>CAJHZG010000028.1_pt1 | contig 11432 bp, 9 predicted proteins | sample 9198901 | NCBI WGS metagenome assembly CAJHZG01 (sample SAMEA7708382, study PRJEB35096) | sediment metagenome | biome: marine neritic benthic zone biome [ENVO:01000025]; feature: sediment [ENVO:00002007]; material: shallow marine sediment [ENVO:03000034] sea grass bed [ENVO_01000059] ... | reverse complement strand
CGTCTTTCGTTTCAAATACCCCCGTCGGAATACTTGTCGGGTGATTGTTTCCGGCCTGTCCTGGTATCTCTGCATTCATGAGCCAGCGCGCGGCCTGGAAATCCAGCATGAAGACCTGCGCCTGGAGCAGCGAAGTCTGCACCCATTGGCCTTTTCCGGATTTTTCCCGCTCCAGGAGTGCGAGTAATATGGCCTGGGAGCAGAACAGACCCGCCGTCAGGTCGGCTATTGGTATTCCAACGCGCATCGGACCGCGGCCGGGCTCTCCGGTTATCGACATCAATCCGCCCATTCCCTGTGCAATCTGATCGAATCCCGGACGACCGGCAAGTGTTCCGCTTTGCCCAAACCCAGAAATTGACGCGAGAATAATACGATCATTGATATCGGCCAGTGACTCATAGTCAATGCCCAGCCGATCTTTAACATCAGGGCGGTAGTTTTCGACAACAATATCCGCCTTGCGAACAAGTTTCTTGAATATCTCCAGCCCGTTTGGATCTTTGAGATTCAATGTCAGGCTGCGTTTGTTGCGATGCAGATTCTGAAAATCCGGCCCCTGCCTTGGTCCGCCCATCCCCCCGGATGTATCGGTTTCCGGCATTTCAATCTTGATTACATCCGCACCCCAGTCGGCCAGCTGTCTGACTGCGGTCGGTCCGGACCTGACACGGGTCAAGTCAAGGACGGTGAAGTTAGACAAAATGTCGCTGGCGGGTTCGAAGGGCATATGACGGTCCATCCGGGTTGTGCGCTCTTTTCGAGCCTGAAACAAACAATATGCGTTTAACCATAGAATTATATGTAATTTTCATCGGATACCAGTTTAGAAATACTAGTTTTTTAGGATATTGGTCGAAAGTTGATCTGCATTTTCTTGATGACTGTCAAATGTTCGGATCGGATTGTCGAATTGATCGTCATATGTTGTCGGTTTAGTCTATTTGATACGACTAAAAACCTATTGTATGTGGTCAACAGACTTAATAAACTTGTGCATCAAAACTGAAAATCTTCAGAAAACAAAGGGAGAAAATTTATGGATCGTCGTTCCTTTATACAAAAGGCCGGCTTGGCAACGGGTGCAGCCGCCGCCGCGACAACATTTGCAACTCCGGCAATTACACAATCTCGAAAAGAGATGGTCGTTGTCGCCACCTGGCCACGGGATTTTCCGGGTCTGGGTACAGGCGCACAAAGATTGGCCGCCAATATTGAAACCCTGACCGAAGGCCGCATCAAAGTGCAGTATTTTGCTGCCGGGGAACGCGTCGGTGCGTTTGACTCATTCGATGCCGTGGCCTCAGGCAATGCTCAGGCTTATCACGCCGCCGATTACTACTGGAAAGGGAAGCATCCGGGTTGGGCTTTCTTCACATCCGTACCTTTCGGTCTGACGTACAACGAAATGAATGCCTGGCTGCATTTCATGGGTGGTCAGAAGCTCTGGGACGAGCTGGCTGGTGAATTCGGCCTGAAATGTCTCGCAGCCGGATCTACAGGCGTCCAAATGGGTGGCTGGTTCAATAAAGAGATTGAGTCTGAAGAAGATCTAAAAGGTCTGAAAATGCGAATTCCGGGCCTTGGCGGTGACGTGATGGCCAAGCTTGGTGCATCTCCGGTGTCTCTGCCGGGCGGCCAGATTTATGAAAACCTGGTTTCAGGCGCGATCGAAGCGACGGAATGGGTCGGACCATGGAATGATTTCTTCATGAAGTTCTATGAAGCCGCAAAATTCTATTACTATCCTGGTATGCATGAACCGGGCTCAACCCTTGCCATGGGTATGAACGCCTCTTGGTGGGGAAGCCTGAACAAGACCGATCAGGAAATTATCAAAGCTGCCTGTGGCCGAGAAAACGAACTGATGATGGCTGAATTCAATGCCAACAACGGTACGTTCCTGACCAAGCTTCTCAAAGAACACGGCGTTAAACTGCGCAAGTTTAATGACGACGTATATGACAGCTTTGGTAAGGCTGCCGAGGATGTATTTGCGACGGCCAGGGACCACAGTGACCTTGCCAAGCGAATCTATGACAGCTTTGCTGCTGCCCGCCAGGATGTCGGTGGTTGGATGAACCTGTCCGAAGGCCCCTATTACGAACAGCGCAACAGGGTTCTTGGCATATAAACGACCATATGCTTGATCAATAAGCTCATGGGACGGGGTTCTGCCCCGTCCTATTGCGAAAGCATAAGGTATGACCGACACCAACTCGTCTCAATCTGAATTGGCTGTTCATTCTTCCGCTTTGTCAGCACAATTGCTGCGCATGTTTGCCTGGGCGAATATTTTCCTGATGTTCGCCTATCTGATAAACAACTATCTCATATTCTGGATGGGATGGCCGGGCTTTCTGTCGGTCCTGTCGGGTAAAAGTTTCGGCACTCCAAATGCTCTGCTGGGATGGCTTCAGGTATTGAGTTACATCCTGGCCCTGGCCCTTGCTGTCCTTCTGGTCCGTTCTACAAAAGACCGTACTTTGAGGGCCGAAAGTCTCACAATGCAAGCGATGACCAACTATGTCATCAGAGCCGCGTTTTGGATGGTCGTCATTGTTGGCCTGGCTGATATGATCATTTCCTTTTTGCGCGTCGAGGGATTTCTCGAAAGTATTGTCGGGCAGGATATGGCCAACAAACTTGGACGTCCGAACTATCGCGGCCCCTATGTCCATGTTCCCCTCATCTTGTTGTCTCTGATTGTTGCCGCGGTCACGCGTACCCTGGGGTTCATATGGTTGGCGCTGCTTGTCGTGGTCGCCGAACTGCAGATTGTTCTGCTACGTTTTATATTCTCTTATGAACAGGCCTTCATGGGTGACATCGTTCGGTTTTGGTATGCAAGTCTGTTTCTTTTTGCGAGCGCCTATACGCTCGTTGAAGAAGGACATGTCCGTGTCGACGTTCTCTATGCAGGATTTCAGGACAGCACCAAGGGCATGGTAAATCTTGTCGGATCCATTTTGCTCGGATTGTCACTTTGCTGGGTCGTTTTGTTTATCGGCTTTGAAGGGAAATCCAGCATCATCAATGCCCCTATTCTCAGCTATGAAGTAACGCAGTCCGGTTTCGGAATGTACGTCAAATACCTCATGGCCGGATTTTTAGCGATATTTGCCATTTCGATGCTGATCCAGTTCAGCGCTTACTTGCTGGAAGGGTATGCGGATTATCGAAATGAACCGGGTAAACGAAAATGGGATACCGAGATCGCTCACTAGTCAGGGAAAATGATCCGGTCAGAGTCGTATTAGATTATGGAACTTTTCTTTCTCGCCGTTCTTGTTATTTTGATGGCCGGGGCTCTTGCCTCCGGATTTCCCGTCGCATTCGCATTACCCGGATCTGCAATTCTGTCCATTGGATTAGCGGCTCTTTGCGGCAATATATTTGCAGGTGATCCAAGCGCTTATTTTGCCCAGGGAGGGCCGGTGCAGTGGCTGACTGCCGGTGTCACAAATTTCCGTGGCATCTATTGGGAGGTCGAACGGGATACGCTTATTGCGATTCCGCTATTCGTGTTCATGGGCATCATGCTCCAGCGATCAAAAATAGCAGAAGATTTGCTGGTTACCATGGCTCAGCTTTTCGGTCCGGTTCGCGGCGGTCTTGGAGTTTCAGTTGTATTTGTCGGTGGCCTGCTGGCTGCGACGACAGGAATTGTCGGTGCAACTGTGGTTGCAATGGGTTTGATCTCGCTGCCGGCGATGTTGCGGAATAATTATTCCCAATCATTGGCAACCGGTACAATTGCAGCCTCAGGCACACTGGGACAGATTATTCCGCCATCAATCGTGTTGATAATCCTTGCAGATCAGTTGGCCAGTGCCGTAGATCAGGCAGGAACAGCACGTAAAACACTGTTCAAAGAAACGACGGGTTCTTTCTCTATGCCCTCGGAATTCGGCATCGTCTCAACGAGCGCCGGAGACATGTTTCTTGGAGCATTGGTTCCAGGTCTTGTGCTGGTCGGGCTTTACATGGTCTACATCCTGACATTGGCGATATTCAGACCCAATTCAGCACCGGTTGTCGCTCTTGAAGGATCGATCGACAGAAAATTCTTAATGAGGGTGCTGTTGATCCTCATCCCGCCACTGACACTTATATTCATAGTCCTTGGATCGATTATACTCGGTGTGGCAACGGTTAATCAGGCGGGAGCGATTGGGGCAGCCGGCGCTTTGATTATGGCTGGTTATCGCCTCAAGGAAGGTCAAAGAGGAGCATTTTATCCCGCAATTCTGGCCATCGTCTCCGTTGTCTCAATTATTTTTATAACGGATAATTTCTCAACCAACGTCAAGAACATCAAGAGCGGGGCAGATGTCTTGGGTGTAACTCTCGCCGCAGTTGCCACAGCAGGACTGATTGTTTCCATTGTCTGGAGTGGCTGGCGGGCCTACAAAGTCGACGACACGCTGCGCGGGGTAATTGTCGAAACGGCTAAAACTACTTCTCTGGTTTTTATTATCCTCCTGGGTGCAGCGATGCTTACCGCCGCCTTCAGAGGATTCGGGGGAGAAGAACTTGTCAGGGAATTCCTGACATCGCTGCCCGGCGGTTTCTGGATGCAGTTTGTCATTGTCATGGCTGTGATTTTTGTCCTGGGATTTTTCCTCGACTTTATTGAAATCGCTGTGGTTGTCGTGCCGATTGTCGCTCCGATTCTTTTGATGGATCCCTCGGCCAATATCACGGCGGTTTGGCTGGGCGTGATGATCGGGTTGAATATTCAGACGTCTTTCTTGACGCCACCGTTCGGGTTCGCCCTATTTTATTTACGCGGTGTTGCACCTTCTTCCGTTCGAACCGTTGAAATGTACAAGGGTGTCATTCCCTTCATTGCCCTGCAGTTACTGGCCCTGGTGATCGTGGGATCAACACCGTCCATGGTCAATTATCTGCCTAACCGGATCTCCCTTCTGTCGGAAACGGCACCACCGCCCCTCAATCCAAGATTGCAGCATTGCGTTGAGCGAAACCTCTTTGCAGAGTATGAGGCAAACGCGCCAAAGCTTCGCAGCGGTATTGAAAATGCCAAGAATCTCAATATCAGCTATCTGCCCAAAAATATTCAATCTGACCTTGGCAAGGGGTACAAGAATGCCGAATCCATTTTCGATCTGGTTGACAAAGTCAAAGAAGTGGAGCGCAACAGAGATGCCGGGGCGGAGAGCTTTCGTCCCCTGCACAGGATAGTCCGGAGAATTCAGCGGGACAGCAACAAAATCAAACGTGAAATTGAGGAAAACCGGTCGCGAATCAACATCCTGAAACGGAATGCCGATGCCAACAAGTCGTCTATCGCTGGGCTTGAGGAACATATTCAAAAATTAGAAGCAGAGAGAAAACATCTTGATGCTTCAATTCCCACTTCCTGGGAGACAGAGAGCAAAAAATTTGGTGACCTGCAGAAGGCTTACAATACGATACGACGACAATATCAACGTACCACCGATGGGGCTTATGAGCCGGTCAGGGAAGTGTTAAATATCATCGAAGCCGCACCCAAACTTGAGGCGCTGGAGACAGGTTTGAAAAATATACAGAATCTGGTCTCTCGTGAAGATCTTGATGGTGCTGCGAAAGAAATTACCACACTCTCTCGGGAAGTTCGCAGAGTTCCGGGAACCAAGGCCTTGAGATCAAAATTGACTTCAGCGCGACGTTTCACAAGAGGGCGGCGTAAGGACGCAGAACAAGCAGGAAAAAATCTGGAAGAGGCGGTGAAAATTCTTCAACAGGACCTTTCCTGGCGACAGCGGGCCTCGAAAGAACTGCTCAACGGACTGAGTTCGTATGAGGCTATGATCAGAGATAATATCGGATTAAGATTGCAGGAACGCTTGCCACGGGAAAAAGCACTGGATGTTGCATCCTGTAATGCCGATCATCAGGATATCTCTCTGAGTTTCTAGGAAACGTTTAGGTTTGTGGGCGGTAACTATTCTCAATCAAATTGCAGAAATGAAAATACCTTCATCGATTAATTTCGGTGAAGGTATTTTCTTTCGGTTATAAACTTTTCTACTTTCGACGACCTTGTTCTTAAATCGCCGGTTATTAAGTGCTTTTGCCACCGGATTTGGTGGCCTGATTTTTCGTTTCTTCATAAGAAGCTCCTATGTATCGTCTAAAATCCGTGGTGCTAACCTCCTGAATTTCATACATATAGTGATTCTGTTTAAAATTTCCAGCAGGCTTCACGCCAGCAGTTGACCAGCCCTCACTATCCATTTGCTTATATGAATAGAAGATTAAGAAATCAAAAGTTACGTCAACGGCCTCTACGTGACCTGCTGAGATTCCGATGAATTTGCCAGGTGGTCTGCGGATTCCGAGGAGGTTTCCTCCTCTATTTCGCCGCCATTCAAAACGGTGAGCAGCGGTGTCAGCCCTTCCGTATCTTCAAGAACAAAGATTTCGATATCCTGCCTGGCTTGATCACTCCATCCGGTGATCTGCAGCATTCTTTCCGCCTTGGAGAACAGGCCGTGATTTCTCAATGCCGGTTGATCCTTGTATTGCGTGACCGCTTCATCGGAACGTCCTGAGTCTTCAATGTGTTTTTGGCGAATCTGAGTGAGATCCGTATCACTTATTACACTTTCTTCTTCTCGGAGAATCTTGAGTTCATTCCCTTTGGGCCACCTGACTAAATCGAGGTCGCTCAGAACACCCGCGAGCTGGTTCATGGCCAGTGCTTTTGATGCTTCATCCTCATTGCTGGCATCAGCTCCATATAGATTGGGGATGATCAGATAGGAGAATTTATTGTGATGTATGAAGTGCCGTCGCACCCATTCCAGATCAGCTCCGGGTGCCCTTGATATGGCGGTATTTATAGCACCCATGATATGGCGAATCACGGTTTGCGGAGGCGTGTTTAACCGAGCCTGGGTTCTTGCCAGCGCATCACGGCGGATAGGTGGTGTGGCTGGAGGATTCAAAACCGCTAGTACGAACAATCCTAGGTCGATACCGATCGTCGCAAGAAGAGCAATCAAATCGCGTCCGGTTATTGGCGTTCCATCTGAAGTGGTCCCGCCATCGGACTTGCCTCCCCGGGCAACATAGCGAGCCAAAGATGTCATATAGGAGCCGATGTTGGACCAGAGGCTTTTCACAGCATTGGCGACCCCGGCCGGACCCTCGTTAAACGCGGCTTCCCGTAGATTGAGTACGGCCGGCTGATTGGCCTGTTCTGCGGCTTGACTTAATCTTTGTGCCAGTGTCGGATCATAACAGGAAAAACCGTTCCCGTTGGGTTCAATCGCGACAGCCGTTGCAAGGGCCCGCATTTCCGCCGCTGTCGACCGTCCGAGTTCATTACTTCGGGTAGCGATGTTGCGGGCCCGACCTCTAATTTGCGAGGCCGTCGCTTCGAACCGCTGCTGTCTTTCCGCTATCGTTGCGCCATCTAGCCCTGATGCGGATTTCCGCAATTCATCAAGATCGGTCTGGATCGGGGCGATCCATGAGTCGGCAATACTGTCCCGCAATAAGGCGACCTGATCACGAACGCTTCGGCGTGCATTGTATAACGGACCTCGACCGGCGCCGGAGGGAATTCCGCAACTGCCGCCACTGGCCTCTTCCCGTGCCATTTGGGAATCGGACCAATTTACGACATTGTCCAGCTGGATTTTCACCGCGTCCAGCCGCGCAGCAATAGCGGAACTGGCATCACGCGCATCTTCTTGCAGTCCTGACAGGCTGGTTTTTGTCGCTTCCTGGCCGGCAATAAGGCTCCACCAAAAACCGTATCCAAATCCGATCGACCACAGTGCCAGAAATAGATACAGGGGCAGAGTTATCATCCTTTCGGAAATTCTCCGCTGGGCACCAAATGTTTCTCTAAGGGCAAGCCACATCAGGAAAGTTAGGGTAACAACGATGGCAATAACAAAGATTTCCGTGGAAAAAGAAAGGCCACCGATTTCACGAAGCTGGTTTGGATTATCGCTCGTTTGCACGCCGAGAATGAAATCGGCCATTCCGCTCCACGTGGCAAAACCGGAGATCGCGAGCAGCATAAGCGATGCTACGCCGATCAGGGCATTCCTGCCAAACAAATAGTCAATGACGCGGCCCCAGCCGCTAAGTGCGGTTCGTCGTACTTCGGCCATCCCCAACCCCTTCTAAGCTCAAACTCTGCGTTATCTGCAACGCTATTTATTCAATTTATAGTCCAATTCTAGCAGTTGAATATGATCATTGCGAGGCCTTGTCGTTATAGTATTTGCTGTTAGATTGTTGGGATTGAAGGGAAAAATCACTTAGGTGAAATAATCCGGATAATTGTTGCTTAAAGGGAGATCATTGTGACGGAAAATCGAGAATTAAAAACCGAGGGTGCTTACCGTGCAGACACAGACAATACGTACTTTGATATGCAAACCCTTGCGCACGTCAATGCTGCGGAAGGTTACGGGCAGACAATGGGACCGGTGATTGAAGGCGAAATGACGACGGTTGGACTCATGAAAATTGCCAGCGGTGTCGAGGCCAAACTGCATTCACATCCCAACGAACAATGGATCTACATCATTGAAGGTCGAGCACGTACGACAATTGATGGAGTCACAAGAGAAATAGGGCCGGGTGAGCTCGTCTACTTTCCGCCAAACTGCGTGCATGGAACTGTGATCATTTCAGAAGAAGACTGTCTTTTCTTCACTTGCAAAGATCTCAGGTCAGGAATCAAGGGTACACCTGTTGACGCATAAACGAAGATTTTGACATGCCACTCTATATTACCTGGCTCGACTATCTCGGTGTTTCCGTATTCGCAATGTCCGGGGCCCTGGTAGCTAGCAGAAAACAAATGGACATCATTGGGTTTGCCCTGGTTGCGACGGTAACCGGTATCGGAGGCGGCACTCTCAGGGATATCATTTTGGATCGGCCGGTGTTTTGGATTGCCGAACAATTTTACCTGCTCATTTGCCTGATCATCGCCTGTATCGGTTTTTTCTTCGCGTACCGTGTTCAGAAACGCTACAGTTTGCTTCTTTGGTTCGATGCTATCGGAATATCTGCCTATGGAATTCTCGGGGCACATCTGGCTCTTAGCCAGGGAGCCTCGTTTTTGCCTGCAATCACACTGGGTGTCATGACCGCGACTTTCGGTGGATTGGTGCGTGATGTGATTACCGGTGAAACACCGCTTATATTGCAGCATGAAGTTTATGCCACAGCAGCCTTGCTTTCTGCCTGTGCCTATGTGGTGCTGCGGTTGATCGGTGTCGATATCACGTCCGCAGCGATTACTGGAACGGTCTTCGGATTTGCTCTTCGGGCATGCGGGATCCTGTTTCAATTGTCTTTGCCGAGATATCGGCCAAGAAAAGGGGTCGATTATTAGACTACCTTATGAATGTCCCGTCTCTGAGTTCGCCCATGGCCTGATGAATTTCTGCCTGAGTATTCATAACGATCGGCCCATGCCAGGCAATGGGTTCCTGGATGGGTTTTCCAGAGACCAGTAAGAACCGAATTCCTTCATCTCCGGCCTGGACGACAACCTCGTCGCCACGGTCAAACAGAACCAGGGATCGGTTCTCGGCTTTTTCCCTGACATAGATCTCTTCGCCGTTTGAGCCTTCCCTTTCAGTGAGAATTCCCGTGGGTTCGGATGAGTCCCGGAAAACGCCGGAGCCAGCGAAAACATATGCGAAGGCGTTGCGTTCTGTCTCAACAGACAGCTTCTTTTTTAAACCGGGAGGCACGCTGATATCCAAAAAGTTTGGCTCGGCGGCAACACCTTCGACGGGTCCTTTTGCACCCCAGAATTCTCCGCAGATGATTCTCGCCGTTGTTCCGTCATCATCAGTAATTGCAGGGATGTCGTTGGCGACGATGTCCTGGTATCGAGGAGCTGTCATTTTCTGCGATTGGGGAAGATTAGCCCACAGCTGAAATCCGTGCATCTGACCGTCGTCATTTCCTTCGGGCATTTCCTGGTGCAGAATGCCGCGTCCCGCGGTCATCCACTGGACATCACCAGCACCCAGGCGGCCTTCATTACCCAGACTGTCATTGTGAGCGACGGTGCCGGACAGGACATAGGAAATGGTTTCAATCCCACGGTGGGGGTGCCAGGGAAAACCGCGTATATAATCTTCCAGATTATCATTTCGGAAGTCATCCAGCAACAGGAAGGGATCCGTTTGATCCGTGTCACCAAATCCGAACACCCGATGCAGTTTCACACCAGCACCTTCTAATGCAGGTTGCGCCTGGGAGATATTTTTAACGGGCCTTATGGACATCCGGATCTTCCTTATTCTCGACAGAAAACTATATTACCGAGGATATAATAACATAGGTGAAATTATCCAGTGGCAGGTGCAGGGTGATGGGGCAGCTTAATTCAATTAAATCATTAAAATTAGTTTCAGTTTTGACTATTTCGATTGGTGTTCTTGCAGCCTGTACACCAGTTTCCGATCAGGAACCTATCGGGAATGCCGCTATCGGAGGCCAATTGTCCGGTGATTGCAAATCTCAGAAGCAGAAACTGGATCAGATGCACGCCAAGGGACATTCCAATTCCAAAGCCTATACAGATGCGTTGGACAGATATTGGGCCAAATGTGCGTAAACCGACATTGTCAGTTTAATGACAATAATTATTTTTTGATTTCGAACATCAGTTTGCCTCGGAGATGACGTGCCTCACTAATGCGGTGTGCCTCCTGAGCTTGAGAAAGATCAAATATTTGTCGCTCCGGAATTTTGACAACATTGTTTGATGCCAGTTCAGCCACTCTTTCCATGCGCGCACGACTTCGCTGCGCATCCGGGCGTAGCGACCTCACATCATCGCGCGGCGAGTCCGGTGCCTTAATACCGGACGCAATGAAGGCCGCACGGCCACCGGATTTTATGACTTTGAAACTTCGCATTGCGACATCGCCACCGACAGTGTCGAATACCGCATCACAATCAGAAACCATTTCAGTAAAGTCCTGGGTCTTGTAGTCAATGACTTCATCAGCTCCGAGTTCTTTCACATAGTCAATATTAGTCGCACTGGTGGTCGTTATCACATGTGCTCCAATATATTTCGCAAGTTGAATTGCGAAACCTGCAACGCCCCCGGCACCTCCCTGAATGAGTATTTTTTCGCCACTCCGAAGCTGCAGGCAATCTTCGATCGATACAATAGCCGTGAGGCCTATAAGTGCGAGACTGGCAGCGTCGAGATGGGAGAGATTGGAGGGTTTTATAGCCACCAGTTTCTGATCCATCGCGATCTTCTCAGCATAGGTGCCTTCCTGACGGTTCTCACAGACGCCGAAGACCTCTTCGCCGATTTTGAAGTCATTTGCTTCGCTTCCTACAGCACTGACAACCCCGGAAAAGTCTCGGCCGAGAATATAAGGAAAGCTGACAGGACGGCCATATTGATTTGTACG
>CAJHZG010000262.1_pt1 | contig 11555 bp, 6 predicted proteins | sample 9198901 | NCBI WGS metagenome assembly CAJHZG01 (sample SAMEA7708382, study PRJEB35096) | sediment metagenome | biome: marine neritic benthic zone biome [ENVO:01000025]; feature: sediment [ENVO:00002007]; material: shallow marine sediment [ENVO:03000034] sea grass bed [ENVO_01000059] ... | reverse complement strand
TTATTGAAAAAGATATCGGCGAAAGAGGGGGCGATAACACATTTGATCCCGAAATCCAGGAGCGCCCAGGGCGCATGCTCGCGGCTCGACCCGCAGCCAAAATTCTCCCCGGCCACCAGAATCTTGGATTCGCGATAGGCCGGTTTATTCAATACAAAATCCGGAATTTCATCGCCATTGTCATCGAAACGCATTTCGTCGAACAGGTTCTTGCCAAGACCCGTACGCTTGATGGTCTTGAGAAACTGTTTGGGAATTATTTTGTCGGTATCCACATTGATCATCGGCAATGGAGCGGCGACACCTGTCAATTCTGTGAACTTATCCATGTCTTTATTCTCGAAGTCTCTTTATTCTCGAAGTCTCTTTAATCTCGAAGTCTCTATCTGGAATCTATTCCGGTCCGTGGGCTTCGAATTGCACTATTTCAAATTAAACAGCAAATAGTCCCGAAGCCCTCTATCCAGAACTCTTAACGCAGCCTGACATTTTAAGCAATGTTCGGTTAAACCGTGGCCGGTTAACCGGCCACCGGGGCAGGGAATGGACGGGGTTGCGTTCAAAACAGCCGGTCCGATGTCCGAGTAATGTCGTTCAAAACCCCGTCACTACTCGAATACCGAAATGACCGAGGTCACTCCGATCACCGACCGCAATGCTTTCTCCACGAGAAGCGCCGAGCGGTTGTCGAGATTTTTCAGCCGCAGATCGACCTGGAACTGACGATCCCCGTGGCTGTCGCGATCCGCATGAACCCGATCCGGGGTCAATCCCATTTTGGCAAAGGGTTCGATCAGTCGAGGCAGAACGTTGGGATCGGCCTCGGCCCAGACGAAATAGATGGCATCGACGCTCGCCTGCGGCATTTCCGCGGCTGAGACGGATGCCGTGGCTGTCGACTGCATTTCTGAATGTTCGGTAGTTTGCTGCGTATAAGACATACGCTTGGTCCTTCTTTTGGTTTGATTACAGGCGAATAGGTCCCGGACGCGCTATGCGGCCGGGCATGTAATCAAAATAAGTCCAATAAGAAGGTTCGTGTTCATAGCACCCTTTTTACGCCCAATTCATCAATAAATCCATAACAAAATTCGTTAACCCTGTTCGCGAACATCGACAAACTTGCCCGCAATCGCTGCCGCAGCGGCCATGGCCGGCGACACGAGGTGTGTCCGCCCCTGGCGCCCCTGGCGACCTTCGAAATTACGGTTCGACGTCGAGGCGCAGCGTTCCTGCGGTTCCAGCTTGTCGGCATTCATGGCCAGGCACATGGAACAGCCGGGTTCGCGCCATTCAAAACCGGCGGAGAGAAAGATCTTGTGCAGCCCTTCACTCTCAGCCTGCTCCTTGACCAGACCCGATCCCGGAACAATCAAGGCATTGACGTTCTCATTGACCTGTTTGCCCTCGACGATCTTCGCCGCGGCCCGCAAATCCTCGATGCGGCCATTGGTGCAGGAGCCGATGAACACCCGGTCGACGGGAATATCGGTGATCCTGGTTCCAGGTTGCAGGCCCATATAGTCCAGGGATCGCTGCATGGCGTTTCGTCGTCCTTCATCGTCGAGCGCGGCCGGGTCCGCGACCTGCCCGTGAATGGATACGACATCCTGTGGGCTTGTTCCCCAGGTTACCAGCGGCGGCAGTTCCTGAGCTTTCAGGACAACTTCTTCGTCAAATTCAGCGCCGTCATCCGAGTGTAGCGTATCCCAATATCGCCGTGCCTGCTCCCAGGCACCGCCTTTTGGCGTTCTCGGCCGCCCTTCGAGATAGGCAAAGGTTTTCTCATCAGGCGCGACCAGACCGGCACGGGCGCCGCCCTCAATGGTCATGTTGCACACCGTCATGCGGCCTTCCATCGACAGGGATTGCATGGCCGACCCGGCGAATTCGATAACGTGCCCCGTTCCGCCTGCGGTTCCGATTTCGCCGATAATCGCGAGAATTATATCTTTTGCAGTTATGCCGTCCGCGAGCTCACCCTCGACCCGGACGCGCATGTTCTTCGACTTTTTCTGGATCAGTGTCTGGGTTGCCAGGACGTGTTCAACTTCCGACGTTCCGATACCATGGGCCAGGGCTCCGAAGGCCCCGTGGGTCGCCGTGTGACTGTCACCGCAGACGATTGTCGTTCCCGGCAGGGTGAAGCCCTGTTCCGGACCGACAATATGGACAATGCCCTGGCGGACATCCACTTCGTTGAAATATTCGATCCCGAAGTCAGCGCAGTTTTTGGCGAGCGCTTCGACCTGGATCAGGGATTCCGGATCGTCGATCCCCTGGGAGCGGTCCGTTGTCGGCACATTGTGATCAACCACAGCCAGGGTTTTTTCCGGCGCCCGGACCTTGCGTCCGGTCATGCGTAATCCTTCAAAAGCCTGCGGGCTCGTCACCTCATGGACGAGATGCCGGTCAATATAGAGCAGACAGGTTCCGTCTTCCTGTTCATCGACAACATGATCGTCCCAGATTTTATCGTAAAGTGTTTTTGGCGCCGACATCGCCTGATTTCTCCCAAATTCTGATTGGCTTCAATTCGCGTTTGTTAAGTGACTGATGATATGGGCAAAAATTCCCGCTCCGTCAAGCACTCCGAACAAGCTGGGACCAACGGCCCCGGCATCGCACCCATGTTGGCCGGAATTGCTCCGGCGCGCTCCAGGCGAACAGGCGAAGGCCCGCAGGTGCGAACCACTCATTTCCGTATATAATGAAATCGTCAAACCGCTACACGGTCAGATTAGCTTTTATCCTGATCGGCCTTGGCGTCATCAGAAGCTTCTGCCGTTTCTTCTTCCTCGGCCGGAACTTCGTCAACTGTGGTTTCCGCCATCAAAGCATTGGCCTGTCCGATCCAGTCTTCGCGCTCAATGCGTCCCTTGAAATTCAGGACATCATCGACGCGGGCAATATCGTCATCGGAAAAATTGGCAATCTGGGCAAACTGGGTAATACCGAGCTTGTTGAGTCGCGCTTGCAGCTCTTCGCCGACACCCTTGATCAGTTTGAGATCATCGGCATCGCCCTTGGGTTTCTTGAATCCCTTGAATTTATCCCGCGCTGCCAGTTTTTTGCCTCGTGCATCGACGCGTTCCGGGATACGGGCCGATTTACCGCGACGGCCACGAAGATAATAGAGTTTGGCGCGACGTACCTTCCCGCGTCTGACGACATCGATAGAGTCGATCAGCGGCGAATAAACGGGAAAGACCCGCTCCACGCCTTCACCGTAGGAAATTTTCCGAACCGTAAAGCTCTCGTTAAGTCCGCCTCCGGACCGGGCAATGCATACGCCTTCGTAAGCCTGGATTCGTTCCCGTGAACCTTCTTTCACTTTCACGTTTACCCGAACGGAATCTCCGGGAGAAAACTCCGGAACCGGTCGTTTGAGTTCCAGTTCTTCCACATGCTCTTTTTCGAGCTGTTCGATGATATGCATCGGCTCACACCTTAGTCTTTTGGGCCTACAATTATAAACCAGTCGCGCGGCTGGTTCGTCAGAATTATCTGTCAGATTTTCAGAGATATCCCGTCCGCCGCGCTTCATGAGCTCGCCGGAAGGCCAACTATGTAACCGAATTCAGGAACGTTGTCGATGCCCAAATATCGTAAAATATAAGGTTTTTGCGAGAAATCATCGCAAAATTCAAACGAGCCGCCCTGAGTGGATTCATTTCCCAACGCCGGAACCGCAATTTCGGCCAATCTGATCCAAATTGATCAGAGATTCAGCAACGGAACAAAATACTGCCATTATTATTATTGAATTTGAAATTTGGTAGGGTTTGTAAGGCTGCAGGAGTATTGGGGATTGACTGTATGCGTACCGCAGTTGGTAAATTAGCGCCTAAAAATTGTGAAAACACCCTGAATGCGCTGAGTTCTTCGCGACGCCAGGCACCCATCAAGACACCATTCACGGCTCTGAAATCCACTTGTCATGCAGAGGTCGGCGGATCGATCGATGATCGTCTGGATTGCCGGCTGGTTCAACCGGCAGGGCAACGCGATAGATATTCTGGCCAAAACATCGAAATGACGAGGCTTCCCGACTCCACCGTTACAGGAAAAGACCGGACGGCTGCGGCGGAATTTCGATCAGCCTTTTCAAGTCATATTCACGAGACAGCGACCCGGGTTCCGGGTCAGGTGGGATAGTGAGGGTAAATGTCACAATCAGAAGATTATTTAAGCAAAAATCTAGAAGCACTCGAAAACGAAACGAACAAAGAAGCGATCGATGAAACGGTCGAAGATCGTGACGAAGCCGACCATCAGCCGGAGCAGGACCGGATTGAAGAAGCTCTGAAAGAAGCAGTGGAAGGTCAGCCGGTTGTGGCCCGGAATACAGAACCCTCACATGAGTATACAGATTTGAACTCCGGAGGGGCCGAAGACGATCATTCCGCGCATTTCCCGGAAGAGGCAGAACAGGAGCTCGACGAGACCGAGCAACCCCTGGACATGGCAAATGAGCTTTCAGGTTTGGAACACCGGCAAGAGACCGGCCTTCAAGACAATGTATCCGAGAGCCATGTATCCCAGAGCCATATATCCGAGAGCCAAATGCCGGGCGAAAACAGCGCTGACCGGCTCCTGGATCGCATCAATAAGCAGAAGGACATTGTTGCCCGGGATCTGGACGAAGATACTGAAGACACCAAGTCGCGCGCCCTTTCGGATACCATGGAACAGGCCTGGCAGCATGTGGATCAGAATGTCCAGCGGCTGACCGGCAACGAAAACCAGCCGGTTTATCATCCGCCGCAGTCTTTCCACCGCTATCTGCCGCCCCACGACTACGCGGCACAGGAAAACCTGACAGCCTGGAATTCAACACCGGAACAAATCGGCGGCCGCGCCCTGATGGTTCCCCAGCTCAACCTGGCGGAACAGATCCAGATGCCGGAAATGCTGAACAAGCAGGGCTTTGTGCCGCCGCAAATCCCCAAAATGGGAGAATGGCAGGAGACTAATACCGATATCGTCCAGGGTGGCGAGATATTCGATCGTCAGGGTAATCCGATACACGATCCCATTTACACCGCAAGTGATCCCCAGCCTGGAAAATCCAGGAAACAGGCTGGTTCCCGATTTCTGGGCTTCGGTGCTGTTCTCGGCGTGATCGGCGCCGGTTCCATCTATTATTATGGCGGCGTTGACAATCTGAAATCGGATTTCGAGCGCATTGCCGGTATCGCCGGTGTCGAGCGTGTTGTCGATACGAAAGACAATGAGCGACTCGATCTCGCCCAGCAAACGATCAAATCAGAAGCCAAACCGGAAAGCCGTGGTACGGCCGTCAAAGCGACACTCGGGGGAAAATCGGAGATCGCGGCTCATGACGCGGCCATCGAAGCCAAATTACGCGGTGACGACAAGTACGATGCACCGGGCGACATGCAGCCAAATTTGCTGGCCGCCGCGGTCAAGTCCGGACAGGCGGCTCAGCCGAAATTCAAATTCGCCATCGACAATATCACCGGACCTGCCGGACGCAATCTGGCCCTGAACATCAATCTCACCGAGAAGCAAAAGGCCGCCACGACCAATCTCGTATTTTATGGTGTGCCGGGTGAAATCAAAATGTCCGTCGGCGAACGTGCCGGACGCACATGGATCGTTCCGCGCGCCGAGCTGAATAAGCTTTCCCTGATCTCGGATCCGGAGTTCCAGGGGCCTGTCGACCTGGAAGTGGAACTACAGAACAGTAATACGTCAATCAGCGAACGGGCAAAACTCGCCGTCAACATCGGACCGTTTTCGGAAACAATCGTCGCTGAAGCGGGCGAAACCCGAAATGTTATTCGCGGAACTTCCGTCGTCGTTGCCAATCAGGTTAACAAACCCAACAACCAGCAAGCCGTTCTCGGAGAAAATGCCAAATCTCTGGCCAATGTAAAACCGGTGCGAAGCCAGCCGAAACGCATTTCCCCGGCCCTCGAAAGCGGCCTGCTGAAACGTGGCAAGGACTTCATGAGCGTCGGCGACTTCGCCAGCGCCCGTCTCGCCTTTGAACATCTGGCTGCAAGTGGTCATGCAGGTGGTGCTGTCGCGCTGGCGGAAACCTTCGATCCGCAATTCCTGGTCGCCAATGAAGCGAGGGGATTGCAGGGAGATATCGAACAGGCACTGAAATGGTATCGCCACGCCGTCAGTCTCGGCCATGAAGAAGCCATGTCCCGGGTTCGGGAACTGGAACTAGAGCTGCAATAAGTCAGCTTGACGGTACCAAAAAGCTAGAATTCAGTTTGGGCACGATTCGACGCCCGTTCCGGAAAATACCGGGGCGGGCGTTTTGATATTCGGCCAGTCGGTCAGGGTACCGCATGCGAGATCGCTCAATAAACCCAACCATTACAGCGCCTTAAGTAGTATTCACCAGACTATTAAGGAGATGTCGCAGGTTTCTCGAACCGTGAAATCTAAATAATATGTCATTAATATATATTATATATACAGAATTGACTAGCTAGTTACGGGGTGCGGACAGATGCGACTGACACAGCAGCAATTCGACAAATTATGGATATCTCAATTTCGGAATTCGATCATCGACATTTCGCGCTTTTCAACGCCTTACCTAGATTATTCCCTTCCCCACCGCATGAAACGATATTTGGTGCGGGTTGGGCTGGCCGTGACGCTCTTTGGGTCAACAAGTGCTCCACTGGACGCTGCCGATTTCACCATTCAGGACGGTGAAACGCTGACCACGACCCAGACACTCAGCACAGGTGAAACCGGTATCGTCGAAGAAGGCGGCGCTTTGATTACTCACTCCGACAAAACTATCGAACTGCCGGCGTCGGCCACAGGCATAACCATCATCAATAGGGGACTTATCAGCAATACGGATGATGAACCGGCAATCGAAGGACATAGCACCTCTGAATTCTCGCTCACGAACTGGGGAACAATTTCGTCGAACCTTCATCATTCCATAGATGCTGGCAACGTCACAAATCTAACCAACCACGGCACGATCAGCGCTAATGATACCAAAGGTATAAATATAGATAATCTGACAGGGGATTTTATCAACACCGGTACGATTGAGTCTCCATATGAAGCTGTCGACATAGAAAATTTTCCCGGAACATTTCTCAACAGTGGCACAATTTCTTCGTCACTCGGTGATGCTATTTTTATAGACGATACAATTTCCCAGTTTACCAATACCGGAACCATTAATGGTGCAGGATGGGGACTGGATACTTCTTCAGGCGATATTGTGGAAGGTTTCAATAGCGGGCTGATTGCGGGTGGACTAAGGGGAATTGAATCAACTGAAATTATGAGCTTCGTCAATTCCGGTACCATTCGTGGTGAAGCGGAATTTGGAATTCGGATGGATTTCGGTTCAATTGAAAACTCGGGTCTCATCGAGGGTAATATCGGTATTCAGGCAGATCGCGATACGGCCGGCGATGCGACGATCATCAATTCCGGAATAATCCGCTCAATGGACGGTCACACAGGCGTTGCCATCGACTTCCAGGAAACCGGCGATGACCTGCTCGAACTCCGCCGCGGCAGAATTATCGAGGGGCAGATCAATCTCGGCGCCGGCACGGATACGCTGAAGATCGATCCGACCCTGAAACTGCACTACACCTTCGACAGCCTGCCCGAGTTACTCTTAGGTGTCAGTGACAACATCTTCGCGACCCAGGGCACATCTGTGATGACCATCGGCAGCCCGGGGATCAGTGATACCCATGTCATCGTCGCCGACCTGAGCCGGGGAATCGGCAGCACCGTCGCCGCCCGCATGAGCGCACTCCGGCAACCCGGATCCCAGTCCCTTGCCGCCACCTCGGGCACACAGCCCAACTACCTCATGGGACCGGAAGAAAGCATGAAGGACCGCGAGAGCGCCGTGGCATACAGCCAATCTCGTCGGCAACTCTGGGCCGAGGCCTTCGGCAGCACCCAGAAGAAAAGCGCATCTGCCGCACAAATGGCCTTTTCACAAAAAACAGCCGGGATCGTCACCGGTATGGATGCTCCAGTCCATGACAGCCTGATCGTCGGCGGTTTCCTCGGCGCCGGTCGGTCCTACCTGACAACGGAGAATTATGAGAAATCCGAAACCGACAGTTTCTTCGGTGGCATCTACGGCACACTCGGCTCATCCCTCGGATCCATCGATCTCGTTCTCACCGCCGGCTGGTCCTCACTGGACGAGGAAAATCGGATCCTCAACAATCTCACACCCGGCGGCGTCGAATATATTGAAACCGACAAGTCCAGCTGGTTCATTGCTCCGGAGATCGGCGTGAACCGGAACCTTCCCGGTCTCGGCCTGTCCGTCAGCCTCAGGGGGCGCTATATCGCCCAGTTCCATGAAGATTATACCCAGGGCGGTGCATTACTGATGCAGGTGCAGGAACGCAAGGTGCAGCAGGTCTTCGGCCGTGCCGAGATCGCCCGCGCCTTTGCCTCGATCAATGATCTGGGATTACGCAGCCTGTTCACGCCCTATGGCGGTGTCGATACCACCCACCTCCTCGATGGTGGCAGTCTCGACGTTACCATCCCCAGTCTTAATTCTACCATCATCGGCCCGGATCACCGGCTGGATCTGGCGGTGGAGGAAACGGAGATCTCCGCTTTTGCCGGAATGCGCATGGAAATCCAGCTGGATGACAATATGAACCTCAATGCCGAGGTCGAAACCCGGTTCTCCGATCAGCAGCGCCGCACATTGTCAGCGAAAATCGGCGGCAAATGGCAGTTTTGATAGTCATATCGACTCCGGAAGTACCAGTCATTCTGAAGCGTGAATATTTTTAAACCTATTTTATTCCAACGGTGATGAACATGCAGGCACTTACTAAACTTGCAACAGACTTTTCTCCTGTTCGATTGTGCGGACGAAACGAAACAATACTGCACTCACTCAAACTCTTTTCAATTTTCCTTGCTGCGACAATGCTGACCATGCCCCCTTCTCCGGCAGCGGATTTTACGATTACTGACGGTCAAACGGTGACAAGTTCACAGATACTGGACACGGACGATACAGGCATTGTCGAAGAGGGCGGCACGATTATTACGGGACCTGACGCAGCCATTGACATCAATGCCGGTGCCACAGGGATCCGTATCATCAACAGAGGTACGATCCGAACGACCCAGGATACGTATGCGATCCACGGAAAATCAGGATCCAGTATTTCAATCGAAAACTACGGAACCATGATAGATGACGGCGATGACTTTATAAATGCGGATATTGTGACGAGTTTTATCAACACCGGCACGATCAACGCCGCGGACGAAGCCGTATACATCAAAAACATGGCAGGCGACTTCCAGAACTCAGGAAGCATTACAGCGAGCTCTGATGCTCTCCTCGCACTGAGCATGACCGGAGATCTCGTCAATTCCGGTACAATGACTGGAAGTGGGGGGATTTCAATTACCGCTATGGCCGGAGCGATTGTCAACAGCGGCACAATTGTCGGACTTACCGAGGAAGGTATTCGCTCGTCAAACACAATATCCGGAATAGATAATTCCGGAACGATCGAAGGCGCTGACTACGGGATCTATATATCCGGAGGTGACCTGGGACAGCTGACGAATACGGGTTCGATTGAAGGCGGCACGTCAGGTGTGTTCGCATATGAAATTACCACTCTGGTAAATACCGGATCCATTCGGGGCGAAACCCAGAGTGCCATTGAAATGGATTTCGGCTCTGTTGTGAATTCCGGGATTATCGAAGGTAATGTGGGTATTCTGGTTGACCGGGATAAAGCCGGCAATGCCTCTGTTGTTAACGCGGGGACGATCCGTTCGACGGCAGGCGCTGCCGGTGTCGCCATCGATTTCCAGGGAACCGGCGACGATCTCCTAGAGCTTAGAACGAGCAGCATCATAGAAGGCCGGGTAAATTTCGGTCTGGGCAACGATTCACTGATTGTTGCACCAACCATGGACCTCAATCTTCTGGTCGACTCGCTGCCGGAAACGATTGATACGGGCGATTCTATCCTGCTGGTATTTGGCAATGTCATCAGCGTTTCCAGCCGTTCCAGAGATGCCGACTCCCATCAGATTCTTGCCAGTGTCACGGATGGCATAGGCAACACGGTCAACAATCGCCTTAGCGCACTGTGGAACCCTGTTTCCACAAACGTAACACAATCCCAGCAGAGCGGATTCCCGGAACCGAATTATCTGATCGGTGAAGATGACAAGAGCCGAAATCATGAGACGACCCAACTGCCGGAACATGCCCGACGCGGCAAGCGCTTCTGGGTTGACGGATTTGGCAGTTACCAGGAACGGGAGGCCAGCAGTGACAAATCCGGCACCATTAGCAAGACCGGAGGATTTGTCTCCGGCTTTGATGCAGCCGTCAATGCGAACGTTATTGCCGGAGCCTTCGTTGGCGGGGCGCAGTCTTCGATGGCTGCAACCAACGGCCATCGCGCCCATACCGAAACCTATTTCGGCGGCCTCTATGCAAGCCTGGGGTCGGCACGCGGGGCTATTGATTTTGCCCTGACAGCCGGAAAGACTGATCAGGTTGAAAACAGGTATGTTGCCAGCAATTTCGCGCCAGGCGGCGTTAACATTTTCCGGCTGGAAAAGGACAGCTGGTTTATTGCACCGGAACTTGGCCTGGAACATCGTCTGCCAGTCCTGGGACTCGTCGGCAGCCTGCGCGGACGATACACAATCCAATTTGCGGATGAATACGAGGTTGAGACCTCATCGGTTGCTGCGCGCGAGGTCAGATTTATACAAGGCCGGGTGGAGCTGGCGCGACCGATACTTTTTGAAAATCAAAGCGGAGAAATGACAAGGATAGTCCCCTATGGCGGCGTCGATTATAACGAGCTGCTAGACGGCAATATGCTGGACATGTCCATTAACGGAAATGACGTCATGCTCAGAATGGATACGGTGGAGAAAGAACTTACAACATTTGCCGGACTGCGAATGGCCGTGTCCCTGAGCGAGAACTTCACCATGGAAGCCCAGGTCGAAGGGCGTGTCTCGGACGAGGATGCTAAATCGGTTGCGGCAAAAATCGGTGGTTCATGGAATTTTTGAGAATTTTTGAGAATTTCAGAGAATTTCCGAACCCTTACTTTTTCCGGGTTCGATAGGCAGCCCACATGTCCGGCCGTCTTTCCCTGGTGATATACTCAGACTGCGCCCGCCGCCAATCCTCGACACGCTTGTGATTTCCAGAAGTCAGGACTTCCGGAATTTCTACACCCTCCCATTTCTGTGGACGTGTGTACTGGGGATATTCAAGGAGACCGTTTTCAAAACTCTCCTCCAGGAGTGACGCGTCCGACCCGAGTATGCCGGGTAACAGGCGGACGATGGATTCTAGAACCGCCAGGGCCGCGCTCTCACCGCCGGCAAGGACAAAGTCTCCGATGGAAATCTCTTCGATGGATCGCCGCTGGAACAGACGTTCATCAATCCCTTCAAATCGACCGCAAAGCAATATTGCACCGTCGCCCTGTGCAAGCTTGCGCGCATCCTGCTGCTTGAACGGTCGCCCCCGTGCCGACAGGCAGAAG
>CAJHZG010000136.1_pt1 | contig 11606 bp, 8 predicted proteins | sample 9198901 | NCBI WGS metagenome assembly CAJHZG01 (sample SAMEA7708382, study PRJEB35096) | sediment metagenome | biome: marine neritic benthic zone biome [ENVO:01000025]; feature: sediment [ENVO:00002007]; material: shallow marine sediment [ENVO:03000034] sea grass bed [ENVO_01000059] ... | reverse complement strand
CTAAGACATACGATTTTCCACCTGAGCATGCCGCTTGTCTGACAACTTCGGGGCAATTCGGCAATTTAACGGTTTATTCCCAATTTGCTGCGCTTGCCGGTAGCATGCAGGAGCAACTGATTGAAGTATTCCGATCAGGTGAAGGCATTCCTTACAGTAATTATCCGTGTTTCCACCAAATTATGTCTGAAGACAGCGATCAGACTGTCGTTGGAAATCTTCTGGAGACTATTGAGATACTGTCTCCGGAACTGATTCAAAGGCTTGAAATTGGGATTGATGTACTGGACGCCGGTTGTGGGGCAGGTCATGCAGCAATTCGTCTCGCTGAATTATTTCCTAAAAGCCGGATTACCGGAATTGATCTGTGCGAAGATGCGATCACTATGGCTGAAACTGAGACTTGCAATCGAGGTGTCACTAACGTTTTGTTTCAGGCTTCCGACCTTACATACTATGAAGAGGTAGAAAAATTTGATCTGGTTGCATCATTCGACGCTGTCCACGATATGAAAAATCCCCAGGGAATACTCATGACAATAAATAAGGCTCTTCGCCAAGGGGGTATCCATATCATGCAGGACATTGGTGGTTCTGCACATCTTGAGAACAATCTGAAATTTCCTTTCGCGTCATTTCTATACGCCATTTCTTGTGTACATTGCACACCGGTATCTTTGGCCCAGGACGGAAAAGGACTGGGCGCAATGTGGGGATGGGAAACAGCTCTGTCGATGCTGGAATCGGCAGGATTTGCAGATATATCAAAAACAGTCCTGCCACACGATCCAATGAACGTTTGGTTCGTCAGCCAAAAGAATAACCAAACTCCTGATAGAATGAGAGAGGTGTAAACAATATTTCAATTTCGACTATTTATCCCGTTGTCGGCATTTGGCACTTTGCTTCTGATTTCGTGAGATAACCCTGAAGTCCGTTTTTGGTGAGCAAAGCGGACTCTTTTTCGACCCGATAAAAGGGTTTAAAAATGACCCATATGTATGGACCGGCTGCAGTTTGCAGGTGAGAAGTTGCAGGATATCGGAAGTCGCTGATATGTATCCGGCCTGTTTGATCGGCACGCGGGCCGTGGCCTTGATGGGAATACGCACACGCTATTGGTCTCATTAGCGGACAGGTTCAGAAGGAACCATGTGGGTCATTAACAGACAATTCCTGCGGGTTCCTCCAGGTAGATAGCTAATATCATCATTTTAGTTGATTCCTGAAACTATCACATTAGTGTTGTCTCTTCTAAAACGATCTTTGCTGGACAGATCATGTTTCGGTTTATCTTTGTTCGATTAGCCCAGTCGATCTTCGTAATGTTTGTCGTCAGCCTGATCGCCTTTTCTCTGTTTCGGTTTGTCGGAGATCCTGTTGCACAAATGGTCGGACAGGAAACGTCGATCGAAGATCAGGAAAGATTGCGGGAGAGACTTGGACTGAATGATCCGGTTCCCATTCAATTCGCTCGCTTTCTGCGGGACTTGGGCACAGGTAATTTCGGCTTTTCATATCGGACCCGACAACCGATCGGGGAAATGTTCCTGAACCGCATGCCGGCGACTTTGGAACTGAGTTTAGTCTCATTGCTCATATCTCTTGCCGTCGGTATTCCGGCGGGCATCTACACGGCCCTGAAACGGGGCCGGCTCTCCAGCAGCGCAATGCTGATTCTGACCTTAGTCGGTGTTTCCGTGCCCACATTCGTAATCGGAATATTCCTGATATATATTTTTGGCGTGCAACTGTCAGTTCTCCCCACATTTGGTCGTGGTGAGACAATTGCCATCGGTTGGTGGAAAACCAACTTTTTGACAGTCGAAGGGTTGCGGGCCCTTGTTCTTCCAGCCCTCACCCTCGGAATTTATCAGCTGGCTCTGACCATGCGCCTGGTTCGATCGGAAATGCTGGAAGTTTTACGGACGGACTACATAAAATTTGCCGTAGCCCGTGGGCTGAATTACCGATCCATCTATTTTCATCACGCGCTAAAAAACTCCATGATGCCGGTGGTAACGATTGTTGGCCTGCAACTCGGCGGTATTATTGCCTTTTCCATCGTGACGGAATCCGTTTTTCAATGGCCGGGTATGGGGCTCCTGTTTCTCGAATCCATCCAGTTCGTGGATATCCCGGTGATGTCTTCATACCTGGTGATCATTGCTTTCCTGTTCGTGATCATCAATTTGATTGTCGATCTCCTTTACTTCGTCATCGATCCGCGTATCGGAACAGCAACAGATTCGCAGATTTGAGGTGGAACGATGTGGAGAAAAATTGTAGACGGAACCGTGGAGAACGAATTTCTCTATTATTTCTTCCGTTCAACCTCTGCACTGATTTCCGCATCTGTCTGCCTGATCATCCTGCTATCGGCGGTGTTTGCACCGTTAATCTCCGCATCCAACCCTTATGATCTTACGACGTTCGACCTCCTGGATTCCCTGACGCCGCCGTTTTGGGAGGAAAAAGGATCTGCCAGATTCCTGCTGGGTACGGATGACCAGGGAAGGGACCTCCTGTCCGCTATCCTCTATGGGACCCGTTTATCACTGGCGATCGGCGTGACGTCCATTATCTTTGCGGTCGTCATCGGCGTTAGTCTTGGCCTCATGGCAGGATATTATGGCGGCCGGTTTGATGCCGTGGTCATGCGCATTGCGGATGTGCAACTCAGCCTGCCGGCGATCCTGACAGCCCTCCTGATCGACGGCATTGCCCGGGGGCTGCTTCCGGCGAGTGAACATGACAGGCTGATGTTCTTTGTCCTCGTCGTGGCGATTGGCTTGTCGCTCTGGGTTAATTTTGCGCGTACGGCTCGGGCCTCCACTTTTGTTGAGCGAAACAAGGAATATGTGCAGGCTGCGGAAATCATGGGATTGCCGAAGTGGCGTATTCTGCTGACCCATATTCTACCAAATATAATGAGCCCTTTACTGGTCATCATGACCATAGATCTCGCTATCGCCATTCTTCTTGAAGCAACCCTTTCCTTTCTCGGGGTCGGCGTTCCTGCCAATCAGCCGTCTCTGGGAACACTGATCCGCATCGGCACGGAATATATATTTTCCGGGGAATGGTGGATTGTGATTTTTCCAAGCCTGATGCTCATTGTCCTGATCATTTCCGTAAACATGATAGGGGACTTTCTGCGCGATGTCCTCAATCCGAAACTCAAGTAACCGCCCATGCCCGTCCTTGAAATTAAAGATCTGGATGTCAGTTTTTCGACGCGCTTCGGTAAACATGAAGCGGTAAAGAATTTTTCCTGCACCCTCGAGGCTGGTGAGATCCACGGTCTCGTTGGGGAGTCCGGCGCCGGCAAGTCGACAATTGGTTCCGCCGTTCTGGGCATTTTACCGGAAAGTGCGCAAATCACTCGCGGATCCATTCTACTCAATGGACGGGAAATCAGTGGGCTCGACAATCGCGCTTACCATCGCCTCAGAGGCGCGGAAATCTCGATGATCTTGCAGGATCCCCAGACCAGTCTCAATCCGCTTCTGACTATTGAAAACCACCTCGTTGAAACGATAATGCAGCATCAGGATCTGTCGGAAGACGAGGCGTTGAAGTTGGCAGTCGGTTACCTGCAACAGGTGGGAATTCCGGAACCGGAACAGCGCATCAAGCAATACCCTCATCAGTTTTCCGGCGGTATGCGCCAGCGCGTGGTTATCGCGCTTGCGCTTTGCTCGCGACCGAGCCTGATCATTGCCGATGAACCGACGACCGCCCTGGATGTGGCTATTCAGAAGCAGATATTGTCCCTGATCCGCAACCTTGCTAGGGAACAGGAGGTTGCCGTACTTCTCATCACCCATGATATGGGTGTCATTGCCGAAACGACGAACACGATATCCATTCTGCGCAACGGTCATCTGGTTGAGGATGGCGATACTTCCGACGTTCTGGGCCGTCCCCAAAAAGCCTATACCCGTAACCTCATTTACGCCGTACCGCGCATTGACCGCCGACTCGACCGTTTTTCGGCAGTGCTCGATGAATCAGCGGAAATAACTACAGATATGAATTCTCGCGTAAAGACAAAAGAGGTCGCTCGCACATGGCTCCTTGAGAATCGGTCCGGCTCCTACGGTTCCGATTCACAGACACTGGAAATTTCCGATCTTTCGGTTGTATTCTCTTCGCGTCCATCCTTGTTTGTGAAAAAACAGCAGTTCCGTGCCGTCAACCGGTTAAATTTAGCGGTCCGCACCGGAGAGACCCTCGGGCTCGTGGGAGAAAGCGGTAGCGGTAAGTCGACGGTGGCAAAAACCATTGTCGGCATCCACCGGGCTGCTGCCGGTAGCATCTTGTTCAGGAACCAGAAAGTTGACATTCAGAACAACAGGAAGAGGGATGACCCGACACGCCGATCCGTACAGATGATATTTCAGGATCCATATTCTTCGCTGAACAATCGCTGGAAAATTTACGATATCGTCGCAGAGCCATTGAAATTCTACAAATTGCAAGATGGCCAGTTGCCGGAAGAAAAAATCGTTTCTGCGATGATTGAACTGGTGGGGCTGCCAACAGATAGCCTCTATAAATATCCGCACCAGTTTTCAGGTGGGCAGCGCCAGCGGATTGCCATTGCCCGGGCCTTGATCGCGCGGCCGGAATTTCTGATCTGCGATGAACCCACATCGGCCCTTGACGTCACAGTGCAGGCGATAATTCTGAACCTGATCAAGGATATTCAAGACCAATTCAACCTGTCCATTCTGTTTATAAGCCATGATCTGCCTGTCATCCGCCAGATGGCCGATGAGATCGCGGTTATGAAAGCAGGTGAAATCGTCGAGTACGGCCCTTGCGAATCTTTCTTCGCAGAACCCCAGCATGTCTATAGTCGCGCCCTCCTGGCCAATATACCGTCCCTGGATTTACTGGGGCAGCCTAACAATGCCTAGGGGAACAGGCCCTGAATTAGGCCTGTTCCCCCGGGATTTGCATCAGCGACCCTAGCCGCCGCAGTCTACAAACGATGTTTGGGCGGACTTTGCGCTGGTAGAGCTGATGAGGGGCTAGTTAATATTAACCCACCTCAGAATAAAGAAATTATCCGTGCGCTGGGTGAGAGTGATATTGTCCTTGGATCCCCACACTAGCGGCTGAACATACAGCGGCACATAGGCCACCTCATCCTGGATAATCTTGTGAATTTCATCGATCATCGCCTGGCGCTTACCGTCGTCCAGTTCAGTCTGGATTTCGGGGAGCAGCTCGTCGATGCGGGCGTTGGAATATCCACCGAAGTTCCAGCTTCCCAGTTTTTTCTCCTTGTTTGGTGTTGAAGCCAGGAATCGAATTGGATGTTCCGCGTCAAATGTTCCCGGAGACCAGCCGAGGAGATACATATCGAACGCACCTTTGCGCAGTTCTGGCCAGTAGGCACGAACCGGCATGGCTGTCAGATTGGCTTTGATACCGACTTTAGCGAGCATACTCGCCGCCGCTTTGCAGATTGCCTCATCGTTGATATACCGATTATTCGGACATTTGAGGCCGAGGCTGAAACCATTGGGATAGCCGGCCTTTTTCAGCAGGTCTTTCGACTTCGCCGTATCGAGGGGCAGGCGAGCCTTCAGGCCTTCTGAAAATCCACGCATAGCCGGGCTGACCAGTTGCGACGCTTCCTGGGCATTGCCACGCATGATTTTATCAATTAAGGCGTCTACATTCACGGCTTGATAAATGGCTTGACGCACCTGCACGTCCTGCAATGGATTTTTATCCTTCGTTTCCTCGGAAAAGTTCAACTTGTCGAACTTGTGCCCGAAACCGAGCATGAGAACCCGGGCTTCTACGCCTTGGTGAACCTTGATACCAGCCCGGTTTTTCAACCTCGGGACATCCTGAAGGGGGATGGGTTCAATGAAATCTATTTCGCCTGAGAGAAGGGCTGCCAATCCTGTGGCTTTGTTCTTGATGGGGGTAAAAATCGCGCGGGTGATATTGTGTTCCGCTTTGTCCCACCAGTCGTCGTGGGGGACAAGTTCTGTTTTCACGCCGGGATCGCGAACAGCGACCTTGAAAGCCCCGCTTCCGTTAGCCGCGCGCGTGGCGGTGTTTTCCTTCTCACGCGACGGTTTTTCACTGCTATTTTTTTCCGCCCACCCCTTGTCGAGAATCATAAAATTGGCAATCGAATCCGGGAACAGTGGATTTGGTCTTTTGGTGAAGAAATCAATCGTATGGCTGTCGACAATCTTGACATCCTTTACTGGTGCAAACCAGGACCGAACATCAGAGTCTTCGGAAGCGGCGCGTTGATAAGAAAACAGGACATCTTCAGAATCAAACGTCTCACCATTGTGAAATTTGACACCCTTACGCAGGAAAAAGCGCCAGCCTTCGGAGCCGATCGGTTCCCATTTCTCGGCCAGGGCCGGTTCGATTTTCATCTGCTTATTGCGTCGGACAAGCCCTTCATAGACATTGTTCAGAAATCCAAGCACAGGCGCGGAATTTGTCGCGTGTGGATCGAGGGTCTGGGGATCTGTAATCCCTGCCCATTTAAATGTCTTTGCTTCTGCCGCCGTCAAAGAAAGGCAGCCGGCCAATATTGCGGTGAGAGCTATACCCGCCAGCCGACCATTTGAATTAGAATTGATCATTTTTTTCCTCAGCAGTTTTCAAGTCAATTATTTAACATTTGGTCGAATAGGATAGCATTTCGATGGCCAATACAAAATGATCAAAAATGAAATTTGTGACTAGCCGCTCCATAGTTAACGATCAAAACGTCGCGAGGTTCTGATATAAGCGGGAAAAATATTTTCCTCCACACCCGAATGAGACTAAGAGATCTTATGCTTCACAATTTGGTTTTGATTGAAATTGAGTTATACAAAGGAACTGAATATCTTCAGTTATTCGGATCATTGGAATTGGTTTGGTGACAATGGAACCTATAAGAATTTATGCTGCGACAGGCGCCCTGGGAATGGGTTTTCTGGATTCCAGTTTGGATCGTGCCGTGGACTGGTCTCCTCACATGATTGGTTGTGATGCCGGATCGACGGATAGTGGTCCAACTCACCTGGGCGCATCTCTGCCAAAGATGTCGGATGCGGCGATCCGCAGGGATATGTCAAGACTATTGAAGGCGCGCGATAAGTTGAACGTTCCTCTCATAATCGGCTCTTGCGGAACATCCGGAACCGATGACGGCGTTGACTGGATGCGCCAGATTACCGAAGAGCTGGCAGATGAGCTTGGCCTCTCGTTCAGGCTGACCATGATCTACACGGAACAGAAGCCCGAGCGGTTGGTCAAGGCCTGGAATGAGGGGAACATCCATGCGCTGCCCGGTGCCCCGGAGGTTGGTGCTGAAACTTTTAGCAATTGTTCACATATTGTGGCGATGGCGGGAGCCGAAATATTTCAAAAAGCGCTTGAGGAAGGCGCAGATGTCATCCTTGCAGGCAGGGCCTCCGATACGGCTATTTACGCGGCTCTCCCTCTCATGCGTGGCTATTCGGCAGGACCCGTTTGGCATTGTGCGAAAACAATCGAATGCGGGGCTGTTTGTTCTACAAAAATGCGCGCCGACGGAATGATGGGATTTATCGATAATGATGGATTTACCATTGAACCCGCGGCACTTGATGCCGCTGCAACCCCCCTTGGAATTGCCTCCCATACGCTTTACGAAAATGCAGATCCGTTTCTGATAATCGAACCTTCCGGCGTTCTCAATACTCGTGATGCGACATATAAGCCTCACGGTAATCGATCAACACGGGTCGAGGGTATGAGTTTTGAACCTAAGCCCTACACCATAAAACTTGAAGGCGCCGTTCCCACGGGCTTTCAGACAGTTGCCTTTGGCGGTGTCAGGGACCCTCTGATTATCAAGCAGATGGAGCACTGGCAGTCTGAGATGATGGGTCAATTTGCTGAGCGTACCCTGGAACTGTTTGATCTGACACTGGGGGAAGACCTACATATTGAGATTAAAAATTACGGTCAGAATGCTGTAATGGGTTCCGAGGAAACCGAAACCGAGGATCCTCACGAAGTCGGCCTGTTATTTATCGTGACTGCACCAACTCAAAAAGTGGCCAATGACGTCGCCCGATTTGTTGTTCACCTAGCGTCCCACTGGCCGATTCCGGAATGGGACGGATTCATCTCAGGTATCGCGTTCCCGTTTTCCCCTCCCGAAATTGATCGCGGACAAACCTACAGGTTTGCCTTGAACCATGTCATTGTTCCGGAAAATCCCCTGGAACTATTTCGATTTGAAACAGTTGAGGTTGGCGCATGACACGCCTTGCCGACCTCGCAAAACTCATTCGCTCAAAAAATGCCGGACCGTTTTGGATCACATTTGACATCATGTTTGAATCCGACGCCAACTTCGAAAGGGTCGCCGGAAGCGGTGTCATAACCAAGGAATGGATTGCGGGAACCTATAATGTAAATGTGGATGATGTCATTCTGGTGAACCATCCTGCCGCCCGTGCCATAAAATTCTCCTATCCGCGAAGTCGCCCTCAAGGTGATCTCGGTGACTCGGATCTGTACGCGGGGCAACAATACGCGCCATTATTGGATCTCGAAATTGGATAATGGCAGAAATATCTGGCGTTCATTCTTTGGCGATTGATTGTAGCGAAGAGTTTAAGCATAATTAATGAAACAGTCGGTTTGTCTATTGATTGATTTGACTTGAGAAATACGCCACACTAAAAGTAGAAAAATCCAAGATAAGGGAGGTAAACTAGTGAAATCCATTAAGATTTTAGGCGCTGCCATTCTGGCAACGTCTCTCTATGCAGCTCCAGCCATTTCGGCTGACGTTGATTCCGTACATTTTCTTATTCCCGGTGGAGCCGGTGGTGGCTGGGATGGCACCGCTCGCGGAACCGGTGAAGCTCTGACCAAAGCCGGACTTGTCGACAAAGCGACATATGAGAATATGTCGGGCGGCGGTGGCGGTAAGGCCATCGGTTATCTGATTGAGAATGCCGCATCTCAGCACGGCACCCTGATGGTCAATTCAACTCCGATTGTTATTCGATCGCTTGTTGGCCGTTTCCCTCACAATTTCCGTGATCTGACCATGATCGCAGGAACCATCGGGGACTATGCGGCAATCATCACGTCTAAAAACAGCCCGTTCAAAAATTTCAAGGATCTCGCTGCTGCTTATGCAAAAAATCCGCGATCCGTATCTATTGGCGGCGGTTCCGTTCCCGGTGGTATGGACCATCTCGTCGCGGCAATGGCCATGGAAGCTGCAGGCGCCGATCCGACTAAAGTTAAATACGTCCCCTTTGATGCCGGCGGCAAACTCAATGCCGCTATCCTCTCCGGCGAAGTATCAGCCGGTTCTACGGGTTTCTCGGAAGCCGTTGCCCTGGCCAAAGCAGGAGAGATGAAAATCCTCGGAATAACTTCTGTAAAACGCGTTGACGCTTTCAAAGATGCTCCAACTCTGAAGGAGCAGGGATTTGATGTGGAATTCGTAAACTGGAGAGGGTTCTTCGCAGCACCGGGCCTTCCCAAGGATAAAGCGGATGCTTATCGAAGTGTGATTTCGAAGATGTACAGCACGCCTGAGTGGGAAGCCGTTCGTGCCCGCAATGGCTGGGTAAATATTCATAATCCCGGTGACAAGTTCACATCTTTCCTTAGTGAACAGGAAAAAGTCATCTCCACACTTATGAAAAAACTCGGATTTCTATAGTTCGATAGAACAATGAACCCAGGATTCAAAAATAGAATCCTGGGTTCATGGATTTGTGGGGAGGGATCGTGAAATTCGATAAATGGATCGCGCTGCTTTTTTTGCTGCTCTGCATTATCTATGGTTATGCGGCCTTCACCTACCAGCTTCTTCCATTTGAAAGAAATCTCGCCTTTCTACCCAACACTTTGCCAAAGAGCCTGGCGATACTTGGAGCCATCATCGCAATTGTCGTTCTCCTTTCCCCCAATGTAACCGGTGACGATGGCGAGGTGCTCGGTGCGTTGAATTGGGAACAGATCCGCCAGTTCAATTACGGGCAGGCCCTGTTCCTGATATTCGCAATGGTTGCCTATGCCCTGTTGCTGCAGCCGATCGGCTTTGTACCTGCTACGGTTCTGTTCATTACGGGCAGCGCGGCAATTCTGGGAGAAAGAAAATTTCACTGGCTTGTTCCAATTGCTCTGATTGCAGCCTTTACAGTCTGGTATCTCGTCCAGGAATTGTTAGGGATATTCCTGCGTCCCTGGCCCTGGTTTATATAACGGATTCAAACAATGCTTGAGGGAATTCTCGCTGGCCTGACAACAGCGCTTACGTTTCAAAACCTGTTAATGGTCGTTGCCGGCTGTATACTCGGGACCTTTATCGGCATGCTTCCCGGTCTTGGGCCGATGTCAATCATTGCCATCATGATCCCGGTCGCCATCAAGATTGGGGATCCTTCGACGGCGCTGATCATGCTTGCCGGGGTTTACTATGGCGCCGTATTCGGCGGATCGACGTCATCAATCCTTATTAATGCACCAGGCATTGCCGGAACGGTTGCAACTTCCTTCGACGGCTACCCTATGGCGCGGCAGGGAAAAGCGGGCAAAGCCCTGACCATCGCCGCGATCGCCTCATTTGCCGGGGGAACCGTGGGGGCAATCCTGATGTTTGGATTTGCGCCAGCCCTGGCATCTGTGGCGCTCCTCTTCCACTCATCTGAATATTTTGCCCTCATGATTGTTGGATTGTCAGCCATTGCCGCCTTTGCAGGAACCGGCAAGGTTGCCAAGGCCCTGATGATGACCGTGCTTGGTCTCATGCTGGCAACCGTCGGAGAGTCGGCCCAGTTCAATGCACCCCGATTTACAATGGGTATTCAGGATCTGCAGAGCGGTTTCAGTTTCATTACATTGGCCATGGCCCTGTTTGCACTCCCCGAAGCAATCCACCTCGTATTAGATCCCAAGCGCAGTAAAACCAGTGACGGTGGCGAAAGCGGGGAAATCAAGGATTTGCGCATTACCCGGGAAGAAGCAATGGAAATGGCTCCGGTTGTCGCGCGTCAATCGGTTCAGGGATTTCTCATTGGCGTCATGCCAGGTGCCGGTGCGACAATCGCATCATTTCTCGGATATGCCGTCGAGCGGAATATTGCCAAGGGGGAAGATCAGGAGAAATTCGGGAAAGGTTCCATCAAAGGTTTGGCTGCTCCGGAAACCGCCAACAACGCGGCCTGCACGGGATCTTTTGTTCCCTTGCTCACCCTTGGAATTCCCGGTTCCGGCACAACGGCTATATTGTTAGGAGCACTTATCGCACTCAATGTCTCGCCCGGTCCAAGGCTGATGATTGACCGCCCCGAGATCTTCTGGGCGGTGATCATTTCGATGTACATTGGCAATGTTGTGCTGCTCATCTTGAACCTGCCACTGATACCCTACATCGCCAAGGTATTGGCGGTGCCGCGGAACTATTTGATACCCTTCATATTGTTCTTCACATTAATGGGCGCATATATCGGGCAGAACAATGTAACCGAGCTATTGATATTGATCGGGCTGGGTTTTATCGCGACGGTACTCAGGTTTGCAGATTATCCCCTGCCGCCCCTTTTGATAGGGTT
>CAJHZG010000243.1_pt1 | contig 11814 bp, 10 predicted proteins | sample 9198901 | NCBI WGS metagenome assembly CAJHZG01 (sample SAMEA7708382, study PRJEB35096) | sediment metagenome | biome: marine neritic benthic zone biome [ENVO:01000025]; feature: sediment [ENVO:00002007]; material: shallow marine sediment [ENVO:03000034] sea grass bed [ENVO_01000059] ... | reverse complement strand
TGGCTGGAAGATTCAAGGCCCATCCGGGACCTGTGAAAAAACTCTGTCTTTGGACTATAATCGAGACATTCATTAAATTTGAATGTAAACAGACTATTCCAGATGACAGATGAGATTCAACATAAGACCCAGGCTCCGCAGCCGAACGCGGGGAATAGTTCAATTTGGCTCTCACTGAAAGATCACAAGCACACAACGGAAACCGTCTCTCGGGATATGGCGGCCGGGGCCATCGCCTCGCTGGTCACCGTGGCATACTGTATTTCGTTCAGCGCCCTTATTTTTCAGGGATCTATTTCAAGCGGAATTTCGCTGGGACTGACGGCTCTGCTCACGGGGTCCCTGATTACGGGTCTCATCGTCTCGGCAACGACACGCCTTGCGCCGGCTGATGCCGGACCGGACACGCCAGCGGTCGCTGTTATGGGCGTGCTGGCGGCATCAATGTCATCACAAATGGCGGCACAAGGGGTTGCCGAGGAAATTATCGTCATCCAGATCATGATCGCGATAACTTTCGCAACTTTTCTAACCGGGATTGTTCTTTTCCTTCTGGGAACATTTCGGCTTGGACTTTCACTTCGATTTGTCCCTTATCCGGTTATCGGCGGATTTCTGGCAGCTTCAGGGTGTATTCTGATCTTCGGCGGCGTCGATGTCATGACCGAATTGCAATTGGGAACGGATCTGTCTGCCTACCTTGATTTACTTAGTCTGGAGCACGGCCTTAAGATTGCCGTGGGTCTCGGTTTCGCCGTCCTGATTTTCCTTGTGCGCATCAAGACCAAAAGTTTCCTTGTTCTACCCGTTTGCTTTTTTCTGGCAGTAGCCGGTCTTGACCTTTATTTGCTCGGTCCCTGGGCTCCGGCGGGCGTGAGCGAAGGATGGTATCTCGCCAACCAGGATGATTTCACGTTCTGGTCCCCGGTCGCGGCCATTGCCCAGCATGGTATTGACTGGGTCAGCATCCTTAAAAATTCTGCGGAAATTGGAGCCGTTTGCGGTGTAACCGCAATATCGATGCTGCTGGATGTATCTAGCCTGGAAGTTTCAAAAGGCAAGACGACAGACTTGGACAGTGAACTTCGTACCAACGGATTTGGCAACATGGTTGCGGCCCTGTTCGGCGGTGTCGCTGGGAATCTCTCCCTGAACGGCAGCGTTCTTATTTCAGAGGCAGGAGCCGTCTCCCGATTGTCGGGCATGTTTGCAGCACTGTTTTGCGGTGTCATCCTGTTGATCGGTTCGGAAGTTTCAATGCTGGTTCCCAAGCCGATTCTCGGGGGATTGTTGACCTATCTCGGGCTTGTCATTCTGAACCAGGCACTGCTGCAATCTCCGACTCTGAGGTCGTGGACTGACTTTGTCCTGGCGCTCGCTATCATGCTGGTTATCGTATACGCCGGTTATCTATTGGGAGTTGCCCTCGGATTGATTGGCGCCTGCCTTATGTTTGCCTTTAGTTACGGTCGTATCGGTGTGGTGCGCCGCCATCTGACCCGATCCACATTCTCCAGTATTGTTGATCGGGCGGCAGAAGAAAATCGCATGCTGATGGACAATGGCGATCGTATTCATCTCTTCTGGTTGTCGGGCTTCATATTTTTTGGGTCGTCGAACGGTTTGTTTGAAAGAATTCGTAAGAGTATCGACGAGCAGACGGACCCACCTATTGGTTACATCATTCTCGATTTTGCCGAAGTCACAGGCATCGATTCTTCGGCACTGCTGAGTCTGGTGAAACTGAAAAATTATTGCGAACAAAGGAGTGTAAAACTGGTCCTTGCAAGTTTACCCGAGAACCTCCAAATCGAACTACAGAAATCCAGCCTCTCCGACAAGGTTTCAGACCGCATATTTGACAACAGAAACGAGGCCCTTGAATGGTGCGAGGTGTGCGTGTTGGGAGAGACCATTATCGAATTGGATTCGATTGACAGTATCGAAGACTGGTTTCGTGCCGAACTTGGAAACAAAGTCGATGATTTGGATCTGGCGAAATATTTTCAGCGTACCGAATTTGATACGGAAGAAGTGGTTTATGAACAAGGCACCGATGCCAATAGTATCGAGCTCATAACCAAAGGCTGTATCGCCATAACCATAAGCGACAATAAAGGTCATCATATGCGGCTCCGGCGCATGCGGGGTCGAACGGTCGTTGGTGAAATGGGCTTTTATCGCGGCGCCCGACGAACCGCCAACGTAATTGCCGAGGAACCGACAATCGTTTATAGCCTGTCAAAAAGTGCTTTTGAAGAAATGCAGAAATACGATCCGGAAGCCGCTGCGGCGTTTCACAAATTCATTATCCGCATTCTCTCAGATCGCCTGGAATTTGCCAATCGCGAGATTTCAGCACTGTTGTAATTTCGGAAGACCGGGTTCGATCTTATTTCGCGATCAAAATCACGATCATGAGAACATAAGTTATTTGGTGCAGGAATTGATCGGTGCCGAGCGCAATCCAGAACGACGTATGCTGAGTCGTCCACTTTTTGTTGTGAACGATACGCTCTTTGCACCAGTCCAGATGATAGTGGATGATAAATTCAGCCACCAGCAGCAGAATGAGCAAGCTGCTTGCGGGAGCAAAAATATAGAATATTATCGGCGCTGATCCGATCACATGTATCGCTGAATGGAGAATACCTCCGGGATGAAAATAAGTCCCCTTGTTCAACACCTGGTAAGTCGTTTGGAGGTAAAAATCCGCAATAAGGTGTTTCGTCATGAACAGAATCATCGCCAGCAGAATTTGCCCTGCGACGTCTGGCAGTCCGAGCCCAGATGCTATAATCGACGAAAATTCCATAACTGTCGAAATTTATCACTCATATTCACATTTCCCACCAGTCATAATCGATGAAATTTTCAGGAACACTTAATGGTCCCTAGATGAAACCGTGGCTTTCGCATGCCGACTGATGAGCCTGTTGGAATTCTTAATCGATTTTGCGCGTGTTGCCTATTGCTGGAAGGGTTCATTTGAAAATATTATCAACTTATTAAAAGATGATCGGCCTATTCAAGTCGCACTCCATAAAACAAATCAGTATTTTGCGGTTCCCGGACGAGTGATCTCCCGTCAATCTGCTTTCACCGGGACGTGACTATATTTTGTTTTGTGATCCCCATCGATCGTGCCCATTTCTAGTAAAGAGCAAAGTGTTGGTACCGGTAATCCGGATTCCCAACGCAAATGACCGGCTCTTGGCGACCCCTATCGACAAATTGTCTAATTGAGCTGGACCTATCTCAATTTCCTACTGGTTTGCGACGATGGCAAATTTCGCGAAAGGCATGAACATGGCACATTTTCTTCGATTTCGCCCCGTTATTGGCCAACTTATCGCAATATTTTTGATCGTAATTCCAATCTCGGCAAGTCAGGTACAGGCAAATACTTGTCTGGCGTTCGACAAGCTGAATGAATTGATCGAGAAACGTTACTTCGAGAGGCCATTTGCTGAAGGCCTGGTGGATGAAAATTTTATGGTCCAGCTATTCAAATCGGAAAAAGGAACATGGACACTGGCCATAATAAATACTGATGGCGTCGCTTGCATTGTCGCCTCGGGGACACATTGGGAGAAATCTGTTTTGCCTTCTGGTCCTGGAGCTTGAACATTCACGATACAGGCTACTTTTTGCCGAATCCCGACCCTGCGGTACGATAATCATCCCGTGGCGGACTGAAAATATCAATCACGAAAGCCCCCTCTTCGCCTGCCTCGAATGTATGTTCAGTACCGCCGGGCGTCTTCCAGAAATCTCCTTTTTTGACCACGAAGGTTTCATCGCCCTGGATTCGCTTACCACTTCCTTCAAGCATGATGCCCCATTGCTCTTCTGCATGAGAATGGAGTGAACCCTTTGCGTGAGGCTCACACCGCACCAGAGAAATCATGACGTTATCTCCAACAAATATGTTGGTGCTCATTCCGTCGGTAAGTTGTCGAGGAATGCCGCCATCTGGATTGAGAAAGTTAAATACGGTTTGTTCGGACACTTGGATTCCTCTCCTCTAGCTGGTTCTGATAATCTTGGTTCGCCCGCAGTTGCACAGTCCTGCAATCAATCGAGCTGAGTTCAATCCGCCTGTTGGATGTGGCCGACGACATGCTCGGCAAAAGCCTCGGTACTCAGGTTGCCGCCGAGATCCGCTGTTCTGGAATTTTCATTGGCGATTGTCTGAGCTACAGCGCTTTCAATCCGTCGTGCGGCGTCAACATAAGATTCTTGATTCGTCCTCTTGCCAAACCACTCGAGCATCATCGATGCAGAGAGAATAAGTGAAGTGGGATTGGCAATGTTTTTGCCTTCTATATCCGGAGCTGAACCGTGCTGTGCCTGAGCTGCACACAAATTGTCGCCGGCATTGACGGAACCGGCCAGACCGAGACTTCCGGAGAGTTCCGAAGCCAGATCCGACAGGATATCTGCATGGAAATTCGTCGCGCAGATGACATCGAACTCTGACGGATGCCGGACCAGGAGTGCTGCCATAGCATCGACAATGCGTTCTTCCAGCACAACATCGGGAAAATCCTCAGCCACCTTTCGCACTTCCCGAAGGAACAGTCCGTCGGTCAGAATAAACGTGTTCGACTTGTGGACCGCCGTCACCTTCTTTCGACGGGTTTGTGCAAGCTCAAAGGACCGGCGGGCTATGCGTTCACTTGCCTTCGCCGTAATTTTTCGGATCGACATCGCGGTATTCTCGTCGGGCATAAATTCTCCACTGCCCGCATACATGTTGCGGTCCGGATAAAATCCTTCGGTCGCTTCGCGCATGATGACGAGATCGAAGTTTTCGCCGGCCTTATTTGGCAGATTTTCCCAGCTGTGCGCGGGACGAATATTCGCGTAAAGATCGAGTTTCGAACGGAACACGGCTGAAACATTGACTCCGCCGGCCCCGAATTCCGGGTATTGCAGGTGTGATATCGGACCCAGTAGAACACCATCGCTGGCAACGGCTTTCTCCAGCATTTCATCACGGCAGGTCGTGCCATATTTTTTGTAAGAATCTATGCCGGCAAGTTCGTGTTCGAAGGCCAGAGAAAAATCTGATTTCCCTTGAACCGATTCCAGCACTTTCAATGTCGCTTCCGTAATTTCGGGACCGATGCCATCTCCCGGCAGTACTAGAATTTTCATAAACAAATTTCTCCCTGTTCTCTTGCTGACTCAAACTAATCGAGACTGTAAATCTCAACTTTACCCGCTCGCCCTTTCACATTGTAGGCTCCCTGGGGGGTTACATGGAAATCTTCTGGCAGATTTTTGACCGTCTCCTCACTGAGCAGAATAACGCAGTCGGAACTTTCGCTTACCTCTTTGCCTAGTGCTTCCAATCTTTGGGCAACATTTACGGCATCTCCAACCACAGTATAGTTTATCCGATCCTGGGAACCTATATCCCCCACAATCAACGGACCCGTGTGAAGACCGATGCGCATTTTGATCGGGAGTTCTCCTCTGGAAACACGTATTTCATTGTCTCTGGCTGTTTCGGCTTTGATCATCAGCGCGGCTTGTGCAGCCGACAAGGCGGAATTTTTAATCTGGTTGGGTGCTCCCCAAAATGCCATCACCGCGTCACCGATATATTTGTCGATGGTTCCTTCATGAGCGACAATACATTTGGCGACAATTTCGATATGATGATTGATGAACTGTGCGACCTCACTCGCATTCATTTCCTCACAAAGTGTGGCGAAGCCGACAATATCCGTAAACATAACCGTCAACTCGCGCTCTTCGCTCCGAACACGGCTATCCCCCTCCCGCATAAGATGTTGTACCAGGGTTCGCGGCACATAACGCCCGAACAGCTTCAAACCTTCGGTCATGATATTGAAAGAAGAGGCGAGATCGTTGAGCTCGCGGAACTGACTGGGTGGCAGGGGTGGAAGATTCTCGAAATCAAGATTAGCGATCGTATTGGCCCGCTCGGCAGTTCGGCCGACCGGTCGTGAGATGAGTCGAGCAATGACAGCGGCGAGGACCAGGGCGATGATCAGCAGCAAAATCCCGACCGCAATCGCGCCTATCAGGATCCGTATCGGCGCTCCCACGGAAGATTGCAGACCATAGAATCCGAGAATGACCGGAAAATCACCGAACTCATTGATTTCTTTCCTGAATATCAGGTAATCCTGATCTTCAACATTCAGTGCCAGCAATTCGGTTCCTTCCGGCGCTTTGATAAGAGGGCGATTAAACGGTTCTGCCAGATGCAGGGAGCGGATTACGGGGTCGGAAATATCCTGCCGCGAGGGAAGGGGTCTTTCCCCGGACAAAACATTCAATCCGGACTGGATATTCGGGTGAGCTATAACGTTGTTTTCGCCAAACAGAACAAAAACGGTTGATAAATCCGGAACCTGTAACTTTGCCGTCAACTCGGACAGGGCCTCAATAGATATTGAGATGGCTAAAAACCCAAGATACTCATCTTCTCGATGGATCGGCGTACGCAGTCCGAGAAGCGTCTGCTTCAATAAGGCGCTGTAAACGGGCGGTCCCCAGAAGGGCTGGCGCCTGTCTCGAGAATTAATGACAATATTGTATAGCCGGCTGTTCAGATTCTCCTGAACATTGAATAAATTGGTCTCCAGATCTCCCTGCGCGTTCCGTAAAACACCTATCCCCTGGAAATCGGGTCTGACATAAACAATCCCGGTAATATATTCAACCGGTATCATTACACCTTTGAATAGATCTGTCAGACCCGTGGGATTGTCCTGATCATAGGCCCGGGCTTGCAATGACTTCGTTATAAATTGGGAAGCCTTCTTGGCGGACTGGAATTCCTTCCTGAGTTCCGTCTCTACTTGATTGAAACGGTTGTTGATCAAAGCCCCACCTAGTTCCGTCATTACCCGGCCACTCGACAGCCACTGGATGGCCAGGACCGTTCCTAGCGACAGGAATACCAGCAGGCCGATACTGGTCAGGAGTGTGGGCAATAGCGGCCAACTCCTGCGTCTTTTTGTGAATTCGATTTGCTGTTCCTGACTCAAGAAATTCTCCTGAAAGCGGAATTCTCATGATTCCATGAAAACCAGGGGATACTTCTCATACGCCCTACTCGGTCTATTTGCCTGACGAAGTTTGAATTGAGCTTTCAAGCCAATCCGTGAATTCAACGGATACCGTCTCCATATTCGCTTTCATTTCCTGGAATCGTTCGACCAGTTCCTTACCGAAATCCGTCAACCGTGCACCACCACCGCCGGCACCGCCAATTTCGGTCTCGACAATAGATATGCCGATGGCCATCTCCAGAGTATGAATTAAATGCCAGGCGCGCCGGTAATTCATGTTCATTTTGCGTGCAGCAGCTGTAATGCTGCCTTCCTGCGCCAGATAGGTGAGCAGCTCAATTTTCCCTGGGCCTATGACACCATCATTTAAGCGCATTTTTATCTGCAAGCGCACCGGATGGTTCGTCGATTGAAAAGTGGTTTCTGACTTTTTCATTCGTCCAACCATAAATTTTGAACTGAGTAATTCAGTCCTGTTCAAAACGTGGTTTACATCGATTTCGTGCTCCTTTACAAACGGATTAGCGTTATGCCTTAATTATCATAGCGTTTGCACGGGATCAGTCGGAAGTGAAAGTTCAGACGATGAAAAAGCTGACCATACCGCTTGCCAACCTAATATTGCTTGCTTTCGTTGCAATCGCACCTGCCAAGTCATCGGAAAAATTCATAACGCTGGCATCGACGACTTCGACCCAGGATTCAGGCTTTTTCTCCCACATTTTGCCCCTATTCGAAAAAAAATCCGGAATCAAAGTCCGGGTTGTCGCAGTCGGCACCGGACAGGCCATCCGGATTGCCCGAAACGGTGACGCGGATGTCCTCCTTGTCCATCACAAACCATCGGAACTTGATTTTGTAAAAGAGGGTTATGGCGTTCGACGCTTTGATGTCATGTACAATGACTTTGTCATCGTTGGTGACAAATCCGACCCTGCCCGGATAAGCGGTAAGAGAAACGCGATCGAAGCCTTAAAAAAAGTCGCCCAAACGAAATCCAAATTCGTATCGCGCGGCGACAATTCCGGAACCCACAAGAAAGAACTGGAGTTGTGGACCCAAGCCCGAATCGATGCGGAAACCCATTCTGGAAAATGGTATCTTGAAATCGGATCGGGTATGGGGATTGCCCTGAATTTCAGCTCCAGCAAAGGGGCGTACACCTTGTCCGATCGGGGAACCTGGCTTAGCTTCAACAACAAGGGTGGTTTGAAACTGCTTGTCGAAGGCGACAAGAGCCTATTCAATCCTTACGGCGTAATATTGGTCAATCCGAAGAAATATCCTCATATTAAATCCGAAGAAGGCCAGATGTTCATCGACTGGCTGATTTCCGATGAAGGCCAGGCTGCCATCGCTTCGTTTCGCAAAAACGGAGAACTTCTGTTCTACCCCAACGCCAAATCCAATTCCTGATGCCCACCCGTCAGAGAGGCATTTTTCATCTTCTCAAATGCGGCAAATATTGATTTTCCCCTTAACTTCACTCCCGATATAAATTATCACCGGTCTGCTGAAGCTATTTAACGCCTTAACCATGTTGATTTTCCGGAGCAGCCTCCTATGCCTTACTCAACCTACCGACCAGAATTCATGGGCACTGCCACCTTGGAACCTGCGGGTGCATTTGATGCCGGTTCCTGGCAGAGCTTTACACTGGTTTACGAAGCTGGTCGATTTGGTATTGATGACACGGGTTCGATTAAAATCGGAATGCGTTTCGCTACGGATTTCGGACCCGTTCAGTTCGATGATCCTGCAGCCCCTGGATACACGACGATCGAAGCATCGAATGGCGCGGAACTAGATTATCGCTGGGAATTCAAGCGCAATATTCGTCCCTGGAGCCGCAGCCTCTACATCGGTGTAAAAAAGCATTTTCTCAGCGAAGGAGATAAAATCACGATCCGTTTCGGAGACCCGCGATGGGGATCCAAAGGTGTGCGACTACAGACATATTGTGAGACCGAATTCGAATTTCGCGTTTTTGCCGATCCCATAGCCACCTATGACTACGTTGCCATTACCGAAAGTCCTAAAATCAAAATCGCACCGGGCGCTCCGGCAAACTGGCGATCCGCCTTGCCGACATTGAGGCGCGTCGGGGAAGATTTCCGGCTGGCTGTCAAAAATGACGATGCCTGGGGCAATCCCAGCGACCGGGTTGACGAAAAGTTGTTTCTTCGCGCCAACATGCCGGTCACCGGCTTAACCGATGAAACCCATTTTGAGAACGGCCGGTTTTCTCATTTTGTCGAGAACCTGTCTTGTGAAACTCCCGGGGATCTGATCATCCGCGTGGAACGAAGCGACGGTTCCCTGCTATGCCAGACCAATCCTCTTCGTATTGTCGAAAAGGCAGCGGACGTTCACTACTGGGCTGACCTTCACGGCCAGTCCAATGAAACCCTGGGTACAAACACGGCTCGGGAATATTTCGAATTTGGCCGAGACCGGGCCTTTCTCGATGCCTGCGCGCATCAGGGAAATGATTTCCAGATCACGACGGAATTCTGGGAAGATCTGAACGCGCTCACAGCAGAGCTTGACCGTCCCGGGAAATTTGTCTGCATTCCCGGATATGAGTGGTCGGCGAATACTTCTGTCGGCGGTGACCGGAACGTCTTCTTTCGCCACGAAAACGGCCCCATCATTCGCTCTTCACATGCCCAGATCCCTGATCTCAGTGATGAGGACCGGGATGCCCACAATGCTCACCAGCTGTTTGAAAAACTGACCGGCGAAGACTGCGTATGCTGGGCTCATTGCGGAGGGCGCTATGCTGACATCCAATATGCCCATGACGGCCGTCTGGAAAAATCGATCGAAATCCATTCGTCATGGGGTACTTTTGAATGGCTTTTACAGGATGCCTTTGAAAAAAATTATCGGATCGGCGTTGTCGCCAACTCGGATGGCCACAAGGGAAGAGTGGGCGCGAGCTACCCCGGCGCCAGTTTCTTTGGGTCCTATGGTGGTCTGACCTGTTTCCTTGCCCCGAAACTTGACCGGGATGCAATTTTTCACGCCATGCGACGGCGTCATCACTATGGAACCACCGGCACCCGTTTATTTATAGATGTCAGAGCTCGATTTGATTCCGAAGCTTCAATTTTCGAAACCGATCCGGTTCTGGGTCCTTCCGAATTTAACACGGGGAAAATTGCTGTCATGGGTGACATCGTCCAGACCGAGGATGACAGCTTCCTTCTGAATATTGATGTCAATGGATCCAGCCCTCTGGAACGTCTCGACATTTTTGATGGGCCTGATCTTGTTGAAACCCACCGAAACTATAGCAAAAAAGATCTGGGGTCGCGCATCCGACTTATTTTCCAAGGTGCGGAATATCGCGGCCGGGCCCGAACCACCAGTTGGGACGGTATGCTGACCATCGATGGCAACGAGATTGTCGATGTGCAAATGTTCAATAACTGGAACCTGGACCGCGGTATTCAGGACTCGTCCGGGCAGTCGGTTTCCTGGAAAGCCGTGACGACGGGTAATTTTTGCGGACTTGATATCTGGCTCAAAGACCAGAATGGAGGGCGTATCGCGATTAATACACCTCATGTAAACTCTGAAATCGATATTTCCGAGATTGGCTTGGAAGACCTGCATTTTGACGGCGGAGGACTGGATCGGGCGATTCGGATTTTCCGGCTTCCCGATGAACTGACTGACACCCGAATGAACCTGCAGAGAAAGTTCACGGTCCGAACCGACGGCGACACCCGACCCTACATCAGGGTTACCCAAATTGACGGTCACCGAGCCTGGACGACCCCTCTCTACATTTTTCAGAACTCTTAAATTTAAAAGGCATTACTATGGATTTTGCGGCTGATGATCTTGCATTGCTGATTTTGCGCCTTACGGTGGCTTATGTATATTTACATGGTGCCTGGATGATATCCCGAAACGAAACCGTGCGGGCGCGCACAGTAACGCGAACGTCCGTCTTGCTTGACAATACACCCTTTGAGAACAATCAGGCTGTAGCCAGAATAATTGCCTATTCCGGCGTACTCTGCATGTATCTCGGCAGCATGGGATTGATATTCGGTTTCCAGACTAAAATCGCGGCATTTCTACTTTTTCTCTTTACGGTCCCGGGAATCGTCGTTCATTTGAAGGAACGCGACCAGGCACTGGATCTGGTCGCATCCCTGGATGGAACGAATGATCCGGAGTTGGTCGAACAGCTAAAAGCGTCCACTTATGCCGGGCATCAGTCATCTGCAAACAAAAACTACGCCCTTTTAGGCGCGGCTCTGTTCTTATTATTATCGTCCGACCCCAATGGTGCTTACGCCATTGGCGCACTCTGAAATTAGAGAATCCACGAGTTTAATAAGCCCGTCCTGTCTACCACCCTGGCTGGATAGTGATTGATTTTTAGTAATCCAGACCCTAATTGATGCATGCAGGCAATTCTAAAAGGTCGTTAATCGATGACAGAACAGCAAAATCCACTTCTTTTTGAATGGACCACACCTTTTGAGATTCCGCCATTTGATCGCATCGAACACCAGCATTTTGAACCAGCCTTTGAACAGGCGCTGGAGCGGCACAAGCGGGAAATCCAGGAAATTGCGGATAATCGCGATTCGGTGACCTTTGAGAATACGATCGATCGCCTCGAGTCTTCGGGAAAACTCTTAAGAAAGGTATCTTCGGTTTTTTTCAATCTCTGCGGAACTGACACAAACAATGATCTCCAGAAGATCGAAAGCAGGATGTCACCCATCCTGGCGCG
>CAJHZG010000455.1_pt1 | contig 11833 bp, 11 predicted proteins | sample 9198901 | NCBI WGS metagenome assembly CAJHZG01 (sample SAMEA7708382, study PRJEB35096) | sediment metagenome | biome: marine neritic benthic zone biome [ENVO:01000025]; feature: sediment [ENVO:00002007]; material: shallow marine sediment [ENVO:03000034] sea grass bed [ENVO_01000059] ... | reverse complement strand
GTAACCAGATGTAAATGAGTACCGCCAACATAGCTGACAAGACGGCGATCGTACCATTGATCTTCAGTTCTTCCGAAACCGTCGGCCCGACAACTTCTGTTCGGCGATAATTGACGCTGTCTCCCAGGGCGCTGCGAATTTTCGCGACAACCTGCTGCTGCTCTTTTTCGCCACCCGGCTGCCTTTCGACCCGGATCAGAACATCGGTCGGAGCGCCAAATTCCTGGATCTGCACATCACCAAGCCCCAATCCGCCAATCTTACTTCTTAAATCTGAAATGTTTGCTGGACCGGAACGTGATTGAATTTCCACGAGCGTCCCGCCCCTGAAATCAATCCCGAAATTTAATCCCGCTGCAAAGAAAAGAACAAGTGAAGCGACGATCAGGACACCCGAGCCGATCATCGCCACGTTGCGGAATTTAATGAATGGATACCGGGTTCCGTGGGGAAAGAAATCAAATCCCTTTAATACCATGATCGAGTTCTCCTCCTATATCGGAACCACAATTTCACGCGTTTTTTTCGACCTCAACCAAAGGCTCACCATAAATCGGGTTACGGTGAAGGCCGTGAAAACCGAGGTCAGAATGCCAATGGACAGGGTAACTGCAAAGCCACGGATCGGGCCGGATCCCAGCCAGAACAAAATAAAAGCGGCAATAAATGTCGTGATATTGGCGTCCAGAATGGTTCCCAGTGCCCGGCTATAACCCGAGGAAATGGCATTAATGGCCGATTTCCCGGCTCTTAACTCCTCGCGTATCCGCTCGAAGATCAGTACGTTGGCATCAACCGCCATACCGATTGTCAACACGATTCCGGCAATACCCGGCAGTGTGAGCGTTGCCTGCAAGAGCGATAGTGTACCGATTATCAGCGCAATATTGATAAGCAAAGCTGTTATGGCGAAAATTCCGAAGTGACCATAGGCAAACAGGACGAAGACAACCACGCCCACAAGCCCAAGTACGGCGGCAACCTTACCGGCGGCGATGGAGTCGGCTCCGAGGCTGGGCCCCACAGTCCGCTCTTCGATGATATCCAGGGACGCTGGCAAGGCCCCGGAGCGTAGCAAAATCGACAAATTGTTGGCTTCTTCGACGGAAAAATTGCCGCTTATCTGCCCGGTGCCACCAAGGATCGGTTCCTGAATGACCGGGGCTGAAATCACTTCCCGATCCAGTACGATGGCAAACGGACGACCGACATTGTCCCGTGTCACCTTGCCGAAGCGCCGCGCGCCTGATGAGTTGAAACGAAACGTGACAACCGGTTCGTTCGATCGCTGATCAAAGCTGGGTTGAGCGTCAACGAGATCCTCACCGGAAACAATCGCCCGTTTCTTGAGCAGATATTCAATGCCTTCCTCGTCGGAAGCCGGGTATATTTCCGTACCGGGCGGTGACCGGGTCGCTTTCGCCTGAGCCGCCGTCATTGAGGGTTCGACGAGCTGGAATGTAAGTTTCGCTGTTTTACCGACGAGCTCCTTGAGTTTTTGGGGGTCGTCAAAGCCTGGCACCTGTACGAGTATCCGGGCCTGGCCCTGGCGCTGAATATTCGGTTCCGTTGTCCCTAATTCATCGACACGTCTTCGAATCGTTTCAATCGTTGATCCGATGGCGGAGTTGATTCTCTCGGTCAGGGCAGGATTGGTCGGCTTTATCGAAATGCTTCCCTGCCCTGCTTCGCTGATTTCCAGATCATCGCCGCCGGTGCCGGTAAACACGGATCCCTGGAGGGGTTGAATGATCGTCCTCAGGGTTGTAATCGCCTTTGCCTGATCTTCAGGTTTTCGAATTCTCAGAACGACGCCGTCCTGGGTCGGTCGCAATCCCGTATAACCTATGCGATCCCGGCGCAGGGCATTGCGCGCATCATCCCTGATGGTTTCCAACCATTCCGCAATCAGCTCGTCCTTGTTCATCTCCAGCAGAAGATGCGATCCGCCCTGGAGATCGAGGCCTAGATGGACCTGTTTGTGGGGCAGCCAATTGGGGACATTCTCCAGAGATTTTTCACTGAAAAGATTGGGTGCCGCATAAATCAGTCCTATGACGGATATGGCAATGATTGTGATAATCTTCCAACGCGAAAAATTAAGCATGGGTCACAGGATCCTCGAATATCAGAAATTGCAGTCGCAATTCTTCAAATAAGATTGTCAACTCTTGGCCGTATCTTTAACAGGTTCACCCTTGGCCCGAACTTCGGTGATTGTCGCACGTACCAGTTTCACGCGCACACCTTCGGCAATTTCGACCTGAATTTCAGCATCGTCGATGACCTTGTTGACCTTTCCAACAATACCACCGGCGGTTACAACGGTATCTCCCCTGCGCACCGCAGAGACCATTTCCCGATGATCCTTAAGCCGTTTTTGTTGTGGTCTGATGATCAGGAAATACATAATCGCAAAAATTGCGATAAACGGCAGAAGCGATATGAAAAAATCGTTGCCGCCTGCCCCCTGTGCATAGGCTGGAGTTATGAACATACAAAATCTCTCCCGTTGAGATGAAATTATGGCTTAAGAAGCTCGGGCTTGTCGAAATCTTCATTAAACCCCAAATAGGAATTCCGCCGCGAATATAAAGGCGTTACAATCCTTTGCAACTGTCTGTAGCGCTAATCTGACGAAAAAGCTTGAATTTCTTGTCGAACCTTCAAATAAATGAGACCAAATTCGATTTGTCCCATCAAAATCACGTTGATGGGGGTCAAAATTCGTATATTTCTGAAATGGCGCTTCCGCAGGCAGACGAAAACTGCCTGCGGTCTCCTACGGATTTAGGAAAATTGTTCACCTATGAAAATTGAAAGTACACTTACAGATCTCTGGAATCGGGCCGTGAATGCTCTGGAACGCATGGCTCCGCCGGCAACAACGATACCTGACTTCCAATCCGCGGAAGCCTTTATCTGGCAATCGGACCCGGAATCCTTCATTCCCGTCGAAAGAATCAATCGTCTGCCGGTGAAACTGCTTCAGGGCATCGATCAGCAGATCACTCTGCTGATTGAAAACACTGTGCGGTTTGCCAACGGCTTTCCTGCCAACAATGCCCTTCTGTGGGGGGCCCGCGGAATGGGTAAGAGTTCCCTGGTCAAGGCTGTTCATGCCCATGCTCAGGAAACGATTGATGAAACATTTGATGCGGACAGCGGAAATCCAAAGGTTGATATTAGGCTCATCGAAATACACCGGGAAGATATCGGCTCACTACCGGAATGCCTCTCACATTTGCGTAAACAACCCATGCGCTTCATCGTATTTTGTGACGATCTGTCCTTCGACCACGATGACACGTCTTACAAATCCCTGAAGGCCGTTCTTGAAGGCGGCATCGAAGGGCGTCCGCAAAATGTGATATTTTATGCTACGTCTAACCGGCGCCATCTGCTTCCCCGCGATATGATGGAAAACGAACGGTCGACTGCGATCAATCCGTCAGAGGCCGTGGAAGAAAAAGTATCTCTTTCGGACAGATTCGGGCTATGGATCGGTTTCCACAACTGCACTCAGGACGATTATCTGGCCATGGTACAGGCTTATGTTCAGCATTTCGGGCTGAAAATTGAAGATGAGGAACTGAAAGCAGAAGCTCTGGAATGGTCCGTGACCCGGGGCGGGCGGTCGGGCCGGGTGGCATGGCAATACATTCAGGATCTCGCCGGTCGCCTGGGACAACATCTCCCCGTATAGAGCCCCCTCTCTAAATCTTCGTCACTATAGTGTCAGCTCGAAGGGAAAGAGTCGGCTCAGAGGGATTCCATGTATTTAAGGGGATCGACCGGCCGCGAACCTTTTCTGAGTTCAAAATGAACCTGAGGCTGATTCACCGTGCCGCTTTTACCCGCTTTTGCGATTATCTGGCCACGCTTGACCTTGTCCCCACGTTTGACCAGCAGGTCCCGATTGTGGGCATAAGCAGAGACCCAATTGTCGGAATGACGGACAAGAATGAGATTTCCGTACCCCTTCAATTCGTTGCCGGCATAGGCGACGACACCGTTTTCAGCGGCTTTCACCGATGTTCCCATAGGCACAGCGAGATTGATGCCGTCATTATGTGAGCCGCTGGATTTCGGTCCGAATTTTGAAATAATACGTCCATTTACGGGCCAGCGAAATTTGGTATTCGATCGCGCGACGGGTTTCGAAATTTTTCCGACACTGGCAACTTTCGTATTCTTTTGACGTGGCAGTGCCTGGTTTGAATTTCTCGATGAAGTGGGAATCCGATCCCTTTGCAAAGAGGCCACACGGGTATTGTCGCGCCTGTTGCGTGTCGAATCAACGGGAATATGCCGGGTTGTGACCGACTTCACCGTAGGACCTGTATACCGGGCCTTGTCGGCTACGACACTTGAACTTCGAGCGCCATCGGGAAGTTTGATATCTGGCCTATTCTCAGACGATCCGGTCGCGATATGCGATTATGTTCTGAAAGCTGGGTATGAGAGACCCCGAAATTCTTGGCAATGGAATAAATCGTATCACCGCTCTGAACCTTGTAGATATTGCCACTCGCATCGCCGGCTCCGGGAATTCGAAGCACCTGACCAACACGAATGTTGTTGCCGCTCAGCCGATTGGTTGATTTGATATCAGGGACTGAGACCTGGTAGCGGCGGGAAAGGCTGTAAAGAGTATCTCCGGGGCGAACTGTAACCTCGCGGTTTTCATCAAGTGCGTAAGATTCCTCTCCACGATCCACATTTGCCGCAACCCGGTAAGACGGTTGATTATTTGACGAGGGCGTGTAGGAAGGCTGCCTTAGGTTATCGGATTTGATCGAAGACACCTGCCCAGGACCGAAACCGTTTCCCCTGTACCCGCCGGAGTTTCCATAATTTTGCTGAACCGGTTCCAGTGGGCGACTCGATACATAAGCGGACCGATCAACAGGTTGATAGTTGCCGGAATAGGGACGTGCGGATCCTGAGTTATAATCAGACTGCGCATAATTTTGTGAAGAGCTGGCATATGCTGCCGTGGGCTGGCTCTGATCTTTGGTTTCACTCAATCCAAATACCGGAAAATTGAACCGGGTCATGGTCGAGGAGCACCCAGCCAGTAAACCGGCTGTCAGAGCTATAATGCCAATGGAAAACAGACGACTCGGTCGAGTCCCAAAACTTTTTCTACGCATCACTCTACTCACCAATACAATAGTAAATACTTACCCCTAATAAGACGTAAAAGAGTAAACAGATCGTTAATGTCCATGCTTTGTCGAATATGTGGCGAGAAGTAGAAGGCTTGCTGGGTCGCAAACAATGCTCCGCCAATCTTCGGATTCCTTTGCTATCAGCGTCCGATGATTGTTGTGCGAAGCTTGACGGGTTCAATTTCCGTCACGAAATCAGCTCAAACAACAGCAAGGTGTGAGAATTTATTCGAATATATATATTTATATATTTTAATATTTCTTGTTTAATTGAAAAGTAATAAATAATCTCATAATAATTACTTAATTATCACAAATATTAAAATATTTATATTCAATATATATTATTCGAGATTCCGTTGATGCTGAATATTCCAAATCTATTTAATTCCAATCGACCCCCTGTTCAGTTCAAATTCTTTCACCGAACACTCATATTCGTTTGCTGGTTTTTGCTGTCGACGATCAACGTTCTGGGACAAACCACACGCCAGAATCCCGAATTCAAAGATAAATGGTCGGCGTGGTGGGAAATGGGTGGAACCATGGAAAGTTTTGGAGAGCTGGATGCCGACATTTCCCTTTTTGCACCCCTCCTCCAGAGTTCCCGATCACTGCTCTTTGTTGACTGGCGAGGACGCATTTTTGATGCGGCAGAAGCTAACTACAACTTAGCAATTGGATTTCGGCACATGCTCCAAGGAGAATGGAATTTTGGCGGGTTGATCGGAATTGCTTCCACAGAGAGTGAGTTGGGAGCAGAATTTTATGAGGCATTTGCCGGTATAGAACTGCTTCATCCGAATTGGGACATCCGGATCAATGGTTATCTTCCGGTCGATATGAAGCAAATCGGTCCAGACCCCTACAAAGTGTTCATCGGAAACTCGGAAATTTACATGGCGCAAATTGACGAATTCGCCCTCAAAGGCGGTGACTTCGAAATTGGCTGGCGGATTCCAACAGAGATTTTTGATCCCGCCTGGGATGAATCAAAGACGGATCTGCGTGTCTACGGAGGAGGATATGTGTTCAACCATGCAGATATCGATGATCCCGTGTACGGGTTCAAAGCGCGAACGGAAGTGAGGTTCAAGGATTTTTTACCTGACTTACTGCCCGGTGCAGATCTGACGGTCAGCGCAGAATTTCTCAAAGACAATCTGAGGGAGGAACAGAAAGAGCTATCTTTGCGTGTCCGAATTCCCCTGAACGAATCAGGGACAGGATACATGGAGAGCAAATCTCTTTCACGGCAGGAGCAGCGCATGATCGAGGCCGTACAGCGCAAAGAGAAATCCTATATTTCTTCCAAAACTCACAGCAGAGAATCTGTTGAAGACGTATTTACCGATGTCTCCTTCGATCGGGTTGTGCGAGCCGATGACTATGAATCACTTGCAAATGCCATTGCACTTGGTCCGAATACACTCATAATCCTGGAAGGTGGGAAGGGATCGATCGATTTTTCACCCGGATACAGTCTCACTTTGGGAACACGGCAAACACTTGTCGGCAGCGGTGGCAGCTTTTCTGTTCGAGGGCAAGAATCGGGACAGGAGCAATTATTCAGAATTCCCGGTTCGCAACCTAAATTGATCATGAAACTCGACTCCCTCATCGGAACCTCTTCTCGAACACATATATCAAATTTACATATTTCCGGCAGTACAGATTCCCGTTTCACTACGGGCATATATGGCCAATACGTATCCGACGTGTATATTCGGAATAATATATTTTCAGGTTTAAGTACTGGAGTGTACACTTTTGCAAGCAATAATATTTTCATCAGCGATAATTTGTTCGAGTACACATCAACATCTGTGATAGGCAATTATCTCAGTGATTTTACGATTTCAAACAACTATTTTCTCGACACCAATTTTATAGCCATAATTCTTTTAGAAACGTTGGATGGTTTCATTACAGGGAACAAGATCAAAGGTGTGGCAAATACCGGCATTCGCATAGCCAGAGGTAGTCACAATATCGAAGTCTCTAACAATGATATCGAAGATGTGTTGAAGGGAATTCATGTGGGCGATATTGGTTTTTTTGGCGGCAATTTCGACATCTATCTGAGAGATAACTCAATATCGAATGCTGCTGAAAGTGCCATTAAATCCGAGCAAGATTCACAATTGTTTATGATCAACAATGTAATTCATGGAACTGGTATGTTTGGAATTGACCTGTCGATGGCTGGCGATATGGAATTGGACGGCAACATATTCTCCGGAATTTTCTTAAACTCATTCATCAATTTAAATGAGGCGCATAACATCAAAGGTCACAACATTGTCGGGCAGACGCAAACAATTGCTGAATATTGTACCGTAAATTCCGCATCATCCGATATCGAAATACACTTCAGCAATGGCGTGATGTGCAGCCAGCCATGAACAATTTCATTCCGCTGCAAAATTTTCAGACAGAGATTTCATGGCCTCGAAATGCGTCAGATCCAGGTACAGCGGAGTAACCGAAATACGCCCGGAATAAACCGCCCAAAGGTCAGTGCCCTCATCCGGTGTGGACAGGGAACGGTTAAAACCGATCCAGTAATAGGGATTTCCTCGTGTATCCATCCGGTCTTCGATGCGCAGCAGGCCCGGGTCCCGTTTTCCCTGCCGGGTGATAACCGTTTCCTTGATGTTCTCCGGTTCAATGTCGGGAAAATTAACATTGATAACAACGTCCTCGGGCCAGCCTTTGTCCAGAAGTTTTTTTACGACATCCGCACCATGGGTCATGGGCGTTTCCCAGCGAATCGACGGACGCGTTTTCATATTGATCGCAAGGCTCAGCGCAATGGATGGAATACCGAGCAGCATACCTTCCATGGCCCCGGCGATTGTGCCGGAATAAGTGACGTCGTCAGCCATGTTCTGTCCACGGTTAACGCCTGACAAGACAAGATCCGGCGGACCATCCTGCAATATATGTCGCAACCCCATGATGACACAGTCTGTGGGTGTGCCTTTGATTGCATATGTGCGCTCCCCGAGCTGGCGCAATCGCAGGGGTTCATTGAGGGTCAGGGAATGGGAAGCACCGCTTTGATCTGTTTCAGGCGCCACAACCCAGATATCGTCTGAAATTTCTGATGCAATCTTCACCAGGACATCAAGCCCCGGTGCTTCTACACCATCATCATTGGTCAGCAAAATGCGCATGGTCAGGTCTCGCTAGACGGGATCTATTGATTTTTGTCCGCCAAGATAGGGTTGCAGCGCGACAGGAATATTAATTCCTCCATCTTCCCGCTGATAGTTTTCTAAAACTGCAATGAGCGTTCGTCCCACTGCCAATCCGCTGCCGTTCAAGCTGTGGAGAAATTCCAGATCCTTTGATCCTTCCCGCCGGAACCTGGCATTCATGCGGCGAGCCTGAAAATCTCCGCAAACCGAACAACTTGAAATTTCGCGATATTGGTCCTGGCCCGGTAGCCAGACTTCCAGATCATATGTCTTGCGGGCGCCAAAGCCCATATCTCCGGTTGAAAGAACGACAAGCTGATAGGCAAGATTGAGACGTTTAAGAACTTCCTCCGCACACGATGTCATGCGCTCATGTTCCTCGATCGCTTGATCCGGATGAACCAGGCTCACCATCTCAACCTTGGAAAACTGATGCTGGCGGATCATGCCTCGAGTATCCTTACCGGCAGCGCCAGCTTCAAGCCGGAAACAGGGCGTGTAGGCGGTGAAGCGCAAGGGAAGTTCCGACTCTTCCGTTATGGACTCCCGGACGAGATTGGTCAGCGGCACCTCCGCTGTCGGTATCAGCCAAAAGCCGTCTTCGGTTCTGAACTGATCGTCGGCGAACTTTGGAAGCTGTGCCGTTCCGAACATAACTTCATCGCGTACGAGAAATGGCGGAATGATCTCCTGGTACCCGAATTCCTTTGTATGAATATCCAGCATAAATGCAGCGAGCGCTCGCTCCAGACGGGCGAATTCTCCCTTCAGGACAACGAAGCGGGCGCCGGACAATTTCGCAGCGGTTTCAAAATCCATGAGACCCAAACCATCGCCAATCTCAAAATGCTGCTTCGGGGCGAACGAGAACTCGGGTTTCTCCCCCCATTGGCGCAGCAAAATATTCGCGGTCTCATCTTCTCCTTCCGGCACATCGTCAAATGGGATATTGGGAATTTCAGCCAGTTGTTCATTGAGACGGGTTGACTTCTCTCGTTCCTCTTCCTCGTCATTCTGAATTTGCATTTTCAAGTCTGCGACTTTACTGATCAAGCCATCCGCTGTCTCATTGTCACCGGAAGCCTTGGCTTTGCCGATGTCTTTAGACAGCGTATTGCGCTGAGTCTGAGCCCCCTGTAATCGGCTGACACAGTCACGCCAGGATTTATCAAGAGCCAGAATCTCTGAAGAAAGAGGCGCCACTCCCCGTTTTGCGAGGGCCTGGTCAAATTCTTCCGGATTTTCCCGGATCCATCTAATATCTAACACCGCACGATCCTCTAAATCTTTAGCCGCCTAAATTGTCTTAATCAAACTTCGAAAGTCCCGTTGCGCCGACCGGAGTTCCACACAATTCTCTACCGTCCGACACGATAGCCTAAAACGCCTCTTCTATAGGACGCGGGATACCCGGCGTCCAGTTCTGGCTGCGTGTTGTGGGAAAAGTCCCCGATCAGGCCGGCTCACCGGTTCCTTCATCCGACCCCAGTTCAGATTCACTTTCCGTCTTTTCTTGTTTTTTTTCTACAAACTGGACGGCATAAATTGACAACTCGTAAAGCAGTAAAGTCGGCAAAGCCAACCCCAGCTGACTGATGGGATCCGGCGGTGTCAGAAAAGCCGCCGCAGCAAAGACCCCGACAACGGCATATTTCCTTTTGCTTCTCAAACCCTCAGCCGATGTAAACCCGATCCGTGCAAGCAAAGTAAGGACAACCGGCAACTGAAAGCAGATCCCGAATCCAAGGATGAGGGTCATAATCAATCCCAGATATTCGCTCACCTTGGCATTGAGCTGAATGGAAATATTTTCATCCGATCCCGTTTGCTGCATAGACAAAAAGAACTGCATGGCAAGGGGCATCACGATGTAATAAACAACCAGTCCGCCTATTAGAAAAAGAATTGGAGTCGCGGCGAGATAAGGCAGAAATGCCTTCTTCTCGTTTTTGTAAAGGCCGGGGGCCACAAACATATAGACTTGCGAGGCGATCACCGGAAAAGCAATAAATATGGCGCCGAACAGGGCCAGTTTGAGCTTGGTAAAGAAAAACTCTTGGGGGGCGGTGAACTGCATTTCAATGGGGATGTCATCACCGACTGCTATCCGGTAGGGGTGCAGCAAAATGTTGTAAATGTCGGTGGCAAATATGAAGCAGGCGATAAAACACACGAAAACCGCAACGACAGACCACAATAATCTCTGTCGCAATTCGATCAGATGATCGAGCAAAGGTGCTTTGCTCGCCTCGATTGAGTCTTTTTCGACTTCATCGGTCATCGGGCTCAAGCTCCACGATTTGCAACAGTTACACTGGGTTCTTTAGGCTGGTCGGCAGGAGTTTTCTTAGCATCCGAAACATCGCCCTCGGAAGCGTCAGATTGCGTTTTCTGGAGATCACGATCTGCTGATGGCTCTTTATTTTCCTTTGTCACCTGTTGTTCACGCTCGGGTTTGGTCGCGTCCGGCGGATCTTCGACATCCAGATCGATATCTTCCATTTCAAAAATATCATCACTGCTGATCGAGTTTTCCAGCTCGTCACGAATATCGGTCAGCGGATTCAGGTCGCTGACCTCCGATTTAAGTTCGTCAAGCTCGGAGTCACGAATGGCATCGTCAAACTGGTTCTTGAACTCGTTAGCCGTTCGTTTGATTTTACCGACAAAATTCCCAATTTGTCGCAATAGCCGCGGAAGATCTTTGGGACCAACAACGAGGATCGCCACAACAGCAATTATGAGAATTTCACTCCAGCCTATGTCCAGCATTTCTCGCTCGTCATGGAAGTATTTCGATCTGGTAGCTCCATTCCGGAGCTCGCGGCTCTACAGTCGACCATGATCAGACTGTGGTTCGCCTACGGCGCTTAGCTCGTGCCGGATTTTTCTTGGGCAGCGGATTTCGTCGACTCGACAGTGTCCGCTGTTTCATCGTGATTTATCGTCTTAACCGGTTCATCCTTGGTATCGTCTTCGGCAATTCCCTTTTTGAAACTCTTAATCCCCTTGGCGACATCGCCCATGAGATCGGAAATTTTACCGCGTCCAAAGAGAAGCACGAGAAGTACGACAACTATTAAGATCTGAGTCCATCCTGGCATCATTGATGGCGATCTCCTTTCAAATTCATAAGATTAAATTCACTATCGCAGAAACTATGTCCGGTCGCAAGCAATCGCGCAATATGTCTCCAACAAGGTTTAAATCGTTATTATTGCACCAAAAATCAAGTGAATTTCGGATATTCCAACGACATTAACATAATTTAATTATTGCGCCGCATCAGCGACGGCATCGGGAAAGAGTAAAATTTCATTGCGGTCAATTTCGACCCCAACCTCACTGCCGACTTCGGGAGCCTCACTTTCTCTGATCCGCGCGAGAAGGGACTGTTCCAGTTCCTGAAAGGCAAGCTCGATAAAGGCGGCATCACCGAGAAATTTACGTTGTATG
>CAJHZG010000252.1_pt1 | contig 11850 bp, 9 predicted proteins | sample 9198901 | NCBI WGS metagenome assembly CAJHZG01 (sample SAMEA7708382, study PRJEB35096) | sediment metagenome | biome: marine neritic benthic zone biome [ENVO:01000025]; feature: sediment [ENVO:00002007]; material: shallow marine sediment [ENVO:03000034] sea grass bed [ENVO_01000059] ... | reverse complement strand
CGGTCAGACCATGGTTGATGAGTGGCTTTCCAAGGCCGGTTCCAACGGCAAAGACATCATCAAAGAATACAAAAAGTAAAACATCGGGCTGCTGGAAATTCCAGCAGCCCTTTTCCCCCAAGTGAAACGAACTCAGTCGATGTCGGAAGTGAAACCCGAAAGTTTTGTTATGCGCGCATCCGAGATTCAGCTTGCCGACGAAGTCAATGAACTTGATCTCTGGCGGCAGCACCTAGACAGGATAAACAGTTCAATTTCTGCGGCAATTGCCAATTGCGGCACCAAATTTGAAATCGAAAGATTGCTGCAGGAGAAAGCGGTCGTGTATTTCAAAATCAAAAACTCGGAATAAAATGACGACCATAGAGTTTGGACTCTGCAAGTATGATTGTCTATCACTCCTAGTTCGTTGATTGATAAATTTGCGCTCAGGCGGGTAACGTACAGAATCAATAAAACCTGCAAAAATCATTGTCAGAAACACGCTCCTCTATTTGTTGAAAACCTCAGTCTGATTCAATCGCATCAAAATCCAGCCCCCTGGCTGGTAAATTGATGGATCCTGCGCATTTTTCTGAGCATGCCTAGTTAAATGAGATCCCAAATTAACTATAAAAATCCGCGATGATCGCAACATCAATTGACCTTCATTAGGATAGTTTTAAACTACTAGGTGGGGCGTCATGAAGTCGAGTTGTAAAGGTGAAAAATCTGCGGATAGCTTTGAAGCTGGGATTGACACGATGATCGAACTGCAGAGAAGCATCCTTGAACTAGAAACCCTGAAGGGCGAGTATGAATGTAGGACCGCCGATTCAACTTGTCCGCAATCCCAGAACACCCTCATTGATTTGAACCAGCGTCTTCGTACACTTGAAGAATCCAAAAAACTACTATCAGAATATTTCGCTAGCCGCTTTGCAATTTCCCCAGTTCGTTCATAATTTCAGTTTAACAGCATATCTTGCTCATTGAAGAAATATGGTTTGAGAGCTAAATGGTCGTCGCAAGCAAATCTACAGGAGAACTGGCCCCCGACTACGATGTTGTTGTCGTTGGTTCCGGATATGGAGGCGGTGTTGCCGCAAGTCGTCTCGCGCGCATGGGCTTTTCCGTAGCTGTGCTGGAACAGGGTCGGCTTTGGCGACCCGGAGACTTTCCGACAACAGCAAAAGCGAGGCGCAAGCTGACAAGGATTGCGGGTTTGTTGCCAAATGTCGGCGATCCCACCGGTCTCTACCGCTTGACTGTTGGCAAGGGACTTACGGTTTTTGCGGCTACAGGAATAGGCGGTGGATCTCTGATTAACGCAGGAGTGACAATTCGGCCAAATCTCAAGCGATTGCGCAATGAAGGGTGGCCGGAAGCCGTGGTTGCGGATGGGCTTATCGAAGAAGGATTCAGAAGGGGCGAGTTCATGCTTGGGACGGCTCCGGTTCCCAAGCCAGAACGATTTGACAAGCTCGCTGGAATGGGAAAAGCGGCAGATGCCGCCAGAACATCTCTGCACCTGTCTTCAATGACTATTTCTCACAGCGCGGGCCTGAATGCCGTTGGTGTGATGCAGGAAGGCTGCAAGAATTGCGGCGATTGCTGGTCGGGCTGCAATGCCGGCTCAAAAAATACCGTCGGGATTACTTATATTGTCGATGCTTTCGATCACGGGGCTGAAATATTTTGCGAAAGCCGTGTTGAATCAATCGCCAAGGTCCAAAATAAGTGGGAGATCCTGGTAAAGGACCTCTCGGATGTCGGGAGCCACAGGAAAACAACTGCCGGAATACTCGTGCTTGGAGCCGGGACACTGGGGACGACAGAACTGCTTCTCCGAGCAAAACAACGGGGTCTACCGCTTTCGGACATGTTGGGTGAGAGGTTCTCGGCAAATGGCGATGATCTCGTTTTTGCCGCAAAGCTCAAGCAGCCTGTTCACGCTATTGCGACAGGCTATCCACCCCAGGCACCGCCCGGAACAGCACTCGTAGGACCTCACAGTATAGCCCGGATTGACCTTGGCGATGCGAGCGAGCCGATTTGTCTCCATGACGGTACAATGCTGGCCATGATGGCTTCACTTGCACCTTTCAAGGAAATACTCAAGGGCAGCTTTAGGCGCGCTTTGCGGTTGATTCGAGGTGGAATATATGGCGATGAGCACAGCCGAACACAGATTTTCTATATTGTTGCCCATGATGATGCCAGTGGTCGACTCAAACTTCATAAAGATCAGGTCATTGTTGACTGGCCCGAATACAGCGACAGCCCCGCAAGGGTAGCGACAGAGCAAAAGGTAAAAGCCATAATCGAAGGTATGGGCGGCGAGTTTCATACCAACCATTTCGCACTGAAGGTATTCGGCGGAAATCGGATCATTGCCCATCCGATGGGGGGCTGTGCCATGGCCGAAACTGCGGACAGAGGAGTTATAGCAGCAGACGGCCGCGTGTTCGATCCAACAAAAGGAAACAAAGGCGTCCATGAGGGTCTCTATGTCTGCGACGGGGCAGCAATTCCAACATCGATCGGGGTAAGCCCATTGTTGACGATCACCGCACTTGCCGAACGTTCGATGATGCTAGCCGCCGATCGTCTCGGGCGAAAACTGGATGTCGATTCTTCCCCAGTGCGACCGGATAGAGATGCAACTATGTAAGCATGAAACGGGGGCTGTCAGTAGTTGTCGCTGTTCAAACTTCCAGCCATGACAAGGTCTTCAGGCAAAACTGGACAAATTCATCCGGATCTTCACTTCTTCTCTTTTGAACTGAAAAGAGAATTACATCGTCTTTCTCAACAGGTTCCTCGGTAATCACGACGGGCCTTCGGGCTGCCATCCTGTCTAATAACCGTATCTTGAATCCTTCGGGATCAAGGGCCAGAGCCATGGGACTGTGTGCGAATTCCCCATCGCGTTGACCGCGTCCGAAAATCAGGACCTTGTCATCGACCTTGACCGGGGACAAGCCCGACATTAACGGAAAATCATTCAGGGTATAAGCATATATTGCAACGGATTTGTCCGAGTGTGTAACCAAGATATCATTGTAAATCCAGGCATCCTGGCGTTCGTCTGAATATCTACTTATTTCGCCACCTATACATAGATGGCGCCCGTCACGAAGGGAAAGTTCAGTACATTGTTCCCTGTCGGAACTCCAGATGGCCAACCGGGGCACAGCTGATTCCTGCCCTCCGGTTGGATGACGATTGTCCTCATTCGTCACAGCCGGATCGTCAAACTGCTGTCGTGCCCGGCTTGGGGGCCAATTTTTTCGCGCCATTTCAATCCAGAACAAATTATCGACGGGTTCAGGATTGGCGGTTCCATAGCGCGCCAGCTTACCCGCTTGATAAGTCTCCATGGTGACGGGGAAGAATCTCGTATCACCGGGAGCGATACAATCCCAGCTCCAGTCATTGAGATTCAGCTCGAACATTTGAGTATTCTGAACAAATTGCTGACTGTCGGACTGAAGTTTGGTGCCTCCCAGTATTAATAGTGTATTCTCGCCAATATACTCCGCCTGGTGACTCGATATCCAACCGGGATTTTCACCTGAAGTTGAAACCGATTCCATTGCCAGAGACACCGTATTAAACTTCATAACCTGAGTTTCGCCTGGATGCCGTTTGTCCATATAGCCGGTTGAGCCAACGAGAATAATCTCATCGCCAACCAGTGTTGCACTGTGAAAATCAGTCGGCGAAAAAATGTCTTCCGGATAATTCAATATTTCAAAGCGACCGTCCGGATGTTCGATGACAACATCGTTGTAAATGCAGAAATCCGGATCGTAGGCATCTTCATATTCACCGCCGATATGAATTTTCCGACCATCTTTCAGTAATGTGACGGACTGGCCGAACCGGCTCCAGGACCAAACCGGGCCGACGGGCAACTGGCGATAATTCGACTGACCGGGATAAGGCTGGCCGGGTGCATAGTCCCAGTCACCAAATCTGGTTCTGACCATGTAACCGCTGAGATCATTTCGGATAATATAATCCCACAACGGAGATATGACCATTTCAGGATTCGCTGTTCCAAACTGTGGTCTGCGCATAGTTTTATAATCTTCTGCACTGATGCCGAGAAATCCGCCGTCATTTTTATCTAACGCCCGCCACTTCCAGTTGCGGATATCTAGTTCGTACATGGTCTCATTGGCGGCAGGCACGCCGTCGCTACCGGAAATTCGAATTCCCCCGAGGATGAAAACTTTGCTTGAGCCGTCAAATAAAGCACCGTGCCGAAACAAAAATCCTGGATTGGTGCCCGTCGTCTCAACGGGATCGATCTTGAAGGTCTTCAAATCAAGGCGATAGAGCTGGATTTGTTCCGGTTGCATGAGGTCGATATATCCGCGTCCCCCGACGATCAGGATGGAATCTCCCAAATGGGTTGCCGTATGGTCATAGGTGGGAGGAAAAACGTTCATCGGATAAGCAAATATTTCATATTTATTTCCCCAGTGCTCGACAATGACCTCGTTGTAAATACAGAAGTCAGTGGCGTCTTGGCGCGCAAATTCTTTGTAGAGGCCCCCGATCCTTACCGCCTGTTTGTCCGAAATCTCTGTGCGGGTGGAATGTATCCTGTTGTAAGCCCAGATCTGAGAGCCATCTTCCAAGCGATCGGAAGATCGCGGGTGTTCCAGACGTCGTGCGACTTCATCGGAATCAAGTCCTCCAAAACTTTCCGTGGTTTCCTCAAATTGCGCGCGCACATTTTTCGGGCTCCAGTGTTTCCGCAAAATTTCATGCCAGAGTGGGTTCTCGATAATCTCTGGGTTTGCCATTCCAAATCGAGGGTTGCGGAGCTCTAAATAGGATTTCTTTGAAATATTCACTGGTGTGTGTCCCGGATTAACAAATTCAATGGCCTAACTTTGTCGCGGCAAATAGATAAAAGGTTCACAATTGAACCTGCGTCGAACACCTTCTGTCTTCATTCCCGATTTCCCGGATCAGATAAACCAAGACTATGTATGTGAATGCGGCGCAGACCGGTTAAATTCCGACCCATGATGAGGGGTAATTGGTCTATTTGACGACGAAAGGCTCGAAATACAAATGTTTCTCCGGCCTTCCCCAATGAATTTTCGCTTTGGCAATTGATATCGATCAAAGCTGCACGATTTCATTTCCATTATGATCTTCAAGATAACTCAACGGAACAGGAAATGGACTCTATGCTGGCAAAGGACATCATGACCAAACATGTCGTTTCTGCGCGACTGGACTCAACAATTGTTGAACTGGTTGATCTGATGCTCAAACATCATATCAGTGCCTTGCCCATCGAAAACACAGATGGCGATCTCGTTGGCCTGGTCAGCGAGGGAGATCTGATACGCCGTTCTGAAATCGGTGCCAGAGAATATTCGTCGTGGTGGCTTGCTGCAATCGGAGGCAAACTGCGTCTGGCCGAAGATTTCATAAAGACACATGGTATGCGGGCGGAAGAGATAATGACCAAGAATGTCGTTTCGGTTTCCGAAGACACACCTGTTTGGCAAATTGCTGAAGTTCTCGAAAAGAACAGTATAAAAAGAACTCCGGTCTTGCGTGATGGCTCCGTCGTCGGAATTGTTAGCAGGGCGAATCTGCTGCAGGCACTGGCGCAAAAACGTTCCGAAAGCACCAAGGAGCCGTCGGAGGACGACAAGAAAATTCGAGCACATATTCTTGATACATTGGACAAGCAGGCCTGGTCCGACACATCAAGATTGAACGTCATTGTCAGTAACGGCGTTGTGCACTATTGGGGTCAGGTAAAATCGGATACGGAAAGGCGGGCCCTCAAAGCCGCGGCGGAAATTCTTCCTGAAGTCAAGGAGGTCCGCGATCATACCCAAAAGTCCATAACAATAATCTGACGAATTCCAAGGGGAGTAGATCTCGAGGTAAGGAAACTATGACCAAATTATTTTCAATACTCCACGTCGTTATTTTGTCGGGCCTAGCCGTTGTGTTCTTCGTCGGGAACGTCGAAGACGGCCCGCGCGCGCAGCGTGCGCCCGATATCGCCAAGGGCATGGAGATAGCGCAACAAATTTGCAGCAATTGTCATATTGTCGGCAAGGACGCAAAAGGTGTCGTCAAAGCCGATGTACCTTCGTTTACCAGTATCGCCGATAAGCCAGGCCAGACGACCGAGTTTATTGTCGGACGACTGGTGCTCCCCTACCGGCCCATGCCAGACCTGACGCTGACGCGGCTGGAAATGGCTGACGTCGCTGCCTACATCATGTCCCTACGCGAAAATCAATAATTCCCTTTTTGGCCGCGTGCCGCTCCGGTAAAAAAATGTCGTCACAGAAACTCGAACCCGGTGTTTTCGATATCCTGCCACCGGCCCTCATCGCCCGACTAATTCAGGATGTCGGCGTCAAAAAAGTCAAAATGAATGTCGTTTCAATTCTCACTCTCGGCATTCTTGCGGGGGCCTTCATTTCATTGGGAGCGGCATTTTATACAGTCGTCATCACCGGCAGCACCCTGGGTGTGGGGTTGACCAAGCTCGTGGGGGGAGTTGTGTTCTCGCTGGGCTTGATTCTTATAATTATCGGTGGCGCCGAGCTATTTACGGGTAATACGCTGATAACTTTGTCTTGGGCCGAGAGCAAGATAAGCAGCGTTGAATTGCTGAAAAATTGGTTTCTCGTCTTGATGGGCAATTTTCTCGGCGCCATATTTGTTGTTCTTGGTATTTATTATTCTGGAATCTTCAATGCTGCTCAATTTGCAGTAACGGCGAGAAGTATCGGTGAAGCGAAAGTCTCCCTGACAAATACGGAGCTGGTCTTTCGCGGCGTTCTTTGTAATCTCCTGGTTTGCATGGCCGTGTGGATGTGTTTTGCAGCCCATTCCGCATCCAGTAAGATAATGATCATTTTGTTTCCCATCTCCGCCTTTGTTGCTCTTGGATTCGAACACTCCGTTGCGAACATGTATTTTCTACCCATGAGCCTCCTGTTAGAAGCACAAATTACTGTTATGGATGCACTGAGAAATCTCATTTTCGTCACGATCGGCAACATCATTGGGGGCGGAGTTTTGGTCGGACTTGTTTATTGGCTTGTTTATCTGCGTAACCAACCGGAAATTTGAGTAAATAGTCTCGGTTGTCTTTATTACAAGAAAACCAGACAAGTTCGAACCCATCAAAATAAAATGAGCTGCGAGTTTTTTAGATTACAATTACATTGCTTTGCCAGGCCAAAGGTCCGGCCAGACGTGAATTTGGAAAACCGATGACCTTGTCAGAAATCGAACAGAAATCCGGATACGCTTTCAAGACAACAGGAATCACAAAGGTTTATGGTTCGGGATTGTCTGCGGTGCATGCTTTACGCGGGGTGGATGTGGAAATACCCGAAAGTGAGCTTATCGTTTTGCTGGGGGCTTCGGGGAGCGGCAAAACCACATTTCTAAATATACTCGGCGGGCTGGACCGCGTCACAGAAGGTACGGTTCATTTCCACGACCGAGACATTACTGCAATGAATGACTCTGAACTCACACAGTTTCGGCGTCAGCATGTCGGCTTTGTTTTCCAGTTTTACAATCTCATGCCCAGCCTGACGGCCTATGAGAATGTCGAGCTGGTTACTGAAATTGCCGCTAATCCTCTAGATCCGGCTGAGGCTCTCTCGCTCGTCGGTCTGGATGAACGTTCGGATCATTTTCCAGCTCAACTTTCCGGAGGCGAACAGCAACGCGTGGCCATTGCTCGCGCCATTGCCAAACGCCCGGATGTCCTGTTTTGTGATGAACCGACCGGAGCACTGGACAGCACAACCGGCCGTTCCGTGCTGAAGGTTCTGCAAAATCTAAATCAGGAACTCGGATCAACCATCTTGATAATAACTCATGCGGCAGCGACGGCGGCGATGGCTGATCGGGTTATTCATTTTTCTGATGGTCTCATCCGGCAAATCGAGAAGAATGAATCGAAGGTATCGGCAGAGGAAATTGAATGGTGATTGCCGATACAATTCGCTCTTTCAGCTATGTTCTTGACCGTAAACTGCTTCGGGATCTCTGGCGAACAAAAGGGCAGGTCAGTGCCATAGTACTGGTTATAGCGGTTGGGGTTCTCATGCTGGTCATGATGGATGGGCTTGTCAATTCATTGGAACAGACAAAGCGCGCCTACTATGACAGGTATAGACTCGCAGATGTGTTTGCATCGCTCAAAAGGGCACCAAAACATGTGTTGCAGGATATTGCCGAACTGCCCGGCGTCTCAAATGCCGAAGTACGCATCAATGGTGGCGCCCTGGTAAACCTACCCTCCGTCGCTGTTCCTATTCGGACACTTGCAATTTCAGTTCCCGATCGTGGAGAACCGCGACTCAACGATATTTATCTTGCTGAAGGTCGACGGACAAACCCGTCTCAGGAAGATGAGGTTCTTATCCTCCGGTCATTTGCAAGAGCTCACAATCTTGGTCTTGGGGATCACCTGTCCGCGACCATGAACGGCGCCCGCCGTTCTTTTGAAATTGTGGGGATTGCACAAGCGCCGGAATTTCTCTACTCCGCTGCTCCGGGCGAATTTGTGCCCGACGATGCCCGGTTTGCTGTCATATGGATGAGTGAGAGAGCGCTGGCCGCCGCTTATGATCTCGAAGGCGCGTTTAACGAAGTTCTGATATCCCTTGCGACGGATGCCCGGCTGCCGGATATCCTCGATAGTGTCGATCGAATTCTTTCGAGTTATGGCGGACTTGGAGCCTATGGCGTCGAGGATCAGTTTTCAAATCGGTTCGTTGTTGAAGAAATCAAGGGCCTTGAGGTCTCCAGTCGAACCGTTCCCCCCATTTTCCTGGCGGTTGCGGCATTTCTCCTCTACATCGTTGTATCGCGGATGATTGAATCTGAAAGAGAACAAATCGGACTGCTGAAAGCCTTCGGGTACACAAACTGGGAAGTTAGTCGGCACTATTTTGGATTTATTCTCTTCATCGCAATATTCGGTGCCCTGCTGGGATGTTTACTTGGTATTGTTTCGGGACAAAATCTCTCCAAGGTCTATCAGACCTATTACAAATTTCCGTTTCTTGTATTCCGTACCGATCTGGCGACCGTCATAACCGCATTTGCAGTAACGATAGCTGCGGCTTCCGCAGGTGGATTATTTATTCTGACACGCGTTTTTGCGCTAACGCCTGCTGTTGCAATGAATCCACCGGCGCCACCGGACTACAGCAAGTCCCGGGATCTCGGGGCATTTTTAAAGAAATTTCTTGATCAGCCGAGTCGCATGGTGTTTCGAAGACTGTTTCGTCATCCCTGGAGAGTCCTTGCAAGTGTCCTTGGAATTAGCGCGGGCATGGCGCTTTCCGTTTCAATGTTGAGTATCATGAGCGGTTTCAATCATACTCTTGATCTCAACTTCGGCCTGCTGGACCGCAGCGACGTTAATGTCAGTTTTGTCGAACCGCTTGCCAATACATCGATTTACAATCTCCGCACAATGGAAGGTGTGGTACGTGCAGAGCCTTATCGAATGGTTTCTGCCTTGCTCCGCAATGGCACTCATTCTTATCGCGGCGGCATTACCGGTTATATAGCAACACCACAACTGAATCGCGCCGTTGATAGCCAGTTGAAACCAATTTATATCCGGCAGGAAGGGGTCATACTTTCGATTTCACTTGCCAATGTCCTGAATATCAAGCCTGGTGACAAATTGACAATCGAAGTTCGGGAAGGACGTCGCCCCACCCTGGAGATCCCTGTAGTGGGAATAGCTGAAACACTTCTCGGGTCGCCCGCTTACATGGAAATTGGCGCTCTCAATCGCGCGTTGAAAGAACCCAATCGTGTATCCGGTGCTTATCTGCAGATCGATCAGCAACAGAGCGGGCGGATATACAGGGAAATCAAAAACATGCCTACTGTCGCGGCGGTAAGCCTGCGAAATGAAACTCGCGAAGCCTTTGAGAGATTGCTGGATTCCGGTGCCGGCGCCATGCGTTTTATCATGACGGCAATCGCCTTTGTCATAACCTTTGGTATCGTCTATAACAGCGCGCGAATAACCTTTGCGGAAAGAGTGCGCGATCTGGCAAGTTTGAGGGTAATGGGATTTACCAAAGGGGAAACCGCCTTTGTTCTGCTGGGAGAACTCGCGGTCCTGACCCTCATCGCCCTGCCGATTGGATCTGGTTTCGGTTATTACCTGACTTTTTTAGTTTCTGAAGCGTTCAGCACCGATATCTATCGGATCCCCGCCGTGATGGTGCCTTCGAGCTACGGGGTCGGGGCCTTGGCGGTATTATTTGCCGCTGCCGCTTCGGGTTGGCTGGTCAGACGGGATATCGATAATATTGATGTGGTGGCTTCCTTGAAAACGCGGGAGTAACAGGCTTTATGACACAAAAGAAATCAAGATCCTGGTTAACCTTGGGCGCAGCCGGCCTGCTGTTCATTGGAATGTTGTATGCTTTCTGGCCACGTCCGGTACTGGTCGATATTGGTGACGCCAGACGTATGGCAATGGCTGTCTCCGTTGATGAGGAAGCCAAAACCCGGGTCCGCGATGCCTATGTTGTCTCTGCTCCGATAACCGGTCGTATTCTCCGGGTTGAGGTAGATCCCGGCGATCCGGTCGAGGGTGGCAAAACGACTATTGCCCGCATGTTACCCGTTCATCCAACGGCCCTTGATGTTCGCACCCGGGAACAGGCGCGCGCCGCCGTGAGTGCTGCTGAGGCCGCATTGCGCCTGGCACGGGCGAACATGAACAAGGCCATGGCTGACAAGGAACTCGCCGACCTGGATGTTGAGCGGAGCCGGACTCTTTTGAAAAAGGGAAGTATTCCGCAGGCAACTTTGGACCGGGCCGAACGGACATGGCGAACAGCCTATGCGGTTCTTGATACGGCGAAGGCTGCAATTTCCATTCGGGAGGCAGAACTCGACAGTGCACGCGCCCGTCTCATCAGTTTCGGCGAACGTCCGTTGCCCAATACCGAGATTGTCACCGACGAAGCCGTGATGCCGCTGATTGCACCGGTATCGGGGCGCATTCTGCGTGTGATGCAGGTCAGCGAAACCACTCTGGCTTCCGGGGCTCCCATACTTGAAATCGGTGATATTTCAAACGACCTGGAAGTTGTTGCGGAATTACTGTCGACAGATGCGGTGCGCGTTGCTGTTGGAAATCGGGTCGTTATCGACAACTGGGGCGGCAGCCCTCCTTTGAATGGTAAAGTCGTACGCATTGAACCCTGGGGCTTTACAAAGTTCTCGGCACTCGGCGTTGAGGAGCAACGAGTTAATGTTATCATCCAGTTTGATGAGCCTCTGGTAAAACGTAAGAGCCTGGGACATGGCTATCGTGTTGAAGCTCAGATCGTTATTTGGGAATCCGAGGATGTTCTGACAATTCCGTCGAGTGCTCAATTTCGGAACAAAGGTGAATGGTCAGTTTTTCAGGTTATTGATGGCCGAGCGCGTATGAAAAAAATCCGGATTGGGCAGGTTAATGGCACACACACCGAGGTTCTCGATGGTCTGGAGTCCGGTGATAAAATCATCCTGTTTCCAGGTCCGAATCTTGAAGATGGGACACGTGTAAAACAGCTGCCGCAACTCTAGTGACATTTAATAGTCTCGCAAAAAACGAGATTGATTCAATTTTCGATCATCCAGTGAAATACACGCTGGCAAAGGCGGATCGAATTCTGAGAGCATTGAAATTCTAACCCCAGTACGCGCACATTTCGTGCTCCCATTGATTTGAATCAATAAATTAGGTGTTCCAATTAAATATAATCAGGCTCTCTCAGGTTAACATTAGTGGAGTTGAGCTTATGGTAAGAAACAACCTACCTT
>CAJHZG010000407.1_pt1 | contig 11901 bp, 7 predicted proteins | sample 9198901 | NCBI WGS metagenome assembly CAJHZG01 (sample SAMEA7708382, study PRJEB35096) | sediment metagenome | biome: marine neritic benthic zone biome [ENVO:01000025]; feature: sediment [ENVO:00002007]; material: shallow marine sediment [ENVO:03000034] sea grass bed [ENVO_01000059] ... | reverse complement strand
GTGCCCGGTACCGGAAAAATACTGGGAACTAACGCCTTCCATTCAAATGATCCGAAAACTGATGAATAAGCGAATTTATCCACTGACATTATCCGGTCTAGATTGCGCCATAAAAGAACTTATGTAAAAGAGGCTTTGAGGCATCTTCGTTACTGATTCTCTTTATTATCTTGACGTTTTCGTCAATTTCATCAGAAGATCGCCCTTCGAGTTTCGATTACCTTGTTTCGACAGATTTGTTTCGGGAGAAGCTCTTGCATCGCCTTTGGAAATCAAGCTTCAAGAAATCCAGATCGGTTCTGATTTCGTGCCTGGTCGGCTTTGGTCTTGTGGCATGCACAAACGCAAACCTGCCGAAATTACCGACCCTTCCAGGACTGGGAGGCGAGGCCAAGAAAAAAGCCGCCGATGCCCTTCCCGAAAATCAGGACGAACAAACAGCGCGGGCTATTCAAGTTGCCTGGACTTCAGCCAGGGCGTCAAAATGCAAGTTTTATTTCAACGATCAAAAGCTGAAATCATCCCTGATCGCTTACGAAACCCGGCTACAACCGGACCCGACTGTATTGCAAAAAATATCGCAAACCTACGACTATACCCGCAATACCATCAGTCAACGGATTGCCGCCAATGACGAATTTTGTTCAAAACGCAAAATTGAAGAAATTCGCAAGGACTTGAACCGTCATCTGGCCGGTGATTTCACGCCTGCCCCGAAAAAACACGTGGCTGAGAAAAAAGAAGCGGAAATCCTCACAAATGTGGGTGAGGAAAAATGGGATCCCTCGGATGCTCTATTTCCCGGGGATAACAAGCCGGTCCGCTAGGCGACCGCACATCCCGGATTGCAAATCTGCATGATCCCTGCCTTTTAAGGCCGATAGGCAATTCGGGTTATTACCGCGATCTTACGATTTAATCTGGCTTTTATTAGCCGTTTTCTGGTCGCTGCCATAATTCCTGAAAATTCAAATGTCATATTCCAACCGGTTGGTTCGAGACCCGAGCAGGCGCAACTCATCCACAGGACGTGACCATCACGGCATTCTGTATCCATAAAATCTGGAAATTACATACTATAGGGGGGTGAGTCGTTTTTCGGGCCAGATTCGATGGGGAGGACACATGATCAGGCGTTCAATGAAGTCAGCTGTCACCGCTATACTCGCGGCGGCGGTTACACTCACCGGCATAGAGGCCCAGGGGCAGGAACCTCGCCCCAATCCAGAACCCAAACTGCGCATCGAGACGGGCATGCATACGGCCATGATCCGTCGCATCGGCGTTGACAGAAACTGCACGATCATGGCCACCGGTTCAGATGACAAGACTGTCCGGCTATGGTCGTTGCCGGACGGGCAATTACTGAGGACGGTCCGCCTCCCCATTGGCCCCGGACACGAGGGTAAATTTTTCGCGACAACCCTATCGAATGATGGCCGCCTTATCGCCGCCGGCGGCTGGGATGCCCAATGGACTCAGAAACGGTCGATGGCTGTATACGTTGTTGATGCGGTCACAGGCCGTGTGCTGAAGCGATTAACCGACCTTCCAAGCATAGTCAACGATCTCGCCTTCTCCCGGGACGGACGTTATCTGGCAGCTGTGATGGGCGGTAAGAAGGGTGTCAAGGTCTGGGAAGTCGATAGCTGGAATGTGGTTGGTGAGGACCGTGACTATCAGGGCGACAGCTATGGTGCCGCCTTTGACAATAATGGCCGTCTGTTCACTTCCTCTTATGACAGCAATCTGCGGCAATATGATCAGAACTTTAAGCTGCTGAGAAAGATCAAAATCAGAAATGGCAAGGAGAGTTTCGGAATCGCCGTTGACCCATCCGGACAGAATGTAGCTATCGGCTACTATGACCGTGCCGGTGTCGATGTTTATGATACGAATACCTTGAACTACAAATTTTCACCCGACCTTAAAGGCATTGCCAACGGCAACCTCATTTCGGTGACCTGGTCTGCTGACGGTGAGCGGCTTATCGCCGGCGGGTCTTATTATAAGAACGGTGCGCGTCGCGTTCTTATCTGGGACAATCAGGGCCGCGGTCAATTGCAGAATGTCAAGGGTCCTCTGACCTCGGTGCTTGATCTCGCTCCCTGCCGTGATCAGATCGCCATTGGTGGCGCCGATCCGTCCATTGGCATGGTGACAAATACCGGCAAAAAGGTACTCTGGGTAGACGGTGTGAAGGCCGATATGCGCGGCAAGCTCGGGAAGCATTTCACCCTGTCGGAAAATGGCCTCAAGGTGCGGTTCGGCATTGGTTACCAGAGTCAAAAATCGGTACTCTTTGATCTGGAAAAAGGTGAACTGGCGGAATCGGCGCGGCGGCCGTCAAATCTAAACGAGAGTGATTCTGGGAGTCTTGAGATAACTCAATGGAAAGACAATTTTTCCCCTAAATACAAGGGTAAAGTCCTGAAACTCTCGAATTACGAGAAATCCCGTGCTGTTGCGATACGTCCGGACGGCGATGGATTTATCCTCGGCGCAAACTGGTCCCTCCGCCGCTACGACAGTAACGCCAAACAGTTGTGGAAGATCACCCCACCCTCAACGGTCTGGGGGGTAAATATTTCTGGCGACGGCAACCTTATCGTGACTTCCCTCGGAGACGGCACTATTCGCTGGTATCGCATGACCGATGGGCGTGAACTTCTGGCGCTCTTTGTCCACGCCCGCGATTTGAGATGGGTGGCATGGACGCCCAAGGGGTATTTTACCGCGTCCCCTGGTGGTGAGGATTTCATCGGCTGGCACATCAATCGTGACTGGGACCAGACGGCTGACTTCTTTCCCGGTTCCCGTTTTCGGGACAAATTCTATCGCCCGGACATTGTGAAACTGGTACTCAAAAAATTCGACGAAAACCGGGCAATTCGCGAGGCAAACCGCGTTTCCAAACGTAAAGACAGCGAAGAAGATATCCTGCAACGCCTTCCCCCGGTCATCAATATAATCGGCCCGGGTAACAACAGCGAATTCCGTCAAAAACAGGTTGACCTCGAATACAGTCTCAGATCCCCTTCAGGACTCGAAGTCACCAAAGTGGATGTGCTTCTCGATGGCCGCCCGCTTCCCGACGTGCAACTCGCGAACCTGCGTGTTCCCTCCAGGGGACAGTCCGGCAAACTGTCTATCCCTGTCCCGGACAGGGATGTACAAATTGCGTTGATTGCCCGAACTTCAAAAGCCGTTAGTGAACCGGCGAAGATTGCCCTGAAATGGTCGGGATCGCCGCCCAAGCCGAAGACGCCTGAGTTCGCCAAACCCAAACTTTATGCCCTATTGATAGGGGTTAGTAATTATCAGGACGAGAACTTTCGCCTGCGCTACGCCGCTAAGGATGCCATCGATGTTTCACAGGCCCTGAAAAAGCAGGAAGGCGGTGTGTATCGTGAGGTGGTCACCAAGATTTTGACCGACCAGGAGGCCACAGCTGGCAATATCCGCGACGGTCTTGATTGGCTTGAGCAGGAAGTTACGCACCGGGATGTAGGACTTCTGTTCCTGGCCGGGCACGGAATCACCGACCTGAAACAACGCTTTTATTACTTGCCCGTCGATGGTAATCCGGAGAAATTGCGACGAACCGCTATTCCTCAAACAGATATTCAGGATGCCATTTCGTCTCTGCCGGGCAAGGTTCTGATGTTCATAGATGCCTGTCATTCGGCCCGTGGCTTGCGCAGCTCAACCCAGACCCGGGGCCTTTCCCTGCTGGATGTAACGGCGGTCGTCAACGAACTTTCAAGCGCGGAAAACGGCGTCGTCATGTTTGCATCGTCAACCGGCCGGCAATTGTCTATTGAAGACGACCGCTGGCAGAACGGGGCTTTTACCGAAGCGTTGCTGGAAGGGCTTGACGGAAAGGCGGATTATTCCAAAGACAGCGTCGTTTCCGTCGGCGAACTGGATTTGTGGTTGTCGGAGCGGGTCAAGGTTCTGACCGATAAAAAACAGCATCCTGTCGCAAGGCGCCCGGATACGGTTCCGGATTTTCCTTTTGCCATTCAGCGCTAGGGGAGATTCGGCAGATAAGTAAAGCGGAGCGGCAGCGGAACCCGAGTTCCTGCTTCAGGAGACTCGTTGGATGTTGAGAAGGAAAGGCGCTTAGAATTGGCGGTCAGGAACCCGGACAACAAGACCGTCGTGTTCTTCAGTCACCCGAATTTGGCACGAAAGCCGGCTGCTATCGCGGACTTCAAACGCGAAATCCAGCATGTCTTCTTCCATCTCATCGGGTTTGCCGGTTTTTTCCGTCCATTTGTCGTCGACATAGACATGGCATGTGGCGCAGGAACAGGCGCCCCCGCATTCGGCTTCAATTCCGGGAACCAGATTTTGGACTGCGGCTTCCATGACGGTCATCCCAATCTGGGCATCCACGACATGGCTTTGACCGTTTGGTGCGACGTACGTAATTTTGGGCATGTAAATTCTTGAATCCTTCGACGACCCGGCAAAGTAATAGGTACAGATTTGGTTATTCATTGCAGGCTTGCAAGGGCGTAGTCTGTTCGCCAAATTGCACCTATAGGCCAAACAATTGGGCCTGACCAGATTTAATTCACACCGAAACTAAGACTTGCCGAACGAATACACCTAGGCGCTCAAATCAAGAGCCGTCAGCACTTGGAAATCACGGATTCGATAAACGCGTTCGCTTCTTCCACGGATTCAATGAGACTCTGCAGCAATTCTCGGCAGTCGCTTTTGATTTCCGCTTTTTGAACTTGCTCGATAGCTTCAGCGATTTCCGCAACTTTCCACGCCCCGATTCCCACGGCCGATCCCTTGATCGTATGGGCGGCATCACACCAGGATTTCTGATCCGAGGCTTCACTTAAACGCTTGAGATATATAGAGGACTGGCGAATAAAGAGTTGCAGAACCTCTTGCTCCAGATCCCGATTTCCAAGTGTTAATCTGGAGAGATGCACAAGGTCGACAGGACGGCAGTCACTGGTCGAAGTGTTGGTCTTTTCTTCGATAACCGTCATTTCGGATTTCATTGGTTCACCCCATTTTTGAAAGAGACCTCTAACCCGGGTACTGCATTTGACCGGAATCGTATTGTCTCCTGATCAACGGGAAAAACCGTTTCCGTCCAAACGTTGCATCAAGCATAGAATTTTTCGAATAAAATCCGGTTAACAGAGCAGTAATCCCCGCGGATTCGGACTAAAAACCTGACTGGTTGGATATTTTTAACCAGGAGAAAAACAATTCATCTCAATGCTGTAGGGTTCTTTTTTTAGCCGTAAACTGAGTTTATCAAGACGAGTAGATGAAATCGGCGCCAATTGGCTGGGACAGTGACGGGGGATCCGGGTGCAGATTGTTCACAAAATGAATCTATCTGTGAATATCTTGAATTTTCCATATGTAATTCAGCAATTTAATTGCTGCAATCCCAGCCGGATTGTGGCTAAATAGCCGTTAATAGTAGGGATTTAGGGGCATAAGGGTCGCTCGAGCATGGCACGAGACAAAACCAGGTCCAAGAAAGTTGCGACGAGCGGGGCAAGATCGGCAGCCATGGCCGGCCGACGCCCGTCTACCGGCCGGGGCAAGGATACGCCTCCCGAAATACCAAAGGACGGATCGGATGCGAAATCCGCAAAAAATCAGGCGGTCAGTGCGAAACCGGTAAACGAACCATCCAAGAATCATTCTCCTGCAAAAAATAATCACAAAAAGGCCGGTCTTCAGGAAAAGGTACAGGCAACAGTCGCCTCCGTTGACAAGGAAACGACGAACGCTAAAGGGACTCCCAATTCGGAAGCAGCAGCCAGGGGACCAAGCCGCACGACATCGGATTCACCTCGTGATCAATCCGCTTCCAACGCCGCTTCTGAGCACAATGAACGAGTTGGTTCTGTAACCCAAAGACTGCGGCAAACTCAAAATACGGCGCCTTTGCCACGGCATCAAAGAGATCCAAGGCAGCAGCATGGCGGCGCGGAAGCCGCGGTTGAACGCGGGTCCAATGCCCCTGTGCGCCAGTCGGAACCAACACAAGACCAGACTGATGATCACGCCGATGGCGCATCTTCGTCCCGGCGACGTGCCGCTGCTCCGGCCCGCAATCGCATCGCCGCCAATGACGACTTACCTTCCATTGGTGGATTGATATATGCCCTGCAACAAAAACCTTCCCGGCGTCCCTTTATTTTGGCAGGTGTCATCTCTCTGATCTGGGTATCGGTCGCAGCTATACTCGGATGGGCCTATTTCGGCAGCGAAATGGCCCGGGTTGAAAACTGGACGGATATATTTACCAATCCCGCGACCCTGGCGATGATTGGCGGCCTGATCATTCCGGTCGTGATCTTCTGGTATCTGGCCCTGCTTGCATGGCGGACCCAGGAGTTGCAACTCGTTTCTTCGGCGATGACCGAGGTTGCCGTGCGACTAGCTGAACCCGACAGGATCGCCGAGCAACAGGTGGCTTCCCTGGGGCAAAATGTTCGCCGTCAGGTTGCGGCCATGAATGACGCTATCAGCCGTGCCCTGGGACGGGCGGGCGAATTGGAAGCCCTTGTGCACAACGAAGTCTCCGCTCTCGAACGTTCTTACGGCGAGAATGAAGTCCGCATTCGCAGCCTGATCGAAGAACTGGCGAGTGAGCGAGAAGCACTGGCCAATAACAGCGAAAGAGTCAGCCAGGCACTGAAAGGGCTCGGTGGCCAGGTTGCCCAGGAAGTTAACAATGCCGCCAACCAGGTGGCGCAGAAGATTTCGAGCGCCAGCGAAGGTATTGCCGGAAGTCTTGGCGAAAGCGGCAATAAGGTAACGGCTGCTATCGCAAGCGCCGGCAGTTCCATTGACGAACAGATCAAGAATCGCGGGAACTTGATTACCGAACAGCTGGTGACCCAGAGTAAAAATGCTGCCGAGCAGGTTCATCAGGCCGCTGAGCTCATGAACAAGCAGATTGAAAATTCATCCCAGAAAACGGCTGAACTTCTATCGGCAAAAGGTAACGCCCTCGTTCAGACACTGTCTCAGATGACTGATCGCGTCACTCGCGACGTTCCGCAGCTCCTTGAACGTCTGGGCGGAGAACAGATCCGTCTGAGCCAGGTCATCGACAGTGCGACCAAAAATTTGGCATCCATCGAAACAACCCTTACCCAGAAGACCGCGGGTGTCAGCAATACGCTGGAGACCCGCACCAAGCACCTGCAGCAGGTCCTCACGGATCATATGCGCAATATTGATCACTCCATGGTCGAACGTACCAAGGCCATTGATGCAGCCTTCACTCAACGGGTCAACGAACTTGGCGGCCATCTTGACGATCGCATGCGACAGCTGAACTCGGCTTTTGTGCAACAGGCCGAAGTGTTTGACGAAACCTTTATGAAAGGCGTTGAAGCATTTCGTGTAACGACCGAGGGCATGACAACAGAGTCCATTCAATCACTGGAATCTCTCGCGACCCAGGCCCATGCACTGAGAAATGTTTCAAACGGACTGCTGGAACAAGTGCACACGCTCATTGACCGTTTCGAAGTACGGGGTGATGATATCATTCATGCGATAAGGACCCTGGAATCGTCACAGCAGAATATTGATGCGTTGCTGGGAAATCGGCAGACACAACTTGCCGGACTGATCGACAACATATCAAACAAGACCGTTGATCTTGATGAAATGATGCGATCCTATTCGCATCAACTTGAAACATCCCTGTCCAGTGCCCAGAAAAAGGCCCGCAGTCTGACCGACAAGCTCAGTTCCCAGTCTGAAAGCTCTTCCCGAGATGCATTGGCGGAACTGCAGAAACTGCGAACGAATACCCAGGCTCATGCGGAAAAAGTTGTCCAGGAGATGCAAGCCCGATTTGCCGATGTCAATCAGGAAGTCAAAAACCAGTTCAGCACACTGTCCAAGGATATTTCAAGCACGACCGAGAATTTGAACCAGAGTGCCCTCGAAGCTACTAAGAATCTGGAGAAAACACAGACAGACCTGCGCAACAAGATTGATCAGCTCCCTGAATCGACACGTGAAGGCGCTACGGCTATGCATCGCGCCCTTGGTGATCAATTACGGGCACTGGAAGCCCTGCAGAGTGCTTCTGTCGAGTACGCGAGATCCGATGACATTGGACGCGGACGGGCAGATATCAGTGTCGGCCACCAACCGCCGCAGCGCGTGAGGCAGCGCGGGGAAAACGCGCCGCAATTAACCCAGGCGGGACGGGCAGGCAATGCCCAAAAGGCCACTGCCGGTCAACAAGGATCGGCGCCCCGGTCCCAGGAAAACTGGTCAATGGGAGACCTTCTGGCCCGCGCTTCCGACGAAAAAGTCCGGAACAGCAGCGAAAGCCGTCCAAGCAGGAAGCAGGAATCAACCGCCGCAGGAGGCGGCCTAAAAATCGATGTCATCGCCAAAGCTATTGATCATCAAACCGCAGCCAATGTCTGGCAACGTTATCAAAGCGGCGAACGCGGTGTGTTTAACCGCAATCTCTATTCGAACGATGGGCAGATCGCATTTGATGAAATTCAGAACCGGTACCACGCTGATCCGGCATTCAGACAAACGGTTCTGCGCTACCTGTCGGACTTTGAAAAGCTCCTGAAAGAAGCCCAGAAACGCGATCCCGCCGGATCCCTGATGATGAATTACCTGGTGTCGGAAACGGGCCGTGTATATCTGCTGTTGGCCCATGCGAGCGGTCGTATCGTCTGACCCCGAGTCATCGGGTGCCAGATCGCCTTGAACCGCATCACCTGAATTAAACGTGTATCATGAACGCCATCAAATTGGAGCTGTTTGAAGAATCCTGGCCGCTTAGCCAGGTGTTCACGATCTCGCGGGGGCCAAAAATCTCTGCTGAAACAATCCGCGTTGTCTTAACGTCGGGACAGGTTACAGGTCAGGGAGAGTGCGTTCCGTATGAGCATTATGGGGAGAGTTTGGAATCCGTCAAATCCCAGATCCTCTCTCTTTCCAAGGAGCTACAACACGGACTTGCACGCACTGACCTTCTGGACCTCTTGCCTGCCGGAGCCGCTCGCAATGCGGTCGATTGTGCGTTGTGGGACCTGGAAGCGAAAACCGCATCCCGACGGGTTAACGAACTCGCTGAGCTCGATCCACCGCAATCACTCGTCACGGCCTATACGATCAGTCTCGACAGGCCTGAAACAATGGCTGAAAAAGCGGCGTCCTGCTCCTATCCATTGCTCAAACTCAAATTGGGGGACACGGGGGATAAAGAACGAATGTCACTGGTCAGAAAAGCGCGACCGGACGCGCGCCTGATCGTCGATGCCAATGAGGGATGGCAGCCGTCTGACCTGGAATCGCTGTTGCAAGCGGCCAGCGCCAACCAGGTAGAAATGATCGAACAACCTTTGCCCGCGAATGGCGACGGCCTTCTGGCTGACATAACCCATCCCGTCCCTATTACGGCGGATGAGTCTTGTCGTGATCCAGATGGTCTTGCGGATCTCGCCGGACGCTATGACGCCATCAATCTCAAACTCGATAAAACCGGAGGGTTGACGGCTGCACTCGATCTCCTTCACCGAGCCCGTAGCCTTGATCTGAAAATCATGGTCGGGTGCATGGTTGCGACATCTCTGTCCATGGCACCTGCGCTTTTGCTCGCGGGTACGGCAGACTGGGTGGATCTCGACGGTCCGCTGCTGCTGCGTGAAGACCGGCATCCAGGGCTCAACTATCGCGGTGCATTGGTAGACCCGCCAGTCCCCGAACTTTGGGGTTAGCAGGGTTCAAGTTGTGGGCGCGCGCTTGTTCTGCTGCCCAACAAGAATGAGTGACAGTAATAGCGCTACCCCACCCATGGCGGCCATGGCGAAATAGGCCTGACCAGCATAACTGCCGTAAAGAATTCCCGCAGCAAGTTTGGCGCTGCCCATGAATATTCCGGCATTCACCGCTGAATACACTCCCTGGGCCGTGGCGGAAAAGTTTTCAGGGATAGCTGCAATGATATAGTGCACGGCAGCTAGATGGGCGGCGCCAAATGTCAGCCCATGCAGGATCTGCAAACCATAAAGGGCAAGCAAAGGTGGCTCGAGTGCAAGCCCGCTCCAGCGGATAACAACTGCGACTGCGGCAATCGTCAGTAGCCAGCGGCTGCCCACCAATTGGATCACTCGGTTGGAATAGGCAAACAGGAGAATTTCCGCGACAACACCAATGGACCAAAGGCGGCCGATCTCAATCGTGGAGAGACCTGTGGACTGCCAGTGCAGAGTACCGAAAGCATAGAACAAGGCGTGGGCGCTTTGAATCAATCCTGCCGTCGCCAGGAAACAAAGGAAAGCCGGTGTCAGCAAATATGGCAGACCCTTGGCCAGTTTCAACCGGTTTTGAATCAGAGGCACATCACCGGTTCCCCTGTCCGGAACCATAGAAGACATGTGAAAGGCTGAATAGACAAGCAGGACAGCCCCGCCAAGCAGCATCCATAAAACCGATTGAGCACCCCAGAGATCGACCATATAGCCGCCGGCGAGACTGGCGGCTATAAACGACAGGGAGCCCCAGAGTCGCATGCGACCATAGTTCAATCCCTGACGGCGAACCCCGGACATGGCTACCGCCTCAGTCACCGGCATGATCGTTGACCAGAACAGGGCATAGAACAGCTGTATGAGCAACACGGCACTAAAGCTGTCAGCTCCGAGCAGCATCGAGAAACTGGCAAGGACGCCGCAGGACAGCAAGAGCAAGGCACGACGGTGATCACCCAGCCCATCGACCCAATAAGAAAGCACGGGTGTCGTCAGGATTGCGACAAAATGGGGAACAGCGAAAACCAGGCCAATCTGACCAGCGGTCAATCCTTTCCAGTCCAGCCATACGGGAAAGTAGGCGGTGTTCAACCCGACAATGAGAAATATGGCCCCGTAATAAACCCCCACGGACCGGGAAAAGGCTGTGATTGTCAGGGGCTTGGATGGGCTTTTGAGCATGATTTCATCCCATATTTCGGCCACAAGCGGTGGAATCTTTCGCCGCTACACCTGACGCTACCGAATCAATTCCATATTTGTTATATTCATTATTGGGCAAATGCGGACATTCCATTGGGGGCTTATATATGAATGTGCCGAGAAATCCTTATAGCAGATTGACGGCGGACGAATACCTTGAAATCGAAACCGCACTCATTGACTCGGAACGAGGACGGGCCTTCCTGAGGGAGTTTGCCGAACGCAATCGCAATGCGGATACGGCCATGGTACTCAGGGCAATCAGCAAACTGGAACATGCGTTTTCCGATAATCAGGCAATTCTGCAAAATCTCGATATCCGAGCCGTGCTCAAGGATATGAGCCAATCCATCGCCCGGGCGAAGGATGAGGTTGCAGTTCTCCATCCATCAGACGACAACCCGGACGGTATTTCCGGCGCCACTGCCGAACTCGATGACATCGTGAAAGCCACGGAACACGCTACGAATAAGATTTTGGCTGCAGCGGAAGACATTCAGGAAACGGCATGGACAATGCGCGAGGCGGGGATCGAAGAAAAATTCTGTGAGCGATTGGATTCGCGCGCTACGGAAATTTACTCCGAATGTTCTTTCCAGGACCTGACGGGTCAACGAACGAGTGGCGTGGTCAAGGTGCTGAACTATCTGGAAGAGCGTCTTCAGTCGATGATCGCCATTTGGGACAACACACCGACAATCTCGGAGCAGTCTAACGAAATGCAGACGGCGCGCCCACTTCTCAGTCAGAGCGGGCAGGCGGCGGATGGGAAATTCGAGGAGGCGGAAATAGATACTTTTATGCGCGACGACAATAAGGGAGAAGAGACGCGGTACTCCAGCGGAAATAGTAGAGACATTGCAGAAACCGAGACTATTGAAATCATAGTAGAGAAATCCGAATC
>CAJHZG010000058.1_pt1 | contig 12064 bp, 11 predicted proteins | sample 9198901 | NCBI WGS metagenome assembly CAJHZG01 (sample SAMEA7708382, study PRJEB35096) | sediment metagenome | biome: marine neritic benthic zone biome [ENVO:01000025]; feature: sediment [ENVO:00002007]; material: shallow marine sediment [ENVO:03000034] sea grass bed [ENVO_01000059] ... | reverse complement strand
TTGCCGGCAAACCGGTCAGCCATGATGAGGTCCGGCAATATTTCTCCCATATCCATCCCATGGCACAGCAGATCATCGAGTGCGGCAAGGATTGGAGATACTGGGTTCTCTGCGATCGCGATCCCATTGAAAACTGGGTCGACGGCCGCGTTGCACTCCTTGGAGACGCGGCCCATCCCATGCTGCAATACTATGCTCAGGGCGCCTGCATGGCCCTGGAAGATGCGGTTTGCCTGGCCCACGAAGTCGAACGATTTTCCGGTGATATCAACAAAGCCTTCCCCAGCTATCTCGACAAACGTCTTGTCCGCACGACCCGGGTGCAGGTGGGTTCGAGGGTTGTCGGGGAGCATATTTATCACCCCGACGGTGCCCATGCCAAAACACGCAATGCAATCCTGAGATCACTCTCGGCGGAAGACATGCACGACCGCCTGGGCTGGCTCTATGGTTGGACAATTGAATCCGGATTGTAAGCGCGCACGGATCGATTGCCGAAGCCATTGACGGGTCACATCGCCCTGTCATGTTACAGGGGTTCACAAGATCTCTTTAACCCGACTCACCTACCTTGTAGACTGATAGTTCATGCAAATGATTCGCTTCGTCGGTCCAATATTTCCGGAGGTTGGGATGCCTTATATTGCTTCTTTGAGTGCCGCGATTGTTATCAGTGCCATCTTGGTTCCTGGTGCCTATGCAAATGCCTCCAAGACTTCCGAGATCACCGGCATGAATTATCAGATGCAGGACATATACTTTCAGAAAAGCTGTCCCAGCGGCAAGGTCTGGAATACAAAGCGCAAAAGATGCGAGTACTTTCCGCATCCCAAAGGTCCGAAATAACAATCCGTCAGGACTGGATACCCATCATTCAAATCGTTCAGCCGATGGTTTCCAGCAGCTGGTCTTCGGTTCTGCCTTTTTCCATTACGGTCAGCGCCATTTTGTCGGCGATTTCCGAAGTCGGCAGATTTTCTTTCTTTGCCCGGGCGAAAATTCCAAGCAATGTGTTGTAAATATTTCGGATTTTTTGTTCCGATTGTGCCGGGTCGTTGATGCCGAAGATATCGTCCGAGGCGTAGAGCATGCCGCCGGCATTGACGACATAGTCCGGGGCGTACAGGATTTTTCGTTCCATAAGTGCGCGGCCATGGCGGTTTTCCGCAAGCTGGTTATTGGCGAGACCGCAAACGATGCTGGCTTTCAGTTTCGGCAGCGTTTCATCATTGATAATTGCCCCCATGGCGCAAGGGACGAAGACATCCACCTGTTGTTCGTAGATTTTGTCAGGTGAAACAGCTGAAGCACCATATTTCTGCGCCGCTTCGACTACCGCATTCTCATTGATGTCCGAAACGACGATGACGGCGCCTTCTTCCGCAAGCTGGCGGCAGATGTCCATGCCTGTTTTGCCGACACCCTGAACGGCGACTTTCACGCCGGACAGATCCTCCTTGCCGAGACGGTGTTTGACACAGGCCTTGATGGATACAAATCCGCCAAGGGCCGTGGAAAGCGCCGTGTCCTGCCGTCCCCGGGCCGGGTCCACGAGTGAGAATACAAACTCGGTTTCTTCGTTCATAATGGCGACATCGGCGGCACTTATACCGACATCGATGGCCGACCAGTAGCGACCCTGCAGGGATTGGATATGACGGCCGAAGGCGCGCAGAATCTCGGGCTTATCCGATGACCGGGGATTGCCGATAATCACCGACTTGCCACCGCCCAGCTGCAGGCCCGCCAGGGCGTTCTTGTAGCTCATGCCCCTGGACAGGCGCAGGGCGTCTGTCAGCGCCGCTTCCGTTGACTCATAAGGGTATATTCGACAACCGCCGGCCGCGGGTCCAAGGCGGGTAGAGTGAATGGCGATGATACCCCGGAGACCGCTGGCCTTGTCACTGCAAAAGATGATCTGCTCATGATTATCAAAATGTTCATTTTCAAAAGGAGTCATGGGTATTCTTTCTGAGTTTCAACGCGAGATCAGGGTTTCAACTCACCGAAGCCTTCGCTGGAGCGTGGTATCAGAGCTCGGCATCAGAGAGGCACACCATAGGGGATTCGCGACGATTTCCTGAGTAATATAGGGTCCAATTGTGAATTACTCGTCTAAATGTCACATAATATTGAAGCTTTTTGCCAATTTCGCCGGTCATGATTCACATGTATCAATGAGAATTTCCGGCGCCCGTCGACGTCGAAACGACGTTTACGTTGATTTCCTAATTTTTGTAAAATAAAAGTTCGATCACACATTGGGCAAATTTCTGAATAAATTCGCCTTCTCATATCGAGTGGCTGCAAGGATTCCTTCAGAGACAACTCAAAATATTTTTCCGTCCCCGGTGTTGACCGGGGAACGGCACGGACAGCATTGGACCCGGCGGAATGTCGTGTCCGGAGCCGGACTTTCTGGAGCCGGGCTTACTGGAGCCGGACTTACTGGAGCCGGACTTACTGGAGAAGGACAATGTCCATCGGTGACATTGAAAGAGGACTGATTGCCCGTTATCTCGCCCGAATTCTCGAGCGTGGCGATCTGCCCCTGCGCACCAATCGCTATTTTCTGCACTGGCTGAATGACCGCACCGATCTTCTCAACCTGCCGATGCCGGACAATTTATCGAAGACGATCGGCAGCCTCTATGGGACCGGATTCAGTGTTGCCGATTTTGAAAAGGCTTACCGGAAGAACCGGGAACCGCTGATTACCGAACTTAGAGCCGTCGCGGAGGAAACACCGCGGCCCGAGCCTTTGGCTACCAATGTCGAAATGCTCGTGAAAGAGCTCGGTCTCAGCCATGCGGCCTGGAAGATTGTCGGGCTGATTGCCTGTTTTACGCGCTACGAACAGGTCCAGTATCTCTGTCAATCCGCGTCCGAAAGCCTGGCGCCCCTTTCGCGCACCATCGCTGTTCTGACCGGTGAACCCATGAAAACGGTGGAACAGCTGCTGACGCCGACCAGCGATTTGTTTGCGTCGGGTCTGGTGCAGTTTCGATCCGGTTTCGATGAGATCAGCGGTCATTCCGGTCGCTATGTCATTCCCGGCCGCCTCGATGCCTGTCTTGATCACACGTTTGACAATTTCTCGTCCGTGCGCCGGGCCCTTCTCGGTAATCCTCTTGTTTCGAAAAACGAGATGACGGATTACGATCATGTCGCGAAAGACCGCGATCTCATCGTCTCGGTTATCAGGGGTGCGGTGGATGCCGATGCCGAAGGGGTCAACATCCTGCTCTATGGTCCTCCGGGTTCCGGTAAAACTGAAATGACGAAAATTGCGGCCAAAACGGCAGCCGTCGATCTCTACGGCGCCGGCGAGGAAGTTTCCGGCGATGGAGAAACCGATCGTTCCGGGCGCCTGTCGGATCTTGTCTTTGCCCTGCGTCTTGCCAAGGGAGCGGGCCGGACCGCCCTTCTCTTCGACGAAATGGAGGACGTGGCCTGGCAATTGATGAAACGCGGGGGATCGAAGCTTTATCTCAACAGATTGCTGGAAGCGAATCCGGTGCCGGTGCTTTGGACATCGAACAATATTCAGGAAATCGATCCGGCCCTGCTACGGCGCATGACCCTGGCCATTGAGCTTAAGCGGCCGCCTGTCAATCAGCGGCAGAAAATCCTGCGGCGTCTCTCGGACCGGGTCGGGGTGGAATTGAACGCGGAAGAGGTGGAACAGCTCGCGCGTCGCCTGGATGCGACCCCTGCTGTACTCGAAAATGCCCTGAAAGCCGCGAAGTTCTCCGCCGGCGGTTCGGAAGCTGTTGAACGCGCGGCGCTGGGAATTGTGCGTGCTGTTTCCGGTGTGCGGACCCAGCGGGATGTTGCTATTCCCGAATTCGATCCGGTTCTTTCTCAGGCCAGTCTCGATCTCCTGCAACTGCGTGACCAGCTCGCATCGTCGGGAAATCTGGCATTCTCCCTATGTCTCTCGGGTCCTCCGGGAACGGGTAAGTCTGCATTTTCGAGACATCTGGCCCAGACCCTGGGTCTCGAACTCATGCACAAACGCGCTTCCGATCTACTCGGCGCCTATGTGGGAGAATCGGAAAAGCGTATTGCCGATGCCTTCGAGGAAGCCGTGGAAGCCGGGGCGTTCATGGTCTTTGATGAAGCAGATTCTTTCCTGTTTGATCGCGCCGGGGCTTTGAGGTCATGGGAAATCACCCAGGTCAACGAGATGCTGACCTGGATGGAGGAACATCCGCTGCCCGTTTGTTTTACCACCAATTTGATGGATCGGATGGACCCTGCTTCCCTGCGTCGGTTTACGTTTCATATCCGGTTTAAATATCTCGACAAAACGGCCCTGGAATATGCTTATGAGGTATTTTTCGGCCAGACCGGTATTCCGGCCCATGGCCTGGCGTTCGAGAATCTGACACCCGGTGATTTTGCCCAGGCCCGGAAACAGGCCGTCGTCCTGGGGGCACAGTCTGATCTCACCAAGATCATCGCCCTTCTCGCTGATATTTCGCGCACCAAGCCGGGCACCCTGGCGTCGATCGGATTTATGAACTAATCCGGTCCGGATGAACCAGGCCTTCAATCCGTGAGAACGTCGGGGGACAGGGATTCCGCTCCCGATGCCGCCTGTGCGAGGCATTCAATCTGCCGGATCGCGGTGGTTGCGGCTTCCTTGAGGGTATGATTGCGCACAAGTGAGGCCAGGAGCAGGGCGGAGAGCGCATCTCCCGTGCCGTGGGGGACGCTGTCGAAATGTTTGTTTCGCAGTATTTCGATGCCTTTATCGGTTATCAGCGCTGATTGAATGTCGGTGTCGGTGACGGCGTAGGATGTTACCAGAACGCCTCGCAATCCCTGCCGGTTTCGCCATTCGTCCAGTTTACCCGCAAAGTCCGGTTCTTCGGCTTTCAGACCGCTGAGCCATTCGATTTCGAACAGGTTGGGAGTGATTATATCCGCCCGGGGTACGAGATCCCGGACCAGGCCGTCTGCAATTTCACGTGAAACATACAGGCCGGTCGGGCGATCCCCCAATATGGGGTCACAAACCACGACCGTGTCGGGATTTCGCTTTTTCAGACGGCTGATAAGCTCAGCGGCTTCCGAAATCTGTTCCTGGTGACCGAAATATCCCGTGAGTATGGCGGATAAATCATCAAAACAGCCATCTTCTTCCAGTGAAATCAGAAATTCCGCAAATGTCTGCGTCGGGATTGAGTGTCGCACAAATTGTCCGAGACCTGGCCGGCTGGCAAAGAGCACCGTCGGAACCGCAAATACATCGCATCCCATTTGGCTCAGGCACGGTGCGGCAATGGACGGGCCAACCCGTCCCCGGGTAACCTCGGAGCTGATGGCGAGAATTTTCGGCTTTGTCTGCATATGTCGTCATCGCGCTTGGGACAAAGGCACTGGATAACGCCATTCCAGGGACATGGAAAGGGGTCTCGCAAACCGGGGTAAATGCGGGTATCCGGCCCCTTATCCCCGACCTCCCACCGTTCCTCGGGTTCTTGCGGCGCAATAATCTTGAATTTGAAGCGGCTTTGTGGCTTCTGTTGCGACGTACGCTCAACAGTTTGGGGCCGTTTGCAGTCCTGATTTAGTTTTGCGTTTTCAGATATTACAGGAGCTCTATTGATGGCCACCTACCAGCCCCTTCGCAGCGCCCTTTACATGCCGGGGACCAATGCCCGGGCCCTTGAGAAGGCAGCTGGCCTCGCGGCGGACTGTGTGATCATGGATCTGGAAGATGGTGTGGCTCCGGATGCCAAGTCCGATGCCCGGTCACAGATTCAGACAGCGCTCGAAACCCATGACTATGGCCGCCGCACACGCATTGTGCGGCTCAATGAAATCGGCTCCGACTGGTTCGAAGATGATGCACGCATGGCCGTAGCCGCCGCGGCAGACGGAATCCTCGTTCCTAAAATAAACGGTGCGGGAGACCTTCGTGACATTTCAAACCGGTTGTCGGCGCTCGCGGCGCCGGAATCTTTTCAGGTCTGGCTGATGATGGAAACAGCCCTGGCGATGCTCAATATCGCCGACATTGCCCGTTCCGCGGCCAGTGAAAAATTCCGGTTCAACTGTTTTGTCATGGGCACCAACGATCTGGCCAAGGAGACGGGAGCCGCGCAGACAGCTGATCGGTTGCCGATGTTATTCTGGTTATCGAACAGCGTCACCGCCGCCCGCGCCTATGGTCTGTCGGTACTTGATGGCGTTTCCAACAATTTTTCCGATCTCGACCGTTTCCGGGCCGAATGCACCCACGGCAAGGAGCTGGGCATGGATGGCAAAACCCTGATCCATCCGAAGCAGGTTTCTGTCTGCAATGAAACCTTTTCACCCGGTGACGACGAGATTGCCTGGTCCAGAAAGATCATTGCGGCCTTTGAAGAACCGCAAAACAAAGGCCAGGGCGTCATTTCGGTGGAAGGAAAAATGGTCGAGATCCTGCATCTGGAAATCGCCCGCAAAACCGTAGCCATAGCCGACGCAATCGCGGCTTCTTCCTAGAGGTCGAAACAACAGCAGGCAAGGGAAATTGCATGAAGCTTTATCGATATCTGACCGGACCGGATGACGTTTCCTTTTGTAAGCGTATAAGCGCGGCTTTGAACAAGGGTTGGGAACTGCATGGCAGTCCGACGCTGACTTATGATGCGGACAAGAATCGTGTGGTGTGCGGGCAGGCCATCGTAAAGGAAGTCGAGGGTACCTACAGTGACGACACGGTCCTGTCGGATTACTGAGCGCCAACCTGGAACAGGAGGGTCAAGCCTTGATGAAAACCAACCAGGGAAACTATTTCGAGCAATTTGAGATCGGCCAGAAGTTCGTGCATGCCACGCCGCGGACGGTTACGACCGGCGATGTGGCGCTCTACAATGCCCTCTTCGGTTCCCGCTTTGCCCTTCAATCTTCCGACGAATTCGCCCGAAAGTTCGGCTATCCGCAAGCTCCGGTCGATGATCTGCTGGTGTTTCATATGGTGTTTGGAAAAACGGTGCCTGATATCTCCCTGAATGCGGTTGCCAATCTCGGCTATGCGCAGTGCCGCTTTCTCGAACCCGTTTATCCCGGTGATTCCTTGCGCAGTGAATCCGAAGTCATCGGTCTGCGCCAGAATTCCAACGGCAAGTCAGGGATCGTTTATGTGCGCAGTCGCGGTTTCAACCAGAACGACACAGTTGTCCTCGACTATGTGCGCTGGGTCATGGTTCGCAAGGACAATCCGGACGCGCCGGAACCTCCGGCCATTGTTCCCGAACTTGATGAGGCCGTTAGCGTCGATCAGCTGGCTGCGCGGTTTCCCGAAATCAGCGCCGAATCCCTCGATATGCAACTTTCAGGTTCGCCCTATCGCTGGGGCGACTATCAGGAGGGGGAAATTCTGCGTCACGGGGATGGCACAACCGTGGAAGAAGCCGAACATCAGATGGCGACACGCCTTTACCAGAATACCGCGCGCGTCCATTTCAATCTCCATGCGCAGAAACATTCCGGATTTCCGGGACGGTTGATTTATGGCGGCCACATCATATCCCTGGCTCGCGCGCAGACATTTGACGGTCTGGGAAATGCCTTTCATGTTGCCGCCATCAATGGCGGGCAGCATGTCGCGCCGACTTATGCCGGCGATACGGTCGTTTCGGCGAGCGAAATTCTGAAATCGGAAGATCTACCCCAACGGTCGGATTTTGGCGCTCTGAGGGTGCGAACTCTGGCTCTCAAGGCTGATGGACTGGAAGAATCTTTCAAAGATCTGGAAGAATTAAGACAGCGTAATACTGTCTTGCTCGATCTCGATTATTGGGTTTTGATTCCGAGATAACCAAATTCCATAGGTAAGGGCTGCCAGGTAAATTTCAGCATGTCGAATTTGACTATTTATGCCTGATTTTCCGGTGAAATCTGTCAAAACTTGGTATGATCGATTGCCGAACCAGCATCACCGCGTTACAAATCTGTTTAAGTCGAATTTGAACGAACATCAGCTTTGAGGATTGATTAAAGATGTCGGACACAAAAGCACCGACGCAAAGGCCGCGATCACCACATTTGCAGATTTACAAACCCATGTTGACGATGATTTTATCCATCGTCCATCGCATAACTGGTGTGGCGCTTTACGTGGGGACCATTCTCTTGACATGGTGGTTGATCGCTGCCGCTTCCGGGCCGGCTTACTATGATTGGGTCAGCGCCTTTTTTGCCACCTTTATCGGCCGTCTGATCCTGTTCGGCTATACTTGGGCCCTTATCCACCACATGTTGGGCGGCATTCGACATTTGATTTGGGATACGGGCCGCGGCTTCGATCTGGATACAGTTGAATTTTCCGCGCGGCTGATCCTGCTGGGATCCATAGGTCTGACAATTCTCGTCTGGGTTCTCGGATACATGTATATGGGGAAAATCTGATCATGAAATTAAGAACACCCCTTTCGAGAGTCCGCGGACTGGGTTCGGCCCGGGAAGGCGTCGAACATTTCTGGATGCAGCGCTTAACGGCGGTTGCGAATGTTATTCTGGTCCTGTTTCTGGTCATCAGCCTGGTGACTCATGCCGGAGCCGACCACCAGACGGTCAAGGCTTATCTGTCTTCACCCATGGTTGCGATTATGATGATCCTGGTGATTATTTCCGGGGTCACGCACATGCGGCTGGGGATGCAGGTGGTTATTGAAGATTATATCAGTAAAGATGGCCGACGAATTGCCTTGTTAATTGGCAACACGTTCTTTTCGCTGTTCATTGGCTTGTCCTCTGTTTTTGCAATTCTCAAACTGAGTTTTGGAGCTTAACGAATGACTACGTCTCAAACGAACGGACAGGGTTCCGGGTCCGATCAACCAAAACCAGGTATTAACGGTCGCGCCTACCCGATCACGGATCACGTCTATGATGTTGTTGTGGTCGGTGCCGGCGGTGCCGGTTTGCGGGCAACGCTTGGTGCGGCACAGGCGGGTTTGAAAACCGCATGTGTGTCGAAAGTTTTTCCAACGCGATCTCACACCGTGGCGGCTCAGGGCGGCATTGCCGCATCCCTGGGAAATATGGGTCCCGATGACTGGCGCTGGCATATGTTCGATACGGTCAAGGGCGCGGACTGGCTCGGCGACCAGGACTCAATTGAATATCTCTGTCGCAACGCCCCCCAAGCCGTTTACGAGCTGGAGCACTTCGGCATGCCGTTCTCACGCACCGAGGACGGAGAGATTTATCAGCGGCCCTTCGGCGGTATGTCCACCGAATATGGTGAAGGTCCCCCGGCACAACGCACTTGCGCCGCTGCTGACCGCACGGGTCATGCCATGTTGCACACGCTTTACGGTCAGTCGCTCAGCCACTCGGCGGAGTTCTATATCGAGTATTTCGCCCTCGATCTGATTATGGATGAGGAAGGGGCCTGCAAGGGGCTCATGGCCATGAACCTTGAAGATGGTTCCATGCATCGTTTCCAGGCTCATAAGGTTGTGCTGGCGACCGGCGGCTATGGCCGTTCCTACTTCTCCTGTACTTCCGCTCACACATGCACAGGCGACGGTAACGCCATGGTGCTGCGGGCCGGGCTGCCGCTGCAGGATATGGAATTCGTTCAGTTCCACCCGACCGGTATTTACGGCGCCGGTGTCCTGATCACCGAGGGCGTACGCGGTGAAGGCGGATATCTGACGAATTCGGAAGGCGAACGCTTCATGGAGCGCTATGCGCCCCACGCAAAGGATCTCGCGTCCCGCGACGTCGTGTCCCGCTCCATGACCATTGAAATCCGAGAAGGACGGGGTGTCGGCAAGGAAGGCGATCATATATTCCTCCATCTCGATCACCTCGATCCGAATATTATCAACGAAAGACTGCCGGGAATTTCAGAATCTGCGAAAGTTTTTGCCGGTGTCGATGTGACCCGCGAACCGATTCCCGTCATTCCGACCGTGCACTACAACATGGGCGGTATTCCCACGAATTTCCACGGTGAAGTCGTAACCCTGAAAGACGGGTATCCGGATCATATCGTTCCGGGGCTCATGGCCCTTGGAGAGGCCGCCTGTGTTTCCGTCCATGGTGCAAACAGGCTTGGCTCGAATTCGCTAATCGACCTCGTCGTGTTCGGCCGCGCCGCGGGGCTGCGATGTGCCGAAACCATTGAGCCCGGAAGTTCCCATCATGAATTGTCAAACGGCGCCGGCGAGGAAGCCCTGGAAAGGCTCGACAGGTTCAGACATGCCAAGGGCGGAACATCGACCTCCCAGCTCAGGGACCGCATGCAACGCGCGATGCAGACGAACTGTGCCGTTTTCCGAACCGGTGAAATTCTCAGTGAAGGCAATGATCAGATTCAGGATATCTGGCAGGCCTCCGATGATATCAGCGTGACCGACAGATCGTTGATCTGGAACTCGGATCTCATCGAAACACTGGAATATGACAATCTGATCATTCAGTCTGCGGTAACTGTTGCCGCCGGTCTTAACCGGGAAGAAAGCCGTGGCGCTCATGCGCGCGAAGATTTCCCGGATCGCGATGACGAAAACTGGATGAAACATACTCTGAGCTGGGCCGATGACGCTGCGAAGACCGTGCAAATGGATTATCGACCCGTCCACCAGTACACGATGACCAACGATATCGCTTATATCAAGCCAAAAGCGAGGGTCTACTAGTCATCACGTCTCAAGCTCTCATGGTCCGGGAGCATTTCGTCTGAACGGACTATTCTCGACTCGGCTAGGAACCGACTTGTGAATTCAGGAAAGGAAAATAAATGGCAGAGCTCGCTCTTCCCCGGAATTCAAAAATGAAAAACGGGCGTAAATGGAATAAGCCCGACGGTGCCGACAAAGCGGCTTACAAAGAGTTCAGAGTTTATCGCTGGTCCCCTGATGATAACGAGAATCCGCGAATCGACACATATTACGTGGATACCAGTTCATGCGGCCCCATGGTTCTTGATGCGATTATCAAGATCAAAAACGAGATTGATCCGACATTGACGTTTCGCAGGTCGTGCCGCGAAGGTATTTGCGGGTCGTGCGCCATGAATATTGATGGCACCAACACTCTGGCATGTACAAAGGGAATTGACGAAGTTAAAGGATCGGTAAATATCTATCCGCTTCCCCATATGGATGTGATCAAGGATCTGGTTCCCGATCTGTCGAATTTCTACGCCCAACACCAGTCCATCGAACCATGGCTGAAAACCGAGACAACCGAGCCGCGGAAAGAATGGAAGCAGTCGCGGGAGGATCGCGAGCAACTTGACGGATTGTATGAATGTATCCTCTGTGCGTGTTGCTCGACTTCGTGTCCAAGTTACTGGTGGAATGGCGATCGTTATCTCGGACCTGCGGTTCTGCTACAGGCTTATCGCTGGATCACGGATTCCCGGGACGAGGCAACAGGTGAACGACTGGACAATGTCGAAGACCCGTTTCGGCTCTATCGGTGTCACACAATCATGAATTGCGCCAAGTCCTGTCCCAAGGGTTTGAACCCGGCAAAAGCGATCGCCGAGATCAAGAAGAAGCTGGTTGAACGGCGAATGTAAGGAGTGCAGGAGCGATTTTGTCCGGCGTGGACCTAACTCGTCGCCGGCACAGCGCCATTTAGTTTTACCCAGACAAGCGGCGCGCTTATCGTATTCGTTTCGTAAAATTCAATTACGCAAAAATTTTCGGCCTCGTGGAGGGCACCACGAGGCCGGATTACAAAACAATCAAACTTTACTGGTTAACTAGCGACGAGCTGCAGATCGTCGTGCTGTCGTACGCCGAGCGGCAGGTCGTCGTGCTGCAGGTTTTTTAGCAGCAGTTCTACGTGCGGCAGGCTTGCGTGCAGCAGTTTTCTTAGCAGCAGGCTTACGTACAGCTTTTTTAGCAGCAGGCTTGCGAACAGCTTTTTTGGCTGCAGGCTTGCGAACGGCTTTTTTAGCCGCAGGCTTACGTACAGCTTTTTTGGCTGCAGGCTTACGTACAGCTTTTTTGGCTGCAGGCTTACGAACAGCTTTTTTAGCCGCAGGCTTACGTACAGCTTTTTTAGCAGCAGGCTTGCGAACAGCTTTTTTAGCTGCAGGCTT
>CAJHZG010000266.1_pt1 | contig 12099 bp, 11 predicted proteins | sample 9198901 | NCBI WGS metagenome assembly CAJHZG01 (sample SAMEA7708382, study PRJEB35096) | sediment metagenome | biome: marine neritic benthic zone biome [ENVO:01000025]; feature: sediment [ENVO:00002007]; material: shallow marine sediment [ENVO:03000034] sea grass bed [ENVO_01000059] ... | reverse complement strand
TTTTCCAATGCGGCTTCTTCTGCGTTTTGAACGTTGAACTCGGATTTCTGCCAGTCAAAATCCGCATCCCCTTTACGGGGATAGAGATCAACCGCAGAAACAAACTCTTCATAGAGAAACTGACCTATCGCAATTTCGCCATCGGAATAAGATTCCGGTTCGTCTTCCAGAGCGAAAGTACTGCTTTGCTGACTGGGCTCGTTTGCAGCTTCCAGCCACTTCTGAACCAGTTTTTCCGGCCAGAACCGGGTATCGATCTCCTCTCTTAATTGCTGCACAATTGGATCCTGGGTCACAATACAGGCATGAGTAATATCGGCCGCAATTTGCCCGGTTGCTGAAATTCTGTCCTTGCCCGCGGGTTTCAAATGGACATTGAAGCTAAAATTGACAATTTGGTCGGCATTGACTGCCATTGCCAGTTGCTGAATATCCATCTCCTGCAACTGTAATTGTATGTCGATACCATCATTGGGAATATTGGATATCCGGACACGTCGCTGAAACGTTTCCGGTAAATCCGTTTCATCAAATTCCTTTGTGTCAATGGGTTCCGTCATGGATATTATCCCCAATTTCCGTGTTTTTGATCTCTGCGCTATTTGCTGCAGGGTGATTTAGATTGGGATCGAGAGGATCGGGAAATGCTATTTCCCCGGCGATGATATTGTCATATGCCTGTTCGGCTATCCGCTTGTGTCCCATACGCATATATCGGGACAATTTCATTGCCTGGTCCGGATGCGACGCATCAGAAGCTTCCGTGGTTTCCACGGTGTTGATATTTCGTTCAAGGGCAGCTGCGAGGGGTTCGGCTTCGGCCTCATCTATCAAAGTCGCATATAGCCGCAACTGGCCGAGAAGAGCATTGTTCATGCGCCGGACTCTTTTCGCGACGCTGAGATCGCCGATCCCCATTTCCCGCAGTGAATGGTCCATGTCCCGGACAAAGGTTTCTGACAATAGCTGACTGATTTCCCGAGACTTTTCCGCCTCACTCTGCAACCTGATCAGGACGAGTATCATATGAACGGTCAGCATGTCGAAACGGCCGGTGGGCGAATCAGCTATTCCGTAAACCGTATAAAATGCTTTTGATCGTGCTTGCGTCACAATTGAGCCATAAATTTGTAGAGCTATCTTGTCCAGTTGAGAAGAATGCCCAAACCATTTGAACATATTGAACCTTTTGTACTTTTGACACTTTTGAGGTTTCAGCAGTTGTTGAATAAATCAATTCATACATTGCATTAATATCATTGAGTGATCTATGGCTTTATAACAAAAATGCAACGGGGATAATCGTGATAGATTCGCTAAAATCGAACAGCTTTCGGGGAAACAGTAAGCAAGAACGGCTGTGTTCCAAACTAACAATTGGAACGCTGGTCATTTGCGGAATGCTGGCAACAAGCTGTGCTCCCACTATTGATCACCGCGGTCATCGCTTCACAGCTGATGAAATCGAGCAGGTCCAACCCGGCATGAACAGGCAGCAGGTTGAACTGGCCTTCGGATCTCCGGCGACTCGGTCAACCATCGGTGGCGGTGCTTATTACTATATTTCCTCCACTGAAAAGACCGTCTCCTTTATGAAGCCGCAGATTGTTGATCGACGGGTTGTCGCAGTCTACTTTGATGATACGGGTACAGTGCAAAACGTAGCAAACTACGGCCTGAAAGACGGCAAGGTCTTTAATTATATTTCACGCGAAACACCTTCCTATGCCAATGACGAAGGTCTAATCAAGCAACTCTTCCGCAATATCGGCTCTAAACCAAATCTCGGCGGTCAGTAAGGAACGAGACACCACGGTTGGTCTTTAAACAGATTTGATACAAATTAAGGCCCGGATATTTGTCCGGGCCTTTTCTTTAGTCTGATTGTCTTGAGATTACCGAATGACATCGGTTATTGAAGCTCTAGTGAGCCAGAACCGCCAGCAGCAGCAGAGCCACAATGTTCGTAATTTTAATCATCGGGTTCACTGCAGGACCAGCCGTATCTTTGTAGGGATCACCAACCGTATCTCCTGTTACCGCTGCTTTGTGGGCGTCGGACCCTTTACCACCGTGATTGCCGTCTTCGATGTATTTCTTGGCATTGTCCCAGGCCCCACCGCCTGCGGTCATGGATATAGCTACAAATAGCCCTGTCACGATGACGCCAAGAAGCATGGCTCCGAGAGCTGAGAAGGCCGCTGATTTGTCAGCGATGAGATAGACGACACCGAAACAAAACAAGGGAGACAGCACCGGAAGCATCGACGGTATAATCATTTCCTTGATCGCTGCGCGTGTGAGCATATCCACGGCCCGGCCATAGTCCGGTTTTTCCGTTCCTTCCATGATTCCCGGCTTTTCCTTGAACTGGCGCCGCACTTCTTCAACAACGGCACCGCCGGCGCGACCGACGGCCATCATGCCCATGGCCCCGAAAAGGTAGGGAAGAAGGCCGCCAAAGAACAAGCCGACAACCACATACGGATTTTGCAGCGAGAAGTCGAGATCGATGCCATTGAAGAAGGGGAATTGCTCGCCATTGGTGATGAAGTGGTTCAAGTCCTCCGTATAGGCGGCAAACAACACCAGAGCCCCAAGGCCGGCAGAGCCAATGGCATAACCCTTGGTCACCGCTTTGGTCGTATTCCCGACCGCATCCAGAGCATCAGTCGTATTCCGCACTTCATCAGGCAGTTCGGCCATTTCCGCAATGCCACCCGCATTGTCGGTCACCGGTCCGAAAGCATCAAGTGCTACGACAACTCCGGCAAGAGCCAGCATAGTGGTCACCGCAATAGCAATACCGAACAACCCGGCCAATTGGAAAGTTACAATGATCCCTGCGATAATCACAATGGCCGGCAAGGCGGTGGCTTCCAGAGAAACCGCCAGCCCCTGAATGACATTGGTACCGTGTCCCGTCACCGAAGCCGAGGCAACGCTGCGAACGGGTCGGTAGTTAACCCCGGTGTAGTACTCGGTAATAACGATAATAAGGGTCGTGACAACGAGTCCGGCAGCACCGCACAGGAAAAGATCAAGGCCGGTAAACTGGAGACCGCGGGCATTCAATGTCGTGTCCATGCCGATCATCCAGTCAGTTACGGGCCACAGAGCAACCAGTGACAGGACACCAGTCGCGATAAAGCCCTTATACAGAGCCCCCATGATCGACTGATTGGCGCCGAGCTTGACGAAGAAAGTTCCGATAATCGATGTTATGACACAGGCCGCTCCGATCGTCAGGGGATAAACCATCACACTTTCCACGATATCGGTGCCGGAGAAATAAATGGCAGCCAGCACCATCGTCGCGACTACAGTCACCGCATAGGTTTCAAAAAGGTCAGCAGCCATGCCTGCACAGTCGCCGACATTATCGCCCACATTGTCTGCAATCGTAGCCGGGTTACGCGGGTCATCTTCAGGAATTCCGGCTTCCACCTTACCCACGAGATCACCACCGACATCCGCTCCTTTTGTAAAAATACCACCGCCTAACCGGGCAAAAATGGAAATCAGCGAAGCGCCGAAACCGAGGGCCACGAGGGCATCAATAACGGTGCGGTCCGTCGGTGCGTAGCCGAGCATACTGGTGAGAACGGTGTAATAAAAAGCGACTGACAGCAAAGCCAAACCGGCAACCAGCATTCCGGTAACAGCACCTGCCCGAAAAGCGATGGCGAGGCCTGAGGCAAGGCTCAGACTCGCGGCCTGGGTCGTGCGAACATTGGCTCGAACAGAAACCAGCATACCGATAAAACCGGCCACACCGGAAACCGAGGCACCAATCAGAAACCCTATGGCCACCGGAAAAGACAGAAGGACAAGGACCAGGACAAATATTACGACACCAACAATTGCAATCGTTGTATATTGCCTTGTCAGATAGGCCGTCGCACCTTCCTGAATAGCGCTTGCAATTTCCTGCATTCGTTCGTTACCGGCATCGGCGGACATAACGGAATTGGCCGCCCATATTCCATAAACCACTGACAATGCCCCGCAGGCGATGATCGCCCAAAGTACCATTTCCATAATTCAATTCCTCTGTGGATTGTCGGTCGACTGGTCAAAAGAAACGCGCACACATTGCCGATGCGCCCTTTTTACAACCGAATAGATATTCTGTTGTTCGCCAAATCACCCCGTATTGACAAATTTCCAGCGGAACATGCCAAAATTGCCTCCAATACGCAACTAGCGTTTCGTTTTGCCGTCGATTTATAAAGAAATATCAGCTAATCGGAATGTAAATGCCGTCTAAAAGTCACAAAACGCCCCCTGCGTTTGGACCCATTTCTCAAACAATCAAAACTTACCGCATTACAGCCGCCATTCATGATCGCGCATTATTTACCAAGATCTCTAATTGTAGATTTGGACCTCTTTTGCTAAAAAGAGGGGGGCTTCAAAGTTTCCCTGATTCGGGGGATCTCCCGCAGCAAAAAAAATAGTGACGGTGTTCACAATAAGACTGACGAGAATTCCCTGATGGATTTCACGATTTACTGGTTTATGTTTCCCGTTGCCATGTGTGTCGCAACAACAGCAATGTTGAGCGGTATCGGTGGCGCAGCCTTGTTTACTCCAATTTTTCTCATTATTTTCCCAATTCTGGGTCCTGAATATCCCTTGGAAAGCGCCGTTGCCGCCGTCGGCTCCGCACTCCTTACGGAAACATTCGGATTTTCCTCAGGCTTCATCGGTTATTACCGCAAGGGTCTCATCGACTTCAAAAGCGCTGTTCCGTTTATTGTGGTAGGTGTTCCCATTGGTATTCTCGGGGCTCTGATGGCACAGTTTGTCGATCCGGACATCATCAAAACCGGTTATGCCTTGATGATGTTGTTTATTGCCTATGAGATGTTTACCCATCGGAAACCGGCATCCGTCAAAACCGAAGCCGGCGAGTCGACCGAAAACACACAAAACGATCGTCCGATGCGAGAAATCAGGGCCCGGGACGGCACCGTGTACACTTACCGGACTCCCAAACAGGGGCTCGGGGCTATTATCACCTCGATCGGCGCCTTTCTCACCGGACTACTGTCGGTGGGCATTGGTGAGGTCGTCATGCCTCAGCTTTCCAAACGCAACGGCGTACCCATTCCGGTGGCGGCGGCAACCTCGGTTTTCGTTGTGATTATCGTAGTGGCGGCAGCGTCGTTTACACATATCTCGGCCCTAATCGCCGGGGGCGGCATGAGTGCTGTGCCATGGGACCTCGTCATGTACACGATCCCGGCGGTGATCATTGGCGGACAAATCGGACCGCGCCTGCAAGGAAAAATACCCCAGCGAACCATGGAAATATCCATCGGCGTGTTGTTTTTTGTGATTGCCGTGTCAATGGCCTGGATTGTAGTCCGCAATTACATCTAGCTTCGACCGTTGTCCGGGCCTTTGTTACCTCAGGAGAGCGACCTTAGAAATGAGAGTATCTGTCGGTGTCCAACTCTACCGGCTGCCCGCGATTCAGAATGGTAACTCCAGTTTCGCCATGAATTTCGCCGATACAGGTCACCGTTGTGTTTATGGCTTGAGCCGCTTGTTCAAATTCCATGGCAAGATCAGGCTGAACCGTCAGCAGGATCTCATAATCATCACCACCGGATAATACCTGGCCGAGCAACTGAGGTGACTGATCCAGCATGGTGCGGGTAGCTGCGGAAAATGGTAATTGCTCGACGTACAATGTCGCACCACAGTCCGACAATTCGCAAATCGTGCTCAGGTCACCCGCCAGGCCATCGGAAACATCCATTGCCGCGGTCGCGAATTGGCGCACGGGTTCAGCCAGCCGGATTCGCGGCTCTGGTCGCAAGTAACGATCGATCAGGAAGATTTTGTGTTTATCAGAAGTGTACGATTCCCGTGCCAATTCCGATTTGCGCAGGTCCATTCCCAGCGCCGCATCGCCAATCGTGCCGGAAACATAGATTTGGTCTCCGGCTTTTGCTCCTCTGCGTGCGATAAATCCCCCTTTGGGTATGTTTCCAAAAGCCGTGATTGAAATGGTCAGAGGGCCGGGCGTGTACACTGTATCGCCTCCAATCAGAAAACACTTAGCTTCTTCCTGCAGGGTATTCAGGCCGGCAGCAAATTCCCGGATCCAGTCCGTTGGCAATTCGTCGGGAAGGGCTATAGCCAGAAGATAAAATTCCGGTATTGCCCCCTTGGCAGCGAGGTCCGATAAATTTACGGCCAAGGACTTCCAGCCGATGGTTTGGGGTGGGTCTTCGGCAAAAAAATGAACGCCGGCAACAAGGCTGTCCTTGGTAATCACGTAGTCCTGATCAGAAACCGGTGTCCAAAGAGCAGCATCATCCGTCAGACCCAGGTCAGTTGTCGTTCCCTGAGAAAGAGGGGCAAAGATGGTCTCAATTATTTCTTTTTCACTCAGTGACGGCACAATGAGACCTCAACTCACCTAACTTCGGAAAACACCACGTCTGAGGTTTTCGCGTAGGAATCTACCCTTCAGGCGATTCCTGCAGTTCCCCGGTGCGGGCGTGACGTGCCAGATTATCGAGAACGCCATTGACCACCCGCGGTTCATCGCCCTCGAAAAAGGCATGAGCCACATCTATATATTCACTAATGACAACTTTTGCCGGAATATCATCCCGGTGCATCAGCTCATAAGCTGCAGAGCGGAGAATCGCGCGCAGAATACTGTCAATACGCACGAGGTGCCAGCCTTCTGCAAGCCGGGCATCAATGATCGGATCAATATCTCGCTGGGATCTGACAACACCAATAAGAAGATCCCTGAAAAATGTCACATCCGCCTGGAACGGCTCATCTTCGGCCTCATTGTTCAATCGGAACTCTGAAAACTCGCTGATGACATCTTCCAAATTTGTCTGCGCCAGATCCATTTGATAGAGCGCCTGCACAGCGGCCAATCGAGCCTGCCGGCGGCGAAGCTGCGCCGAATGTTTCTTGGATCCATCGATCATCTTATAGCTCTGACTATTGCGGTTCTGGTTATGGCTTGACGTTGGTGCATTACGTGTCATCAAATCTATCCGACAACGCCATCAAGGCCAAACAGGCTTGGGCAGCATCACCACCTTTATCGCGCTTATCAGGATGAGCGCGCTCGATCGCCTGGTCCCGGTTATCCACTGTGAGAATGCCATTCCCTACGGGTATGCCATGTTTCGTCGCCAACTCCAACAGAAACCCGGCCGACTGATTAGCAACGATATCATAGTGAGATGTCTCGCCGCGGATAACGCAGCCCAGCGCCACGCACCCCGAAAAAGCTCCGGAAGCGCTATCGCCGGAAAATTTATCGGCATTAATCGCTAGTGCCAGAGCCGTGGGAATTTCCAGGGCTCCCGGAACCCTCTCGATCTTGTAACCAATCCCCTTGCGTTCCAGGGCACGACAGGCGCCGGTCTCCAGTTGAGAGCATATCTCTTCATAATAATCAGCGATCAATATCAGAATTGGAGGTTGGGACATTGCGCTCATCGATCAGGACTCAATTGTCCGTACTTCCTTTATGGTCAAACCATAGGCATCGAGACCAACAACCCTGGGCAAGGGAGAATTGGTGATCAGGATCATTTCCCTGACACCCAGGTCAAGCAAGATCTGAGCGCCAATTCCGATCTCGATCAGTCTTCGTTCTTTTGCCGGTGCTTCGCCTTCGACGAGACCGAGTTTTGAAGAAACCGCATCGGATCGCACATCACGAATGAGGACGACTACACCGCGGCCTTCCTTACCGATCATTTCCATGGACTTCTGGACCAGGGATCGCTTGTGCCCCTTGGTTCCGATTCCGAGAATATCCGTCAAAGCGGATGCCGCATGCATGCGAACCGGCACCGGCTCGCCATTGTCGATGTCACCCTTGATGAGCGCCACATGCTCGGCCGGCTCCACGGTATTGGAATAGATTTTCAGCTTAAACTCGCCGCCGAATACACTCTCAATGGTCGTTTCCTGGGTCATGGAAACGATACTATCGTGTTTTCTGCGATAGGCGATGAGATCGGCGATGGTGCCGATCTTCAGCCCATGATTCTGTGCAAATGGAATAAGATCATCCAGCCGCGCCATTGTCCCGTCATCATTCATGATCTCGCAGATGACCCCGGAAGGATAAAGACCCGCTAGTCGGGCAATATCTACGGCGGCTTCCGTGTGGCCGGCGCGCACGAGTACGCCCCCTTCCCGCGCGATCAGGGGAAAAATATGTCCCGGGGAAACAATGTCTTCCGCCCCCCGTGTCTGATCCACAGCCACAGCGATTGTTCGCGCCCGGTCATGGGCGGAAATCCCTGTGCTGATGCCTTCCCGGGCTTCTATGGACACGGTAAATGCCGTTTTCATCCGCGCCCTGTTCTGCTGGGTCATGGGCTCCAGTCCGAGTTGCTGAACCCGTTGCGGTGTCAGCGCCAGACAGATCAGCCCGCGTCCATGCTTGGCCATAAAATTGATCGCATCGGGGGTCGCCATCTGTGACGATATGATCAGATCCCCTTCATTTTCGCGATCTTCAGCATCGACGATAATGATCATCTTGCCATTTCTGGCATCTTCCAGAACGTCCTCTATGGAGGAAAACACGCTGTCTGGTTCAGTTTGAGAAACTACGGACAAATCTATCCCCAATTTACGGTTCATGTTTGATCTCCGGCTTCATGCAGCCGGGCGACATATCTCGCCAGGAGATCGACTTCAAGATTTACTCGATCTCCAATCATTTTTACACCCCAGTTCGTACTTTTGAGGGTATGCGGAATGATATTAATTTCAAACTCATCGCCTGAGACGTCATTAATGGTCAATGAGGTGCCGTCGAGAGCCACCGATCCCTTTGGGGCGATGAAACGGCTGAGTTCCGGGGGTGATTTCAGCTTGAAACGGACAGACGCCCCTTCCTGAGTCCGGGACAGGATTTCCGCGACCCCATCCACATGTCCGGTCACCACATGGCCGCCGAGCTCCGAACCCATGGACAAGGGCCTTTCCAAATTGATCTCAATACCTGTGCGCCACAGGCCGAGCTTGGTACAGCGCAGAGTTTCTTCCGAGACATCTGCGGAAATCAGACATTCTCCATCTTCTCCGGTTTCGACAGAAATTGCGGTCAGACAACAGCCGTCAAACGCGATTGAAGCCCCGATTTCGATCGTCTGCGATTGATAATGGCAGGCGACCCAATAGCGCCCGGCATCGGATCGTACCAGTCGTCCCACATCTGATATAAGTCCAGTAAACATCGATTATCTGTCGACCCGTCGAAAATGTCGCAATAAAGTTTCGCCAATGTACCGTTCAGTCATTTTGAAGCGTGACGATTGCACTAAACCGGCTACACCTCCACTGCCGAACGGGTTAATTCCCTCGGCTCCAACCCTTTGCCGGCCCTGATAGATGAAGATTTCATCCGCCAGCTCAGCCTTGCAAAAAGCCTCCGCCACATAAGGTCCGCCTTCCACGAGAACCCGACACACGTTCCGGGTCAACAAATGGCCCGCAATGTCGTTAAGATCAAGCCCTTTGACTGCTTTATTTGTGGCCACCCGGATTATATCTGCTCCCTCTTCCCTCAGGATTTTCTCCCGTTCTGCTGGTGCTGTCAGGGAACAGAAAATCCAAAGCGGATGTCGGGAAGCGGTTTTGACGAGAGTCGAATTTTCAGACGTGCGCAATTCACTGTCCAGCACCACTCTAATTGGAGATCGATCTACAAGACCGGGCAGACGGCAGGTGAGGCTTGGATCATCGTCGTGCACCGTCCGGCGGCCGACAAGAATGGCATCGGTTTCCAGACGCAGCAAATGGCCATGGGACCTGGCGAGCTGGGGTGTGACCCAAACCGGCTTTCCCGTTCCCCGGGGAACTCGCCCATCTTGGCCAACGGCCAGTTTCAGCTGAAAACAAGGCCGTTTATTCTGAACCGCCTGGATATGTCCCCGGACAAACCATTCCGCTGCTTCTTTGAGGGATCCCTCCATTCGCAAAAATGTGATCCCAGCCGCTTCAATCAGCCGCTGACTCTGTTCCGCAACCCTTGGATTTGGATCGAAACTAAGACTGACGACACGGGCTATGCCCGCCCGTTCAATCGCTTTTGTACAGGGAGGTGTTTTCCCTTGATGGGTGCAGGGATCCAGCGTCACATAAAGGGTCGCCCCCCTGGCATTCTCACCTGCATTTGTCAGGGCTACTATTTCCGCGTGGGGACGACCTCCGGGTTGGGTCCAGCCTAACCCCACGATCTCAGGAATGGATCGTCCAGACTTGTCTTGAACGATCACAGCGCCGACTGAAGGATTTGGGCCGGTATTCCCCAGTCCCCGTCGTGCCAGCTTAAGAGCCATGCTCAAATAGCGTCGGTCAATATGGTTTTGGTTGTAATCTGTCATGGACTCTTTCGGGACATTCGCCCCCACTGCCCAAAACTATATTATGAACTCGTGTGGCGCAGGGGAAAATCATTCATCTATTTTTTGAATATCCCGAGTCTGAACTGCATCTGGATTGGCCAGTTCCCCAAGCAATTCTTCGAAATCGCGCGCCTCCCGAAAATCCTTATATACCGAAGCAAAACGTACATAAGCGACATCATCAAGGGCCTTCAAACCGTCCATGACCATTTCACCCAGAGTGCTGGCATCAACCTCTGCTTCGCCAGTATTTTCCAGACGCCGGACAATACCCGAAACCATACGCTCAATTCGTTCCGACTCCACGGGTCGCTTGCGCATAGCAACCTGCACGGATCGTATGAGCTTGTCCCGGTCAAAGGGTACCCGGCGACCGCTTCTTTTGTGGACGGTCAGTTCCCGGAGTTGAATACGTTCAAATGTCGTGAACCGGCCTCCACAGTCGTTACAGCTGCGCCGCCGGCGAATGGCCGTATTGTCCTCGGAAGGACGGGAATCCTTGACTTGGGTGTTTTCACAACTGCAATAGGGACATCGCATGGCCGTCATCCTCAATTTTTACAGACCAAACCGGTTGTGTTCAGACCTAGTCTGAAATGCCTGAATCAGGATTCGTAAATCGGGAATTCGCGACAAAGTGCCAGAACATTGTTCTTGACGTCCGCTTCGATCTGACCATTGCCTTCTGCGCCGTCAGTAACGACACCGTTCAGCACCTCCAGGATCCATTCGCCGACTTTCTGGAATTCACTAACTCCGAATCCGCGGGACGTACCAGCAGGTGATCCCAGTCGGACGCCGGATGTTACCATTGGTTTCTCAGGATCAAACGGCACACCGTTCTTGTTGCAGGTGATGTTGGCACGGCCCAGCGCCTTTTCCGCAACATTGCCGGTCAGACTCTTGGGGCGCAGATCGACAAGTATGAGGTGTGTGTCGGTCCCGCCGGATACCAGATCAAGCCCGCCCTGTTTCAGAGTTTCGCCGAGGGCGCGGGCATTTTCGACGACAGACTGTGAATAAAGCTTGAAACTAGGGTCCAGGGCTTCGCCAAAAGCTACCGCCTTGCCTGCAATGACATGCATCAGAGGGCCGCCCTGAATACCGGGAAAAATTGCAGAATTTACTTTTTTGGCAATCGCTTCATCATTGGTGAGTATCATGCCACCGCGAGGACCTCGCAGGGTCTTGTGGGTCGTGGTGGTGACCACATGGGCGTGTTCCATAGGACTTGGGTGGACACCGGCAGCGATCAGCCCGGCAAAGTGGGCCATATCGACCATAAGCAAAGCGCCAACGCTGTCCGCTATCTGGCGGAAACGTGCGAAATCGATGACTCGTGGATAAGCCGAGCCGCCAGCAATAATCAATTTTGGCTTGTGGGTCTTGGCCAGGTTCTCGACTTCATCGAAATCGATTTGCGCGTCATCCTTGCGGACACCGTACTGAACCGCGTTAAACCATTTACCGGACTGATTTGGCGCAGCTCCATGGGTCAGATGACCGCCGGCGGCGAGACTCATTCCCAATATTGTGTCGCCGGGCCTGATCAGGGCCATCATGGCTCCTTGGTTGGCCTGGGATCCCGAACTGGGCTGCACATTGGCAAAACCACATCCGAACAGCCGCTTTGCGCGCTCGATGGCCAGTTCTTCCGCGACATCGACATACTGACATCCGC
>CAJHZG010000417.1_pt1 | contig 12226 bp, 14 predicted proteins | sample 9198901 | NCBI WGS metagenome assembly CAJHZG01 (sample SAMEA7708382, study PRJEB35096) | sediment metagenome | biome: marine neritic benthic zone biome [ENVO:01000025]; feature: sediment [ENVO:00002007]; material: shallow marine sediment [ENVO:03000034] sea grass bed [ENVO_01000059] ... | reverse complement strand
GTCGGCGAGCACCGCCTCCAAAAGCGGTTAATGGCGGACCGGATCGCAGTCGGCAACCTAACCAACCAAGACCTCTGATTGGTATGGCTAACAATAAAGTTTAATCCCCGGCCTGCGGGTAAGTCCTATCAAGAAGATATCCCATGACGGTACCTGGTAATTAATTCCGGAAACTGTTGGCTCCGAAATTCCGATTTATCAGGAATTTGATCGATCTTATTCGGAAGTAGGAGTAACGCTATGCGCTGCCCCAATGGCTGACGAGATGGGAAGGGTCAACGCCTAAAGTTGCCAGCGCCTGCTCGTATTTCGTATCAACATCGCACTTAAATATTAAGTCGAAATCGACGGGGCAATTGAGCCACCCATTGGTGAGCAATTCCGCTTCCAGCTGTCCCGGCCCCCAGCCTGCGTAGCCAAGGGCAAGGAGTGAATTCTCCGGTCCTGAACCTGTGGCGATCGAGCGCAGTATATCAACAGTTGCTGTCAAACTGATGACCTCGCTGATCGGCAGTGTGCTTTCATCGACGAAGTAATCAGAACTGTGAAGCACAAAACCGCGCCCGGTTTCCACCGGTCCGCCGACATGAACGTTGAAATTGTCGCCTCCGTCCAGATGACCGCGTTCCTGGCGTTCCGGTAAAATATCCAGCTGCTCCAGGAGTTCTCGGAAATCGATATTATCGGCTTTCTGGTTGATGATAATCCCCATGGCACCGTCGCCCGAATGGGCGCACATAAATATAACCGACCGGTGGAAACGCGGATCGGAGATCGTTGGCATTGCGATTAGCAACTGCCCATCGAGGAATTTTTCGCTTTCATTCATGTTTTGTTCGAAAATTCTGTTGATGCGCAATACTAATCCGACATTAACGGATATGTGAAGAGGATAGCCTCAATATTTGCAAACTTGACGAATTGTATAAAACTTCACATTACATTGATGAACCGTGACTCAGATTGAGCTGAATTCCTCGCGAATTTGACTATTGTAAGGGCACTTCTGAAACCATGGCCAGCAATAAGCGGATATTGAAAATGATGTTCCAGGAAACGAACCTATTAAGACCCGCCAAAGTCCTGTTTTTGACTCTAACAGTAGCATTCTTTACCATCTATCTCGCTCCTGTTTCACTGCTTCAGGCCGGACAGTCAGCCTCCCCATGGCAAACGGGATTTCACCACAAGGTTCGCTTGATCGCCGGTTCCAAGGAAAAATTGGGAGATAAAGACGGTCATCTCATTGGTGTACAGATACAATTGGAGAAAGGCTGGAAAACCTACTGGCGGTTTCCCGGAGATGCAGGGGTTCCGCCGCAGTTCGATTGGCAGGAGTCGCGCAATCTAAAGTCCACGAAAATCATGTATCCCGCACCGGCCCGTTTCGTTGACCCCTACAGCACGACAATCGGTTACAAGGACGAAATCGTTTTTCCGGTATACCTTGAAGCGAAAGAAACAGGTAAGCCGGTGAACGTTCGTGTCCGCATGGAATTTGGCGTTTGCCAGGACGTGTGTTTTTTCGCCGAAGCCAAAATGAACCTAGAAGTGTCCAATGCCGGTTTGCCAAACGCTCGCAATGATATCGTGCTGAAAGATTATGTTTCAAAGGTTCCGAAATTGATTTCCTCTTCCAAAACTTCAGACCTTTCAGCGAAGCTGATCCGGGTCGATCTCAAGGGAAAGGATCCGTATCTTCTTATCGAGGCCCGCTATCCCGAGACTGCAGAAAAAAAGGATCTATTTGTGGAGGGACCGCGAGATTTTTACATGCCTCTGCCGAAGCGTCTTAAACCCGCTGCCGGAAATGTAGTTCAGTACAAGGTCGATCTCAAAGATGGTGATGATCCAAAACAATTGAGTGGAAAAAGACTGACTTACACTTTAGTCTCCTCGGAAGGTCAGGTTGAACTATCTGAAGTAATAAGTGTGCAATAGGGTGAACAAGGCGATCGGGTAAACTGAGGTCTGGAAAACGTAACCGGCATCTTATAATCGTTTTTCAGTTCTCCGGACAATCAGACACCAAATCTTGCGACATCCGCGTATCGTTCCTGACCAGCACGCAACAGGGGACTCTCAAATGAAACTATCTGTCGGTGATCGACTTCCGGAAACCAATCTCTATGTCCTAACCGAAGACGGGCCACAAGCCGTGTCCACCAGTGACTGGTTTGCGGGACGCAAAGTTGTGGTATTTGCTGTCCCCGGGGCCTTTACAGCAACATGCCACAATAATCATGTGCCAAACTTCCTCGAAAATCTTGATAGTTTGAAATCCAAAGGTGTCGATGAGGTCGCCTGTCTGGCGGTCAACGATGTATTCGTCCTGAATGCCTGGTCGGAAGCGACAGGGGCTAAGGGAAAACTGACATTTCTGTCTGATGGTAATGGAGAATTCACCGGCGCTATCGGCGCCGAGAATGATATTTCTGTGGTTGGCTTAGGCATCCGCTCCAAGCGCTATGTGATGCTTGTCACCGATGGCGTTGTTGATTTCGTCTCGGTCGAAGAGGCGCGGGGAACGATTGAGAAATCCTCGGCAGAAATTGTTCTTCAGCAACTCTGATCCGGATAAACGAATTACTGTTTGTTTTTCTGAGCAAACATAGGTCGAATAATCCTGCAAGCATTCCGATTAACTGAAGTCGCTGTAGGAGGACAGGTCGAGTTCCGCAATTCCCTGACGGGCAAGTTCATCGGCGCGTTCGTTCTCCGGATGACCCGCATGCCCTTTGACCCAGTGCCAGGAAATGTTGTGTTTTTGCGTGTTGGCGTCGAGTTCCTGCCAGAGATCCGCGTTCTTTACCGCCTTTTTCTGGGAATTCTTCCAGCCTCTTTTTTTCCAGCCGTGAATCCATTCCGTTATGCCCTGTTTGACATAAGTTGAATCCGTATAGAGATCGACCGCGCAACCGTCATGCTTCAGGGCTTTTAGCGCTTCGATAGCTGCTGTTAATTCCATCCGGTTATTCGTGGTTTCCTTTTCGCCGCCAAGAAGCTCCTTGCGATGTTCGCCATAAATGAGGATGGCGCCCCAGCCTCCGGGGCCGGGATTCCCCGAACAGGCCCCATCAGTAAAAATGGTTATCCGTCCGGAATTTTGTGTGCTGTCGTTCAAATACTGTCTCCCAAACCATATTCACGGGCGCTTTTGACGGTCTTGTGGAAATTGAGCTTGCGTAGATATTCAGTGGGATCCTTGGGTTTGACCAGGGCATCAGCCTGGATATTCAGCCAGTCATAGGAACGAGTCAGAAGAAATCTGAGGGCAGCACCGCGTGCGAGCAGCGGCAGGTTTTCAAGTTCATCGTCATCCAGCTCACGAATTGTCTGGTATCCTTGCAACAGGGCCCGGGCTTTCGAAATATTGAAGGAGTTGTCCTGTTCAAAGCACCAGGCGTTGAGGCAGATGGCAATATCGTAGGCGAGGATATCGTTGCAGGCGAAATAAAAGTCAATCAGTCCGGAAATTTTGTCGCCGAGAAAGAAAACATTGTCCGGGAACAGATCCGCGTGGATGATTCCCTGGGGCAAGTGGTTGGGCCATGCCTGGTTCAACTCAATCAGCTCGGACTCGATTGTTGTATGCAGGTTTTCTGTTATTTCATCAGCCCTGTCGCTGAAGCTTCGATAAAGCGCCTCCCAGCTGGACACAGAGAGAGAGTTTTCCCGATACAGTTTGAAGTCGGCGCCGAGCTTATGGAAGCGGGCCAGGCTCTTGCCCAATTCATAGCAGTGTTTTTTTTGCGGCCGCCGTACCCAAAGACCTTCCAGAAACTCGATGAGCACCGCCGGACGGTCAGCTAGGGTGCGTAAAATTTGACCTTTCTTATCCCGTACCGGCGTTGGACAGGAGAGTCCGCGCTCCGCGAGATGTTCCATCAATCCGAGAAAAAAGGGCAGATCCTCGCTCCTTACTCTTTTCTCGTAAAGCGTAAGGATAAAGGGACCTTTTTCCGTCTGTACGAAGTAGTTTGTGTTCTCGACCCCTTCCGCAATCCCCTTATAGGACAAGAGCTCACCCAATCCGTAGGAGTGAACAAATGACTGGAGAAGATCGTCGGAAACCTCAGTATAGACCGCCATGTTCAAGCACTTGCCATATCTCTCAGAGCAGCCGGTAATTTAAACGTCACGGATTCCCTGGCGGTGGTTTCTGTTTCGATAGTAATTGCGAACTTCTCCTCGAAGGCTTCGATGATTTCTTCTACCAGCACTTCGGGCGCTGAGGCGCTGGCCGTGATTCCGAGAGTGGAAATATCTTGTAGTCTTGACCAGTCGATATCGCGGGCGTCACGGACCAGATAAGATCGTTCGCAGCCCGCGCGCGCGCCCACGTCGACAAGACGTTGCGAGTTGGAACTGTTAGGTGCACCAACGACAAGCAGGGCGTCACAGTCCGCGGCTATGGCCTTTACCGCCACCTGCCGGTTTGTTGTCGCGTAACAGATATCATCCTTGCGGGGCCCAACTATATCGGGGAAGCGTTCCTTCAAGATATCGATAATTTTTCTGGTGTCTTCGACAGAGAGAGTCGTTTGGGAGACATAAGCCAGCTTGTCTGGAGTCTTCGGAATTATTGAACGGGCATCTTCATCTGTTTCAACAAGCCGAACTGCGCCTTCAAGCAACTGTCCCATGGTACCGATGACTTCCGGATGACCGGCGTGTCCGATCAGCAGTATCTCATATCCGCGGGCATACAACCGGTCGGCCTCGATATGCACTTTCGAGACCAGGGGGCATGTGGCGTCCAGGAAAAAAAAGTTTCTCTTTTGGGCTTCTTCCGGCACAGATTTCGGTACGCCATGGGCGGAAAATATAACCGGCGCCTGCGTATCGGGAATTTCGTCCAGCTCCTCGACAAAGACCGCTCCCTTGTTCTTGAGGGAATCAACGACAAATCTGTTGTGAACAATCTCATGTCTGACGTAAACGGGAGCACCGAATCGTTCTAAAGCTAGTTCAACTATTTGAATAGCGCGATCAACACCCGCACAAAAACCCCGGGGTTCGCACAATTTGATAACGAGTTTTGGTTTGTTGCCAGTTTGTTCGTTCATATCCGAGTTTTCGTTTTAACAGGATAAAAGTCCTGATTTTCGGGTATTGTTTCGAGAATTTTCATCCGAGTTTCCAGTGAAATTATATACAGCGTTTTCCTGTTTATTGGTATGCCTAGACCCATTCTGGCCTTTATTTAAACATAAACACTATGGGGTATGGGACAAATATCTGAATTTCGGATTTGTCTCTAGATATATTGGACAAAAATTTATATAAGTTCAAATGAATCAATAAATTAAGAGAAGCGTGAACTGTTTGCTGGGGGAATTTCGGAAATAGGAATTGGGGCAATCGTGACGGAATTTATTGACAAAATTCGATCCTATTCACTGATCGCCGGGCTGACCGGATTGTGCATGGGACTCCAGGCCTGCAGCATGTCCAATCTGACATCTGGTCTCGGAACAGATTTATTTTCCAGCAAGAAAAAGCAGCAGGAGCAGGCGGCTGTCTGGTCGCCCACGGTAACCGAGGGATCGCTGCTGGCGGCTGCCAAGCAAAACCAGGATCTGTCAACGCTCCTCACCGCTGAAAAAGGCTGTCCCCGATTTGTTATCTGGTCCAAAGGACGACATTTCACCCGCTACGAAAATCCGGTGGTCAAGGAGCCGACCAGTGTCATGTACCGCGGTGAAATCACGAAGATCGCCCGCGAATGTGAAATTGCGGCTGGCCGCATCACCATCAAATATGGATTCTCCGGTCGGCTGCTGCTGGGACCCAAAGCAAAGTCCGACCAATATGCACTTCCCGTTGTGCTGACAGTTACCGGCAAAGCCCGCGGAAAACTCAAGGAAGAGCGGTTGAATGTTCCGATTATAATCGAAAAGGGACAACCTGTCGGGTACTTTACCCGCGTCCGCCGTATCACATTTGATATTCCCGAAGGATCCCAGGTCGAAGACTTCAAGCTCTTTGTGTCGTTTGACAAGGACGCAGAGCAACAGGGCGGCGCTTGATCGATCTCGATTAGCTGTGCTTTAGCGACAGGCCGGATAGCTTGTGAGAAACAGCCAATCTTTCATTACCGGACCGACTCTGCTTGATCGCAAGCCGCTGACTATGTAGGCTTGAAAAAATGATTGATTGAGCAGGAATCCGGCGGCTCCCATACTCCAGTGGAAATGCTCTAAAAGAAAGTTGTTTACGATGTCGTCTTCGCATAGCGACGAGACTTCCGGTCCTCTGTCGCAGACCCCCCTGAACACTCTGCATCATGAGCTCTCGGCCCGCATGGTACCTTTCGCCGGGTATGAGATGCCTGTCCACTACGAGGAAGGCATTCTGTTTGAGCACAATTTTACACGTACGGCCTCCGGGCTTTTTGATGTCTCACATATGGGACAGTATTATCTTTCTGGTCCCGATCATGAGACCGTCGCAGCCGCCATTGAGCGTATTGTCCCCGGGGAAGTCAAAGCGCTTGGCCGAGGGCGTATGCGTTACACGGTATTGCTCAATGAGAGTGGCGGTATCATTGATGATCTTATGATTACCCGCCCTAAGGATGAATCCGAAGACGGCAAGCTTGAAATCGTCGTCAATGCCGCGCGAAAAGACGTGGATATCGCATATTTGAGGGACTGGCTACCGAAGAGCATAGATGTCGTATCCAGTTCGAGAACCGGTTTGCTGGCCTTGCAGGGACCGAAGGCCGCGTCCGTGTTGCAAGAATGGTGTCCGGGTGTCGAAATTCAGAACTTTATGTCGATGACAACAGCGACATTTGAGGGGCGAGCCTGTCAGGTTTCCCGGGCTGGCTATACGGGCGAGGATGGCTTTGAAATTTCTGCGGAAGCGGATGCCGCGGAGGCAATCGCCCGCGTCCTGATTGATCATGAAGACGTCATGCCTGTGGGACTTGGGGCCCGAGACAGCTTGCGCCTTGAAGCGGGCCTCTGCCTTTACGGCCATGATATCGACGAGGACACTTCGCCTGTCGAAGCCGACCTTGCCTGGATAATCGGCAAACGCCGGCGCCAGGAAAAGGATTTTCTTGGTGCGGACCGCATTCTTGAGGAACTCGAAAACGGGCCGCGACGCAAACGTGTCGGAATTGTTCTGGAAGGCCGATCCATTGCCCGCGAGGGTGCGGAAATCCTGGCATCGGGAGGCGAGCGGGAAATCGGCAAAGTTACCAGTGGCGGGTTTTCACCTTCGACGGAACAATCCATTGCCATGGGTTATGTCGAAAGTGCTCATGCAAACGTAGGGGATAAATTACAGGTCAAGGTGCGCAACCGCACTATCGACGCCTCTATAATAGAGCTTCCCTTTTTCCCCCATAGATTCTATAGAGCGCCTAAATAGATTGGTACAAAACAGTGAGGATGCCCCATGGCTGAAAAATATTACGCAAAAGATCACGAATATATTCTGGTGGATGGAGATACCGGGACGGTGGGTATTTCAAATTTCGCGCAGGATCAGCTTGGGGATGTCGTTTTCGTTGAACTCCCGGAAGTCGGAAAAACCTTTTCTAAAGGGGACGAAGCCTGCGTGGTTGAATCCGTAAAAGCGGCAAGTGAAGTTCTGGCACCGGTTGATTGTGAAATCCTGGAAGTCAACAATCAGCTTGAAGACAAGCCCGGCATGGTCAATGAGGATGCCGAAGGCGGGGCCTGGTTCATCAAGGTCAAAATCAATGACAAGTCGCAGCTCTCAGAACTGATGAGCGGCGAAGATTATGACAAGTTCGTTGCCGACTCCTAATTATTTCTGGTCACTACCGGTCATAGAGACAAAGAAAAAACCGATCCCTTGAGATCGGTTTTTTAGTTTTCAGTCGTATTATTATTTTTATTAATCAGTTTAATTTCGATTGCAGCTCTTTAATCGTCCTGTCAATCATTTGACCCGACGTGTTGTCGGTCAGATTGTCCGCAATCAATTTATCGGCGGCGGCGATGGCCACATCAACGGCTGCTGCCCGTACCTCATCCATTGCCTGGGCCTCGGCGCGGCCAATTTTATCTTCAGCAATTCTCGTGCGTCGCTCCAGCGATTCCACCAGTGCTTGGCGTGTTTCGGTCGCGTATGTCTCGGCTTCCTGCTTGGCAAGGGCGATGATTTCCTTAGCGCTTTCCTCGGCTTCTTTTTGCTTGCGCTGATAGTCCGCGAGTATGGCCTGGGCTTCTTCGCGCAATTTTCGAGCTTCTTCCAGCTCGTCGCGAATCTTATCGGCGCGCTTATCCAGAGCCTCGCCGGCCTTCTGAGGTACCTTGTAATACATCAACAGACCGATAAAGCCGAAAGAGGAAATCGCAACCCAGAAGGATGGATCTTTTAACATGGTTCAGCTCCTAGTTCCCCTGGGATTCCTGGGCGACGATTTTATCGATTTCTGCCTTGTCAACCTGCTTACCAATCAGGGCCTCGACAATTGACCCGGCGGTATCACCGGCAATCGCATTGATTTCGGACAACGCACTTTCCTTCGACGCCTTTATGCGGCTTTCCGCCTCCGTCATTTTTTCCGATATCTTCTGCTCTACTGCCTGTCGTTCCGCGTCAATTTCGCCGTGAAGCTTGTCGCGGTTTTCCTGCGCAATGGCATGGGCTTTCGCGCGCGCCTCGGCCATCGACTGCTCATAGGCGGCGAGGGCATTTTCGGTTTCTTTTTTCAGCTTCTCCGCTTCATCGAGGTCGCGGCTAATGCGATCCTGACGTTGCTCAATAACATTGGCAATACGCGGGATGGCCACACGTGACATGAACAGATAGAGACCGACAAAGGTGATCGCCAGCCAGATCAGCTGCGGGGCAAAGTCAGAGATAACGAGTTGCGGCATGACGCGCTCCGTTGGTGTCGAAACCGGGAGAAGGGGTGCGAACAAGGCAATTCGCCCTCACCCTTTCCCTGAAGGAGGTAAAGAAACCGGCTCAGTGCCGATTTAAAATACGAATAGGATGATCAGGGCAACAACGAGTCCGAAAAGGCCGGTGGCCTCTGCCAGCGCAAAGCCGAGCAAAAGGTTTGCGAACTGTCCCGGTGCCGCAGATGGATTGCGCAGGGCGCCGGAAAGATAGTTGCCGAATATTGTTCCGATACCGATACCTGCACCGACAAGGGCGATTGAAGCAAGGCCGGCGCCGATGAGTTTTGCTGCTGCTGGATCCATTTTTACTCTCCTTGAGATTTAATTGAATGTTGGATTGATTGTTTCTAGTGATGCATGTGAAGCGCATCGTTCAAATAGATGCATGTGAGAATTGCGAAGACGTAGGCCTGGAGAAACGCGACGAGAAATTCAAGACCTGTAAACGGTATCATGAACAGGAGCGGCGCCCATCCTCCAAGCGCTCCGAGTGCCACAACAAATGCGCCGAAAACCTTCAGCATCGTATGCCCGGCCATCATGTTCGCAAACAGTCGAACCGACAAACTAATGGGACGGGTCAGGTAGGAAATAATCTCGATAACCACCAGCAGGGGTAGCAGTGGAGCGGGCACACCTGAGGGAACGAAAAATTTCACAAATCCGATACCGTGTTTGACGAAGCCGATTATTGTCACGCCGATGAAAACCACGGCGGCAAGGGCAAAGGTGACGATGATGTGGCTGGTGACCGTAAACGAGTAGGGTACCATGCCGATCATGTTGCAGCCGAGGACGAACATGAAGAGCGTGAAGACGAACGGGAAAAACTTCATGCCCGCCGTGCCTACATTATCCCGGATCATGTTGGCCACGAACTCGTACATAATCTCGGCCACCGACTGCATGCGGCCGGGGACCAGTGAACGGCTTTTCACGCTGAGAAATAGAAACAGGCCGACAATAACGACCACGAGCACCATAAACAGGGATGCATTCGTGAATGATGCATCTATGTCGAATATTTCCAGCGGTACAAGACGCTTGATCTCAAACTGATGCATCGGATCCGGTAATCCGCTGCCACCGTGTCCATCACCTGCTGCCGACGCCATCGCCGTCTCCTTAATCTTGCCCGTTGCTGCGGTGATCCCCGTTTTCCGGGGTTTCCGCTGCTGATGTTCCTACGGCGCCAGATGTCATAGTCGCCTGCATTTGCTTAGCGGTGCGTATCACGTTCACCAGCCCTGCGACCAGCCCTAACATGACAAAAACCAACAAAAAAATCGGCGAAGTTGCAAGCCACTTGTCTATCCACCAACCGACAAATCCCCCGAAACAAACACCGACGACGAGTTCCGTCGCCAGTCTGAAGGCGTAACCAAGTGCACTGCCGCGCTGCGATTCCGTGTTACGGTCCGTTGTCGCGTCACGCACTTCATCGATATTTCGGTCAAGTTCTGACAGGCGTTTCTTGAATTGAGCCCGGTCCTTTGGACTCAATCCTGCCGGTTTACCGGCATTCCCGTCCGCCGGATCGGCCATTCGAACCTCGCTTCGGACTTCACCTGGAGAACCTCAAGAGCCTCGCTCGAAAAACGCAAACCGAAGCCTTGATTTGTGACCTGAAAACCACTTCAGACGCGGGCACAATAGGCGCGGCGCTTGGGTGTGTCAAGAATATGTCTGGATTATGTAGGGCATTGTTTTAATTGGGTAAAACTTGCATGGCTGGATGTGCGGCAATAGGTCCGATAGTACTTTTTGCCGAACTTGCAAAGCGCGGCCAATATTTGCCGGGTTGCAATCTCCGGATCAGCCGGTCTGCTGGAATTCCTGGGCTTCGGCAAGATCAACCGAAACCAGTTGGCTGACGCCTTTTTCGGACATTGTGACACCGAATAGACGGTTCATGCGCGACATGGTCAGAGGATGATGGGTGATGATCAGGAAGCGTGTATCCGTATGGTCTACGATACTTTCGAGAAGCTGGCAGAAACGCTCAACATTAGCGTCGTCGAGGGGCGCATCGACCTCATCCAGGACACAGATTGGAGCCGGATTGGTCAGGAACACGGCGAATATGAGTGAAAGCGCTGTCAGGGCTTTCTCACCACCTGAAAGCAGGGTCAGGACTTGGAACTTTTTACCCGGAGGCCGAACAAAAATTTCGAGCCCGGCTTCAAGAGGATCATCGGCTTCTATGAGGCGTAGCTCGGCTTCACCGCCCGTAAACAGCTTCTTGAATAGAGACTTGAAATGCTCCTGAACTTCGTCAAATGCCGAGAGAAGGCGTTTACGACCTTCCCGGTTCAGGGTTTCTATACCTTTCTTGAGTTTCTGTATCGCTGAATTCAGATCTTCGACTTCCGCTTCCATTTCCTCAAACTGTTGAGCGATGGTTTCGGCTTCCTTTTCCGCCCGCAGATTGACGCCCCCCAATTGTTCCCGGGATTTTTTCAATTGGAAGAGTTTCGCTTCAATTTTTCCGAGTTCGCTGGTCTCGGGTTCGCTTTCGGCCTGGGATATCTTAAGGCATGCTTCCGGCGAACAATTGAGGACTTCGCTGATCTCCTGAACAAGTTCATTGCGGCGCTCGCGACTGTTCTCCAGCTTGACTTCGAGAGCGGCACGACGTTCTTTCGCCGCGGTCAGGTGACCCTGGATTTCCCGAACTGACTTGTTGATTTCCTTGAGTTTCTTCTCTGCGAGATCGAGGGTTTCAGCGGCGTCGTTGCGGGAACTTTCCGCTGATACAATTTCCTCCAGAATGTGGGCGCGACGTTCAGCTATCTTCTCGGGCGCTTTTTCAAGCTCTTCCAGTTGATTTTGGGTTTTCTCTTCGCGGTCATTCAGACGTTCAATCTGGGCATCGGCTTTGCGGCGACGTTCAGCCCACGCCGATTTCTCTTCATCGATGGCCTTGATACGTTCGCTGTTTCGTTCCTGTTCGATCTCCAGTGCGGCAAACTTTGACTGGGTTTCCCCGGCAACAGCGCGCTTTTCCTTTAGAGATGAAACGGATTCCTGCAGTTCGTTCTCCATGGCTTCGAGGTTCTGAAGGCCGGCGCGTTCCTCTTGCGCCTCAGATTTTTGGTTCTGGGCTTCCTGGATATTGTTTTTCAGACGTTCCATATTCAGGCGATGGGATTCGACCTTTGCGACCACCTCACTGCGCATGTGCTCGGCTTCCGCCAGTTCCGTCTGCAGGGAACTCAGCTTCTCCCGAGTTGCTGCCAGAGCTATCTTGACTTCCTGCTCCTTGGCTTCCGTCGCTTTCAGGCTTTCTTCGGCCTGCCTGACCCGGTCCTCGGCCGCATGCCGCAGCTTGCGCG
>CAJHZG010000514.1_pt1 | contig 12321 bp, 9 predicted proteins | sample 9198901 | NCBI WGS metagenome assembly CAJHZG01 (sample SAMEA7708382, study PRJEB35096) | sediment metagenome | biome: marine neritic benthic zone biome [ENVO:01000025]; feature: sediment [ENVO:00002007]; material: shallow marine sediment [ENVO:03000034] sea grass bed [ENVO_01000059] ... | reverse complement strand
TGCCTATATTCTCAAAGGAGACGCGGCCCAGGGGATGGAATATATTTTCGACAGCCTCATGGTGCGTAACTGGGACGAACCGGACGCGGTTTATGGTCTCGTGGCAAAGGAAGCTGAACTCGCTGACGACAAGCGCTCCGTCACTTTCTATCTTCGACCGGAGGCGAGTTTTGCCGACGGGTCGCAACTCACTGCAGAAGACGTCGCATTCTCCTTTGAAATTCTGAAATCGAAAGGGCATCCGTCAATTCGCCTCAATCTTCGCGATGTGGAAGCGGCAGAAGTTCTCTCGTCCACAGAAGTCAAATTTCGTTTTACCGGGGAACAAATAAGGGACTTGCCCCTTTTCGTCGCGCAATTGCCGATATTCTCCAAAGCCTATTATTCGACGCGGGAATTCGACAAGACCACCCTGGAACCGCCCCTTGGCAGCGGTCCCTACAAGGTCGGTAATTTTATCCAGGGACGGTTCATAACTTACGAAAAGCGAGAGGACTATTGGGCCAGGGACCTGCCGGTCAATGTCGGACGTCATAATTTCAAGGAACTTCGATATGAATATTATCGGGACCGCACGGCAGAATTCGAAGCTCTCAAATCACAAGCCTACGATTTGCGGGAGGAATTCACCTCCAAAGTCTGGGCAACCCAGTATGACATAAAGGTTGTTCGCGAGAAAAAGCTCATCCGGGATACATTATCCGATGATCGGCCTTCGGGAGCCCAGGGATTTTTCATCAATGTTCGCCGTAACAAGTTCAAGGACATTCGGGTGCGCAGGGCTCTTGATCTCGCCTTTGACTTTGAATGGACCAACAAGAACCAGTTCTATGGTCTTTATGACCGCACGCATTCCTTCTTCGAAAACTCGCAGATGAAGGCGTCCGGTCCTATTCCCGGAGATGAAAAGGCATTGCTGGAACCTTTCAAGTCAAAGCTTCCTGAAAGTGTGTTCCAAGCCCCTTACATACCTCCGAAGTCAAACGGCTCCGGTCAGGATCGTCGCCTTTTACGTCAGGCATCGAAACTCCTCGGTGAGGCCGGATGGTCACTCAAGGACAACAAGCGCTTCAATTCAAAAGGGGATATTTTATCCATTGAGTTTCTGATTTTTTCACCGACGTTTGAGCGCATCATCACGCCATTCATCAAAAATCTGAAACTACTGGGCGTCCCTGCCAACATTCGACGGGTCGACCCGGCTCAATATCAGGAGCGTCTGAAAAGTTTCGATTTTGACATAACTACCCAGCGCTACGTGATGCCCAATACCCCCGGAACACAGCTGAGGAACTATTGGGGATCCCGCTCCGCAGATATTCGTGGAAGTCTCAACCTTGCCGGAATCAACGACCCCGTTGTCGATGCCCTGATTGAAAAAGTAATTGGCGCTCAAACAAGATCCAAGATGTTTGTAGCCGCAAGGGCGCTGGATCGGGTTCTCCGGTCCGGTCACTACTGGATTCCCCAGTGGTACAAGGCATCGCATAATGTCGCTTACTGGGATAAGTTTTCTCGCCCCACCCAGAAAGCCCGCTATAATCGGAGCATTATCGAAACTTGGTGGTTTGATCCCGCCAAGGCTGCTAAGCTGAAAGCGAATTAACGGTCTGGAGACCCCTCTCGAATGACAGCATATATTATCAGACGTCTACTGCTGATGATTCCAACATTGTTTGGCATTATGCTGGTCAGTTTTATCATCGTTCAATTCGCGCCCGGAGGACCTGTCGAAAAGGTCATCGCCCAGCTCACGGGAACGGATGTCTCTGCCACTGCCCGGATCGGCGGCAGCGAGGGATCCGATTTCGGTACCGGCAACCAGTCCCAGCAATCGGGAGCATCAGGGGATGCGGGAACGTCTTCGAAATATCGCGGTGCTCAGGGGCTGGATCCCGAATTTATCGAACAGCTCGAAAAGCAGTTTGGGTTTGATCGTCCGGCCCATGAACGATTTTTACTCATGATCGGGAATTACCTGACATTTGATTTTGGTTCCAGTTACTTCCGAGATGTGAGTGTTATTGACCTCATTATCGAAAAGATGCCGGTTTCCATTTCTCTTGGACTTTGGATGACCCTTATTTCCTACGGAATTTCCATTCCCCTGGGAATCAGGAAAGCAGTAAGCGACGGATCAAAGTTTGACATCTGGACCAGCGCCGTCGTTGTTGTCGGTTATGCCATACCCGGATTCCTGTTTGCCGTGTTGCTAATTGTACTGTTTGCCGGCGGGACATTTCTTGACTGGTTTCCGCTCCGTGGACTGACCTCGGAGAACTGGGAGGAACTTTCCTGGCCCGCGAAGATTATTGATTATTTCTGGCACCTGGCTCTGCCGCTGACGGCTATGGCCTTGAGCGCTTTTGCAACGACGACTTTTCTGACGAAAAACTCTTTCCTCGACGAGATCAAAAAGCACTATGTGATCACCGCACATTCCAAAGGATTAACAGAGAAGCAGGTGCTTTACGGGCACGTTTTTCGTAACGCCATGCTGATCATCATTGCCGGGTTCCCCGGAGCGTTTCTTGGCGCTTTTTTTACAGGATCGCTGTTGATCGAAACCATATTCTCCCTGGACGGTCTGGGTCTGCTTTCTTTCGAATCTATCGTCAACCGGGATTATCCGGTCGTCTTTGCGACGCTCTATATCTTTTCTCTTGTCGGTTTGATCATCAGCCTGATATCGGATCTGACCTATACCTGGGTCGATCCGCGTATCGATTTCGAGACCCGGGAGGTTTGATCCATGGATGCCCGCACGACCTCCCTCCCTCAGGACGACAAACCGATTTCAAAGTTTAGAGAGATATTCGGCCGCCGGGATTTCATTAAACTTTCCCCGATCAACCAGAGGAGATGGCAAAATTTCAAGGCCAATCGCCGCGGCTACTGGAGTTTCTGGATCTTTATGGTCCTGTTTGTTTTCAGCCTGTTCGCCGAGTTCATCGCCAATGATAAACCACTGCTGCTAAAATATGACGGCGGCTACTATATGCCGGTATTTACTTCATATGCTGAAACAACTTTCGGCGGAGAATTTGAGACCGAAACAGATTATCGCGATCCGTTTGTCGCAGATTTGGTAAAGGCGAAAAACGGATGGATGATCTGGCCTCTTATCCGGTACAGCTTTGATACGATCAATCTCGACCTTCCGGTTCCGGCCCCGGCTCCCCCCTCATCCGAAAACTGGCTCGGCACTGATGATCAGGCGCGCGATGTTGTTGCCCGTGTCATCTATGGATTCAGAATCTCAGTGCTGTTCGGATTGGTTCTTACCATATTCTCCTCGATCATCGGAGTGTGTGCCGGCGCCACTCAGGGTTATTTTGGCGGCTGGACCGATCTGATTTTCCAGCGTTTCATCGAAATCTGGACCAGCATCCCATCGCTTTACCTTCTGATTATCATCGCCTCGATCATCGAACCGAATTTCTGGATACTCCTGGGTATTCTGCTTCTTTTTAGCTGGGTCTCTCTTGTTGGTGTCGTGAGGGCTGAGTTTCTGAGAGGAAGGAATTATGAATACATAAGGGCAGCGCGGGCGCTTGGCCTTTCCAATTTCAAAATCATGTTTCGGCACCTTCTGCCCAATGCCATGGTTGCAACCCTTACCTTTATGCCGTTTATCCTCAATGGCTCCATTACAACCCTGACATCCCTCGACTTTTTGGGATTTGGCTTACCACCGGGATCACCTTCACTCGGTGAGATGCTGGCTCATGGCAAAGCCAATCTGCAGGCTCCCTGGCTCGGGCTGACAGCATTTTTTGTGATAGCGATCATGCTGAGCCTTCTTATTTTCATTGGCGAGGCTGTCAGAGACGCTCTGGATCCCCGCAAGATTTTCGAGTGAGAATGAATCTGATATGACGGAACAGCCAGGAAATTCTCTACTTGAGGTCAAAGATTTATCCGTGGACTTTAGGTCCGCCGATACCGTCACCCATGCCGTAAAATCCATTTCGTTCGATATCAAGGCCGGTGAGACCGTGGCTCTGGTCGGCGAGTCCGGCTCCGGGAAAACGGTTTCGGCATTATCGATACTCAAGCTCTTGCCTTATCCGGCCGCGTCCCATCCATCGGGACTAATAAAGTTCCGCGATCAATCGGTTCTGGACCTGGACCAGAACGGTATAAGAAAAATCCGCGGCAACCAGATCTCGATGATATTCCAGGAGCCGATGACCTCGCTCAACCCTCTCCATACGATAGAAAAGCAAGTCGGTGAAATTCTCGAACTTCATCAGAGTTTCGAAGGCCCCGCTATTCAGGAACGCGTTCTTGAGTTACTCGACAAGGTCGGCATTCGCGATCCTAAGTCCCGGTTAGGTTCTTATCCTCACCAGCTCTCCGGCGGTCAACGCCAGCGTGTCATGATTGCGATGGCTCTTGCCAATCAACCCGACCTGCTCATCGCCGATGAACCGACCACTGCTCTGGATGTTACGATTCAGGCGCAAATTCTCAAATTGCTCAAATCGCTGCAGGAAGAGCTGAACATGGCGATGCTGCTCATTACCCATGATCTGGGTATTGTGCGCAAAATGTCCGACCGGGTGAACGTCATGAATCAGGGCGTTATCGTCGAACATGGGAAAACACGAGCTATTTTCAATTCACCTGAACATGCTTATACGAAGCATCTGCTGGACGCAGAACCAAAAGGTAAACCGCCCGCGAATGACGATAATGCGTCGGTCGTCCTGGAAACAGATGACCTGAAGGTATGGTTCCCTATCAAAAAGGGGTTACTGCGCAAAACTGTTGACCATGTCAAAGCGGTTAACGGTCTCTCCCTGAAGATAAGAGCCGGCCAGACCTTGGGTGTGGTAGGAGAATCCGGATCCGGAAAAACAACTCTCGGTCTTGCTCTTCTGCGCCTGATATCCAGCGAAGGACCGATTGCCTATGTCGGCCAGCGGATTGACGAATTCAATTTCAAGGCCATGCGCCCCCTCCGCCGGGACCTGCAGGTTGTCTTTCAAGATCCCTATGGCTCTTTGAGCCCGCGACTGTCTGTAAGTCAGATTATTGGTGAAGGGCTGTCCATTCAAAATCCCGACCTACAGTTTGAGGAGTTACGGGAACGAGTCGCACAAGCCCTTGAAGAGGTCGGGTTGGATCCGGATTCACAGGACCGGTACCCGCACGAGTTCTCGGGTGGGCAGCGCCAGCGGATTGCCATTGCCCGCGCCATGATTCTGGAACCAAAATTTGTCATGCTCGACGAACCCACCAGCGCCCTGGATATGTCTGTTCAGGCTCAGATTGTTGATTTGCTCCGGGAACTTCAGAAAAAACGCAATCTCGCCTACTTATTTATCAGCCACGATTTAAAAGTTGTTCGCGCGCTTTCGAACTATGTCATTGTCATGCGAAACGGCGAGGTAATGGAGGAAGGTGCCTCTGTTGACGTATTTGAAACCCCGCAAACTGATTACACGAAAGCACTTCTTGCCGCCGCATTCGACCTGGAAGTCGCGCACCAAGATGCCGTATCAATGTAATTATTCATGTCACTTCTCATTCTGACGACCGGTATTGATAACCAACCCCTCACCCAGGCGTTCCGGGAGGCCGATCCCAAGCTTGATATTCAGATTGGTCCGGATGCGAAAAATCTGGAATCCGTTCGTTTTGCTCTGGTGTGGAAACAACCTCCGGGTTCACTTGCGAACCTCAGGAATTTGGAAATTATATTTTCTTTAGGGGCGGGTGTAGACCATCTGCTGAAAGATCCGCATTTTCCTGATTTGCCTGTCGTACGGTTTGTAGATCCGGACTTGACCCAGCGCATGGTCGAGTATGTTGTTCTTCATGTCCTCGCGCATCATCGCTATCTTCGGGACTACAATACTTTTCAGGATAATCTTGAATGGAAAGAACTCCCCCAACCCGTCGCATCCGAGGTCAACGTGGGTATCATGGGGATGGGCCAACTGGGCAGAAATTCGGCTGGTGCTCTACGTGATCTGGGGTTCAATCTACTGGGTTGGAGCCGTTTACCCAAAGACATTGAAGACATTGAGTGCTTTTCCGGGCCGAATGAGCTGAACAGGTTTGTTGAACAATCGGAAATACTCGTTTGCCTGTTACCCCTAACATCCCAAACAAGAGGTATTCTCAATCACGACTTACTGGCCAAACTCGGCACACGCGCATCTGGCCGAAAACCGGCCTTGATCAATGCCGGGAGAGGCGGGTTACAGGTCGAAGCGGATATTGAGCGAGCCCTTCGCGATGGCAGTCTTCGCGGTGCAACCCTCGATGTATTCAATGAAGAACCGTTAAATCCCTCGGATCCCCTGTGGAAAGCGCCAAATTTGTTCATCACGCCTCACAATGCCGCGACGAGCGATAGCAGCGCTATTGCCAGATACGTTTGCAGCCAGATCAGAAACTATGAGCAGGGGCAAGAGCTTAAAAATCTGGTGGATGTCTCAAATGAATATTAAGTCGACACCGTCACCTGAAAGTTTGTCAGGAAATTCGCACGATTTGCCGGACTGGACCGGCACTTTCAGCAATTCTAACTTCGGCGAGACTGAGGGGTTCGATGACGGTTCTCATATGGAACGCGTTTGCATGCAGCAAGTTCTTGGTATCGCACATAATCCCTACGTGGCCCTTCCAATAGATAAGATCCCCACGTTTTAGTTGTTCCCTCGTGAAATCGGCTCCCAATTTGTTGCCCAAATCCTCTTCCTGCATATCACTGTCCCTCGGTGCGCGAATGCCCGCAGCCGCCAGGGACATTTGTACCAGCCCGGAACAATCCACACCGCACCTTTGACAACCACCCCAGAGATAAGGTGTGCCGACAAATGTCTCGGCAAGATCCACATAATCGGAAACGAAACTTTGCGTTCCCGAAATGTGGTCACGGTAGATGTAGCCTTCCGGCATTACGGCCAGGAACTTCCCGGGATCCGTTGTGTCTCGCAATCGGATCAGGGAATTTAAACTGATAGTCGCGATCGGAGGCGATTTCAAATCCGGCTGGCGGAACAAATAAGTACTGGGCACGTTGATCCGATGCGTCACAGAGCTTGAGATACCCCCCAGATGAGAGGAAAGAATGTATCCGACATAATCGTCACGGGACAATTGACCCCAGCTCCATCCTTCAAGGTCCTCGTAGACTGTGAATTCTTCACCAAACAGAGCTTCACTGCACCGGACTGCACTCTCATCGGGTCCGCTCCGGATTGCTGCAGAAGCCGATATGACTTGTTTGGGAACACCCTGAACGTATCTTTCGGACTCGACTGTGTTTTCCAGCCCAACCGCCGCAATATCGGAACGATAAGGAGTACATCTGGGATCAGGTTGGTTATCGGTCGCGTTCATGAGTTCAAGTGCTTAATTGTCATCCAAACCTGGAATTCAATACGGAATAAACGGTGAGCGCAGACTGGACCTCACCACCGAATGGTTTGCCCGGTCGCGCCTGGGGCGTCCAGCCATAAATGTCAAAATGCGCATAACTCCTTGTATCCGGTATGAACTTCTTCAAAAATAGACCCGCGACTATTGAGCCTGCCATACCGCCGGTGCCGAGATGACTGATGTCGGCAATTTTACTTTCGAGATTGCGGTAATAGGGCTCCCAGAAAGGTAGTCGCCAGACCGGATCGCCAACCAAACCGCCCTGTTCCTGGAGATCCTCGGCAAGTTGCGAATCGTCTGTGAAAAAAGGCGGAACGTCCGGTCCCATGGCAACGCGTGCAGCGCCAGTCAGTGTCGCAAAAGTAAAGACATAGTCCGGTTTATCTTCATTCGCACGCGCCAATGCGTCGGCCAGAACAAGTCGACCTTCCGCATCAGTGTTCAGAATTTCTACTGTCATTCCGTTGCGACTGGGTAGCACGTCACCGGGACGGAATGCATTGGCGGATATGTTGTTATCCGCAGCGGCAACCATGAGTTTAAGCCGGACTTTCAGTTTACGGGCCATGATCATACCCGCAAGAGCGATAGCGGTGGCAGATCCGCCCATATCTTTTTTCATCAGCGCCATGGATTGACCGGGCTTGATGTTCAGACCACCGGTATCAAAGCAGATCCCTTTCCCGACCAGAACGATCTGCGGGCCGGTATTACCCCAGTTCAGTTCAATAAACCTGGGCTGGCGATCGCTTGCGCGACCGACAGCGTGAATCAACGGATAGTTGTTTTTGAGAAGACTATCTCCGATGATCACGGACACCTTGGCTTTGAATGCGCGTGCGAGACTTCGAACTGCTTTTTCAAGTTCCTCGGGACCACAATCGTTTGCAGGCGTATTGATCAGATCGCGTCCCATGCAAACATATTTTGCGGTGGAACGAATATAATTTTCGCTGTGAGATTTTCCTAGTTTAAGTCTGCGGGTTTTGCTAACCGGATTCGACTTGTAATTCTGGAAAGCATAAGAACCAAGTATCCAGGTCAATGCGGCACTGTCCGACTCGCCAAGACTACCGGCGAGGTGATAGTCACCTGGGGGAAGTCGAGTAGGATCTAATCCGTTTATAAATCCGGTTGCAGTCTCTTTGGTTTTCTCGTCAACCCCTAGCAAAACACATCCTACGGATCCGTTTTCATCGGCAAGCGAAATCAGTCGACCAGGATGAGGTTCCCATTCCTGTGTTTTCAGCCATGAATGATTGGCGGCGGTCAAGTCTGAAAGATTTGACAAGTCATCACCCTTGGCCACCGGCCAAACGGGTGTTGTGGATTTTCGGCTCTTTGCCGGCAGGATTATATCCGCGATGTCTAATGAGTTCTGCAAATCGATTGTTCCCGGAATTATCGTTGTCTGAGTTCTGCTCTCTGTTCTATTGCGGAAGAAACCCTTGCGGCAAGGGAGAATTAATGGCGACGGGCAGAATTAAATATTTTGATCGTGTGACCGTGGAGCTGGAAAGATCAATTCCAATGTCTCCAATGATGAAGCGCTCAGACCTCGCTTAAGAATATTTTAAATATATCATATGAATATCATAATGATAAATTAGAAATTTGGAACCCATATTTTGGATATCAACGATATAAACTGCAGATTTCCGCCTGGTCCTTTTGCAATCTCCAAGGTGAGTGTTGTTGTCCTTGCGCTCAACCTCGGCGGTTGTGCATTTTCCCTTGGCTCAGCAAACACGGGACTCGAATCCGGCAATTCCAGCAAAGGTCACGATCAGTCTGAATCGTTGATCACGGCATCAACAAACCATTCATATGAAAAAAACGAGTATTCCCAAACGCAGAACCATCCATCAATTCTGAAGGCCCAACAACTTACGAATTCAGGTAAGATAAGCCAGGCTCTTGCGATTCTAAAGAAAGCGCACAAAGACGATCCAGACAATAAATTCCTGATTTCCGCCCTGGCCCGTACGGCCCTGAAAGCAGGAAGTGTCGACATGGCGGATAAGTATATCCGCAAGGCCGGTGGATTCGCGTCCAATGACTGGAAAATTATTTCCGCAAAAGGCGTATTACTGTCTCGACGGGGAGATTACAATGGCGCACGGCAGCATTTCCAAAAAGCTCTTCAATTGTCGCCAGATTAAACGTCGGTTCTGAGCAATCTGGCACTCACCTATATACTCGACAATAAGCCCGGACAGGCTGCAAATAGTCAGATTGCGCTTCTGAATTCTGAAAATCGGGAGATGAGCCAGCCCAGAAGTCAGAGCAGCGAATTGGAAGGGCCCCTCGTCCTTCGCCCATCAAATCAAGACTGACATGACGATGGCGTTGTTTTTATCGAAACCCAGAGCAGAGCTTAAAGATTCATTACTTTGATAACTGCTGGTCCGAGAATGACAACAAACAATACCGGTAGGAAAAATGCGATCATAGGAACTGTCAGTTTTGGCGGCAGTGCCGCAGCTTTCTTCTCGGCAGCGGCCATTCGCATATCGCGATTTTCCTGCGCCATGACTTTGAGCCCTTGAGCAAGCGGTGTTCCGTATCTTTCAGCCTGGATCAAACTTGCACAAACCGCTTTTACGCCGGGTAATCCCGTACGTAATCCAAGATTCTCATAAGCCTTGCGGCGTTCTGGCAGATAGGACAGCTCAGCCGTTGTAAGGGACAGTTCCTCAGCAAGTTCGACGGATTGCGTTCCCATTTCCATTGCAACTTTTGCAAATGCCGCCTCTGCAGATAAACCCGACTGGACACAGATAAGCAACAAATCCAAGGCATCAGGGAACGAGCGCGAAACTTTTTGCTGTCGCTTTTGAATGAGGTTCGAAATGAACATATTCGGGAGATAAAACCCCGCAACACCGGCGCCGAATATAGCACCCAGTTTCATTGTAAAATCTAAACCGTGATCATTCACAAAGAATATGTAGGCGGCACTACTTGCCAGTGTCATGATAGGGAGGATAGCCCTGAAAAACAGAAATGCAACAATCGGGGCTTGGCCACGATATCCCGCCATCGCCAGTTTGTTCTTGGTATCCTCGGTTTCCAGCAACTGACGGAGGTTCAGGTTTTGCACAAGATCAACCATATAAGTCTTGGGATCTTGTTTCAGTTTACCTCGGGAACCGTCATCCAATTGTTCTAACCGTGCGGCACGCATCTTTTCCCGCTCGGAAGAGACTGCCTTTATTCTCTTACCCAGATTTTCACTGCTGAAATAGGGAACCGCAATTGCCACAACAGTTGCAAACACAGCAACCGTCGTAAACAAAATGACCAGGAATTGCGGATTGTAGAACTGATTCAAAAAATCTAACATGGTTTCCCTTCGTACCCCACAGCGAAGCTAACTTACTTGGTCGTCTAACTTAGTAGTCAAAATTGATCATTTTGCGCATTACCAGGACACCCGTCATCATCCACAGCGCTGAACCCGCCAGCATGTAGTGACCCAACTGTTCCGTCCACAGGAGCGAAATATAGTGAGGCGTCGTTATGTACACCAGCAACATCACACACAAGGGCAGCGCCCCGATAATTGCTGCGGAAGATTTTGCTTCCTGACTGAATGCCTGAATTTTACCGTGAAGCTTTTTGCGCTCTCTCAGAACTGTACTCAGATTCTGCAGGGTTTCGGCCAGGTTACCACCGGATTGCTGCTGGATAGTCACCACGATGGAAAGAAAATTGACCTCGGTCAACGGGATACGATCATACATCCGTTCCAGACCTTTACCCAATGGAACACCGAGTTTCTGCTGCTCGACCAGTTCGTTGAACTCGCTCTTCAGCGGCTCCGAAGCTTCATTGGCGATAATCCTGATGCAGTCAAACACCGGCAATCCGGTTTTAACACCGCGGACAATTATGTCGATTGAGTTCGGGAACTCAGCCAAAAATTTCTTTTGTCGACGCTTTGCCTTGAAGGATAGAACAAAGCGTGGAACCCCGACGGCAGCAGCAAAACCGGCACCCGCCGCAATGTAGATTTTCACACCCGACAGAATAAAGACAGCTGCGGTTACAATCGGGAAAATGAGCGCACTGATAACATAGAACCATTTCGGATCCATTTCGCTGCCGGCACGAAGCAATCGCGTGCGCATTGTGACATTCTTTTTCGCATCTTTTTGAGCCTGAGCACGTGCATCAAGCTCATTGATTGTGTCTTCCACCTTTTTACGACGGTTGGCCGTTGTAGTCTCGCCGCTGGATCCCTTTTTCGCATTGGGATTCTTCAGCGATTGAATTCTTTTTTCCTGCTTGTTCGCACCAGACAAATAGGGAATGAGAACGATGTAAGCGACGGCACCGATCGCCAAAGCAACCAGAACAATGGCGGCCATGAAAATGATTTCTGGACTAAGCAAAGCTATCTCCCATTTCCTCTACTTCGGCTTCTGACAGGGCTTTTGCGAGATTACGCTCCTCACCGTAGTAAGCCGCTCGATCCCAAAACCGCGGTCGGGCGATTCCGGTTGACCGATGCCGACCTGCAATATCTCCATTCTCGTCTTCCCCGGTGACTTCGTAGACGAAGATATCCTGCAGGGTGACAACTTCACCTTCCATTCCGAGAACTTCGGTAATGTGGGTGATTTTTCTCGAACCGTCTCGCAAGCGGCTGGCCTGTACGATAATATCGACCGATCCGGTTATCATCTCCCTGATCGTCTTCGCGGGCAGCGAGAATCCCCCCATCATAATCATACTCTCGAGTCGGCTGATGCATTCCCGGGGGTTGTTGGAGTGTAGCGTTCCCATGGATCCATCGTGTCCGGTGTTCATGGCTTGCAGCAGGTCAAAAGCCTCGGGACCACGAACCTCACCAACAATTATTCTCTCGGGCCTCATTCGAAGACAGTTCTTGACGAGTTCCCGCATGGTGATTTCGCC
>CAJHZG010000050.1_pt1 | contig 12417 bp, 10 predicted proteins | sample 9198901 | NCBI WGS metagenome assembly CAJHZG01 (sample SAMEA7708382, study PRJEB35096) | sediment metagenome | biome: marine neritic benthic zone biome [ENVO:01000025]; feature: sediment [ENVO:00002007]; material: shallow marine sediment [ENVO:03000034] sea grass bed [ENVO_01000059] ... | reverse complement strand
CTCGGGTCAGACCCGAAAAATCAGTCATGTAGGCAGGGGTGCCATAAGTGCGGTTATGGTGTCCGAGATTTATGAGAACCGTATCTTTTGCCTGAACCTTGACGCCGGCGGCTTCTTCAGCTTCATCCAACATCTCGGCTGTGATGTCCGATTTTGGCGGCAGGTGGGAGAAGTCGAGACATACGGCTTCGGTGAAGAACTTTTCCAAAGGCATTTGGTCGATGGTCTCGGCATTGGGATCGGGATCGAAATGACAGGGGGCGTCCACATGGGTTCCAGCGTGATCACCCATGGTGATGTAGGTCGTGGCGGCTGAAAACTTGATCCCCTCTGCCTCGCGAACTTCCTGGTGGGTTCCATAGGGAACCATAGTGATGGGGGGATGAGTCACAATGCGATCCATTTTGTGGTAGATATCGCGCGTGAGATCAACGAGTCTCATAAATTCCTCCAGATTGTCTTTCCCGTCTCCGGGTTACGTCTATAATAGTTTTGCCTGCAATCAGGACCAGCGGTTACGGCTTAAAGGCAATTCGGGGTGAATTCCGAAAGAGGCGCACCGTTGCATAGCCTGAAATAGCAGTTCGCCAGTTAAAATAGACATTTTGGTCCCAGTTGCAATCAAGAAGACAAAAATAACATGATTGTGGGACATTAGGGTTTTAAGGACGACCGAACCATTCGGGAAAAACAGCCAAGTCAGGATGAGAAAAACATGAAAATTGGAATTTGCGGAACCGGCCGAATGGGATCGGCAATGGGACTTCACCTCTTGGAGAGCGGGTATGAGGTCCACTGCTGGAACCGAACGCCGGAAAACGCCGCGCCCCTTACCGAAAAAGGTGTGGTACTTGAGGATAATCCGTCGCAGCTGGCAGCGAACGTAGACGTCATTATTTCGATACTGCTTAATGATGAATCTCTACAGACTCTTTATCATGGGAACAACGGGCTGCTGTCGGAAGATCTGACGGGCAAGGGAATCATTGAGATGAGCACTGTCCGACCGGAGACAATTCGCGACCTCGGTGAAAGTGCTCTCGCCAAAGGTGCTGCGTTCATTGAGTGCCCTGTCAGTGGAACAGTCGGCCCGGCGCGGGAAGGAAAACTCTTTGGACTTGCCGGAGGCAACAAGGAGCACTTTGACCAGCTCTCTCCTGTATTGGACAGTCTGTGTCGCCGGTTTGAGTATGTTGGCTCACTGGGGGCCGGAGCTCATATGAAACTTGCTGTTAATCTGCCGCTTATTGTTTACTGGCAGGCGCTGGGCGAAGCCATGTCCCTTGCTGATGCCGCCGGCATCGACCTTGATCTCGCCGCCTCAATTCTATCGGATACGTCAGGCACGGCAAAAGCGGGTCCGGCACGTATTCCAAGTATTGTCAGTTCCGTCAGAGGGGAAATTCCCGATGGCGTGATGTTCACAATTGCCGGCATGGCAAAGGATCTCGGTCTAATGATCGAGACAGCGGAGAGTAATGGATTTTCAGCACCGGCAGCCGCGGCGGCGCGGAACACATACAACGAAGCCACCGAAGATGGCTGGGGACACCGGGACGGCACATTGGCAGCAGCCTGGCGAATTCTGGCTAACCGCAGTTGATCGTCGCAAGGGCAGGTCGAAAGTGATTTTCGGTATTTTCCGAAACACGTGCGGTTTTGGGACAGAGATGGTCATCCCTGTCCCTTAGTTTCGTTAGAGAACCATATATTATGACGGGCTGAAGACGGCGCGCTGTTCGTCGAGCCAGGTCTCAAGAGACCGGGGTTCGTGTCCCGTAAGCTTTTGCACCCAGTCCGTTTCTCCGGCCATGCCGCCCTTGGCTACAAATCCCATAAGCGCCGCTTGGTGAGCGATGGCCCAGTCGGGCATGCCCTTTTCTTCAAGCGCTTTTTTGAAATTTTCCGCCGGGACCTGCATGTAATCGATGGAGCGGCCAAAGACCTGGGACATCGCTTCAACCGTCTGCCCCATAGTGACTGCTTTGCCAGCTATGTAATAAACCTGACCGTCATGGCCGGATCCAGTTAGAATTTCTGCGGCACATTCCCCGACATCCGCGGGATGGATCATGGAGATCGTGGTTTCTTGCGGAAGCGCCGTGATGAGTTTGTTCTGTGCTGCGATAGGCGGTGCCATATTCAGCAGATTGTTCATGAAAAAGTTCGGCCGGTTGATCGTCCAGTTCAGCTCGCTCTCTTTTAGATAATGTTCGACCGCATAGTGCTGCTGCAGAATTTCCGAAGGCGAGTCAGCTGTTATGCCTTTTTCCGATCCCGTGGAAAGCACAACGCGCTGAACGCCGGCTTTTTTGGCAGCATCAATAGCGCCTTTTTCCATTTCTTCAAGCTTGGGGCTGTGCCCGCATAGGAGATAGAGCGTATCGGCTCCGGCGAATGCCTGCTCCAGGCTCGCGGGATCAGAAAGATCCCCGGTAACCAATTCAACGTCGGTTCCAAGCTTGGAGCGCGCCGCTTCCTGATCCCGGACCAGACATTTAAATGCGGCACCCCTATTTTTTAGAGCTGCGACAACCTGGCTTCCGGTTGTTCCTGTACCACCGGTAACAACTATCATTTTATCCTCCTAAACCTTCGTACTGAATTTGCTTTCTCAAATCGTCCCTGGATCAAAACATTCAAAATCAATTGTCCTTGCTGGCGAGCGATGCGGGCTCAAATAAAGGGCTATCAAAACCTGTGGTTGACCGACTTCGAATATATCTTTCATCCACGTGCAGGTCCGCTTCGTCAGATCCCGTCCGCTTGTCAAAGGCCGGGAAATCGCTATACGGGCCACTCGCTTGCCCAAGATAAACCTTCCGGGACTTTACCCCAGGACTCGTCTCCTTTGATTGAGCGGGTCTGACGGGCAGATAAGAAGGTTACGCAATCGATTGCATAATCTGACAACTGCGTCAATGTGAGAACGTAAGGAAATGGGGAGACAGTAGGCAAATTCGTCTGGCGAAACTCCTAATTACCCATGGGAAATTGGATCTTTTGAGTAGATCACAGGGGTAATAAGTCCCGATATTCAGGGAAAAACGGTTATTTGGACCGTACCTGGTCGAAAATTTCTGATTTCTGGCCTAAACTCGCAAGTGAGTCGTTTGTGAGGGGCCCCAACATGGAATTTGGGCCGATCACGAAAATATGTTGCGTTCATTTCGAATTCCGTGGCTTGTCTTGAGTCTAAACCCGAAATTCGGAGCGAGTAATAATTTGATTTAGCCAATTTGTAACTCGTCTGAGCCATCGAACCGAATGCTATTCGTAATGCGTCATCTGTTGATGAATCTCGGCACCAAACTGCAAGTGAGACATGAGCACAATGACGTTTTCTCCGAATTCACAATCACAGGATTTACAATCTGATGCGTCGGTTGCCTTTCCGCCGCCGATTGCCTCTCTCAATGAAAAAGGCCAGATTTCGTCTGATGAGGTTGAGCTGGCACGGGATTTCTACGGCGATGTCGTTCAGTCGGGCCTGATGCCCCGATTGATCCCAGACCTTGTTGCAACTATTCCGCAATTTGATGTGGATCCGGAAATCCAGGCATCCGCATCCCTGAAGGTGCGAGGCATTTTTTCTCTGCTGAATGCCATTGACGAACGGCTCCTGGCAACAGTGTGTGCCCTGATCCTTGAAATGAAACTGGCCAATGACGGGCAAACCATAAATGTCGAGGAAGTCGGTCGCCGGATCATGGGTTACGACCAACCGCAAGCGAACCAGGCGGCAGGTGCGGCCCTATTGCGGGCATCTCTGTGGATCATCCGGTTCGGTTATCAGAATCCGACAATATTTCGCAGGCTGCTTGAGGAGCGTGCCGAAGTGACGAGTGTCTCTCTCCCCCGGTAACAGAACTAGGGTTCACGTCGGTTAAAATATTTCGTTTATCCCGGACCCTTCCACCCGCATCGCTTCGTTGTCGGAATGTTTGTTGCTGCGCGAGTTCTCCTCGGGGAGCCGGTCGAATTAAAAACCACTAATTGTCAGTTTCAGACCGTAAGGGGTAAGAGGACATCGATTTGACTCAAACTCGCGATTATTTGTTGATCTTCGATTTTGATGGCGTCCTTGCCGACAGCGAAGTGCTCGCCAATATCGTACTCGCAGCCTGGGTCACGGACTTCGGGTTACCGACGACTCTCGAAGAGTCCTACGAACGCTATATGGGTAAGCGTGCGCCTGAAGTTATCGCCGCCGTCGAAAATGAACTCGGTATCAAACTTCCTGACAATTCCTTGGAACAATACCAGTCGCGGACCCTGGAACGCTTTCGCCGCGATCTTCAGCCTGTGGCGGGTGCCCGCCAGTTCCTGGACCAATTTACCGACAGTCCAAAATGTATCGCCTCGTCTTCCTCACCGGAACGACTAGACACCTGCATCGACATCCTCGATTTGAACAAAGATTTCGGGGAGAACGTCTTCAGTGCCAACCTCGTGGCAAACGGGAAACCGGCTCCGGATATATTCCTGTATGCGGCCGAACAAATGCAGATGGAACCTGTCAAAGCTATTGTTATCGAAGACAGCGTCTCCGGGGTCGCTGCCGGCCGTGCAGCAGGGATGACAGTCGTCGGGCTGACGGCCGCTTCTCACATGTCTGCAGTCCGTGGCGAAGCGCTCCATTCTGCCGGAGCACACATCGTGGCAGAAACATATGATGATCTCGGCAAAATTATCGAAACAATGCTGAAGCCCGGCGATTAATTCCCCATGTCGAGCCGAAGATGGAGTCACAACAAATTTCGAAGATACATCTCGCCCTTATCGGTGATAGAGTCCCAATGACCGGGCTAAAGAGAACTGGGTTTCACACATGATTACAGGACTGTTATTCCTCTGTATCTTTACCCTCGGATTTTCGATGATCGCAAAACGACTCGAGAATACGGTCGTCACCGCACCCATGCTGTTTATCGCCTTTGGATTTGTGATTGCCCAGACGCGGATCATGCCGCTCGAACAATCAGAGGAATTGTTGCACATTGTCGCCGAAATTTCACTGGTCCTGTTGCTCTTTATCGATGCGGCGAAGACCAATCTGCAGGCCGTGCTTATGCAGTATACCTGGCCCCTGCGCATGCTGGTGATCGGACTACCTCTGTCAATCATTATCGGGACTGTGGCCGCCTTGCCGTTCCTGACAGGCTGGCCGCTCGTTGCCATCGTACTGGTTGCTGCCATCCTGACGCCGACCGACGCTGCCCTCGGCCAGGTAGTGGTTGAGAACCAGCGCGTTCCCGAGCGAACACGTCGGACGCTCATCCTGGAAAGCGGTCTGAATGATGGGCTGGCCCTGCCGGTCATTCTCCTGTTCGCCAGTCTTACCGCTGAGGCCATGGCGGCCGAGCAAACGAACTGGTTCCTGTTTATCGTCGGGCAGCTTGTTCTCGGACCTTTGGCAGGAGGGATTGTCGGTGTTATCGGAGGTAAGGTGTTCCTCTATGCAAATGACCGAAAACTGACAACGGATACATTCGAAGGTATCGGTGCCATCGCCCTTGCGGGCGTCGCCTATCTGGGGGCCGTCCAGATTGGCGGCAATGGTTTTGTCGCTGCCTTTGTTGCAGGCCTGTGTTTCGGCAGTCAGGTTCAGGGGCGGTGCCGCTTCCTCTTCGAATTTACCGAAAGCGAGGGGCAGATATTGACCTGGGGTGCATTTTTCCTGATCGGGCTTGTGCTTGTGCCGGCGGCCCTTGCGGATTTCACCTGGCCCTATTTTGGCGTCATCCTGTTGAGCCTGCTGGTCGTTCGCCCCTTGGCAATCTGGATTTCCCTGATCGGTACGGACGCATCACCTCGTACACGCCTGTTCTTTGGCTGGTTTGGTCCCCGTGGGTTGGCGACAGCTTTGTTTGCGTTGGTGGTTGTATCGACGATTTCCCATGAATTTGCAGAACCGGTTTTGACGATTGCCGTCAACGCCGTATGGATCAGTGCGTTGCTCCATGGTCTTAGCGCCGTGCCTGGGGGCAACTGGTACGCCAATTCGGTGCGATAATTCCCTGTCTATCTCTGAATAACTGCAATCTTAGTAATCCGAATGGATTGTGATAGGCTGAATTCCTCATTTTTATATTCAATATTGCATATCAATTAAGAGAGGAAATCATGGGAAAAGTCGGCAAAAATATTTTGACCCAGGACCATGGCCTTCTGCTCCATTCTGTACCCGGAGAAGATTTGCTGTTCAAAGTCACAGGCGAAGATACCGATGGCGCACTTGACTATTTCGTTCTCGATATTTTGCCCCGAAGCGGTCCGCCGCTGCATTTGCATCACAAACAACATGAAACCCTGCATTTTCTATCCGGAAAATTTCTGGTCCATATCGATGGCGAGGAAACAGAATGCGACACCGGGGCCTTTGTTCATTTCCCTATTGGATGTACCCACGCCTTCATGAATATTTCCGATGCCCCCGCCAAAGTCATTCTGACATTCACGCCTGGACATACGGATCTGTTTTTTGAAGAATTCAGTCCGATTATTCGCGGATTTGACGGTCCACCGGATCCCGCAATTATTGCGCCGCTGTTTGCAAAACATAATTGGGAGCTGAAGGGCCCGCCTCTGGCTAAACTGCACGAAGGGCACTAGGCAACACAGTTTCCTGCGAACTGGTCAGACCGCGGGCATTTGTTGTATGGCGCAATGGATGCCGCCGCCGATTTCTCCAAGAACATCAACATTCGGATGTGCTTGTGATCTCTGGCAGATGAAAGAAGGATGACGGGTTCGTATTGCACACTCGTATTGCACAATCGTATTGGCAATCCTGGCGATTGTCCGTTGCAGCTGTTCAATAAAGTCTTTTTCCGGATGGACATGGGGAATTGCGGGGGCCATTGCATGAACGTGCGATCATCCCGGGAATCCTCCACCGGAACAACAAGCCAGGAATCGCCGGTCGAAATCGCCATTTGATTTCCCATCATACTTGCTGGCAAGAACGCGGCACTTCCGGATACCACTTATCCTCTGATGAGCTTTCTATCGCATGCAGTTGGTTTGAATGTTCGGTTGCGAGACTTCGACATGAAGCGCCTTGTCTCTTCGACCGTGGAGGACAGAGCCTGTCGTTAGTCGGTGCTCTCGAATTTGCCGAATGCGCCATTGAGATAGAGAAGCGGCGAAAGTGATGAGTCTCCAACCTCGATGTGCTTGATTTCGCAGATCAGGATTGCATGGGTTTGCAGAACAAGCATTTCATCGACTTTGCAGTCAAGGGAGGCAATTGCCCCTGTCAGCACCGGTGCCCCCGTTGTTCCCGTCGTCCATTGGCCAATTTCAAATGGATCGGACTGTTCATCGCCCCACAGACCGGCAAATCGCTGGGCGACCTGTTTCTGGTTCTCGGCAAGAATATTGACACTGACGGAACGTGTCGCCGCAGTGGTGGCAAAAGTCTGTCCTTTGAGGTTGACGCAAGCAAGAATTCTGGGCGGTTCGGCCGAAAGAGAGCATACGGAGGTTGCCGTCAATCCCATCCGTTCCTGTCCGTTTCCAGCAGCGACAATCGTCACCGCCCCTGCAAGTTTACCCAGTCCTTTTTTGAACAGGTCTATCGTTATGGAGTGCATCCAGGATTCGCCTCTAATTCGTGCAAGACATTTCGCACTATCAAATTTTTATGATCCTGCGAGGACTGTGCCAAGAAAATTATGATTAATGCATAAATTAATTTTTCATCCCTGTCGATGAACCGGTCAACAGTGTCAACGGTTGTATTCGTCCGAATGTCATTTCGAAAAGGTCCTTGTTTTATAGGGCCAAATGACGTCTTCTCAAAAAGCAACGAGCATGAAATCGTTGTAACCTAAAATGAATTAGGCCATCGAATATTTCTTAAATTAAGCGATTTTACTCAAGAATATCGATTTTTTCTTTAACTGCTCCCGCTCCAAGAGTATGCTTGCATGGGCATGTTGCGTCGGTGATTACAGTTGTTCGTCAGATTAACCTTAATCGAAGCGCATTCTGACCCGCCAAGGGACCAAAACTACGTTCGCCAGGGCAATACTTTTCGGGGTATTCCGCGTGAGATTGCTCCATAGAAACAAATGGGAGGAACTTATGAAAATACGTTCACTTTTTCGAACCTCTGCGTTAAGTGCTGCAGCGTTGGCATTTATTGTCGGTGGTACACAGGTTGCGTCTTCTAAAACCATCACGATCCGGATCGGTTCCGGCCATCCGCCGACCGTCGTCTACGCGGGTCTCATGAAAAATTTCTTTCAGCCCGAACTTAAAAAGGCGATTGAATCCAAAACCGAGCACAAGGTGAATTTCATCGAAGGCTACAGCGGTTCAATCACCAAGGTCTTCGATACTTTTGAAGGCATTCAGAACGGCGTGCTCGATATCGGTGGGTTCTGTTTCTGCTTCGAGGCATCGAAACTACCGATGCATGCATTCCAGATCATGCTGCCTTTCGGCACAATGGATCCGGTGCAGAGTGTCGCCATCGCTTCCAAAGTCTATAAGCAGTTTCCGATCCTGGAAAAAGATTTCCAGAAATTTAACCAGACCATGCTCGCTCGCATTGGCGATGGTGGATACAATATCGGCACTAACTTCCCCTGGAAGAAAGTATCCGATCTCAAGGGCCACAAAATTCTTGGCGCCGGTCTCAATCTGAACTGGATGAAAGAAGCCAATATCGGCATCATTCCCGTGACTGACGGACTGCCTGGATGGTATCAGAAAATCAAAACCGGTGTTGCTGAAGGTGGCATTATGTTCCCAAGTGCATGGGGACCGGTTTTCAAACTTCATGAAGTCGGCAAATATTATACGACGATCGGTTTTGGTTCCATTACCTGGCACGCACTGAACGTGAACAACCGTTTCTGGAATAGCCTGCCGGAAGAAGTCAAACCAATCTTCAAAGAAGTGGCCGCCCGCTATGAAGTGCAAACCGGTACTTTCAACAAAGCCGGTTATGAAAAAGACATGGATTGGCTGCGAAAAAACATCACGGTTAGCGATTTGCCGGCTGCCGTCCGTCTGGAATGGGCACAGAAGCTTGCGCATTGGCCGCAAAAAATCGCTGATGAACTTGAGGGTAAAGGCTATCCGGCCAAAGCGATCCTGAACGCGACGCTCGATGCAGCTGAAGAAGTCGGTTACAAGTGGCCGGTTCGATACGTCGTAAAATAAACTGGGATGTAGACAACCGCGTTTAGAAGCTAGATTGCCGGATGAAAAGGCGTAGAGTCCAACTTCATCCGGCAATTCAATATACCCGCCTGTAAAATCTAACCAGCCAATGGAGTGGATAATTGTCGCTTATTACTTTCAGTGACCGTGTGTCCAAAATACTGATGGTCGCCGCAGCAGCGTGGGCCTTTGGACTGGCGTTTCTGGTCATGGGCAACATTATTGGACGGACGGTTTTCGACTCACCGATTTATGGAACCGCCGAAATAGTCGCGACTTCAATTGTCATCGTCGTATTTCTGCAGGCAGGCTATGCAATTCGCTCGCGCTCCATGCTCAAGGCGGATTTCCTGGTCGTCCATCTGCCCGACATCGTACAGCGAATCTTGCTGGCAATCGGTTATCTCCTGGGTGCTGCATTCTTCCTGATGATCATCACGGGCGGTTGGGAAGAAAGCGTCCTGTCATTCATGACCGGTGAATATGAAGGCGAAGGGGCGCTCCGGGTTCCATCCTGGCCGGCACGCTGGACCGTACTGTTTGGCAGTGGGCTGGCGATGATAAATTATCTGGTGATGGCCTATATCGATGTCTTTAGGCCGGAATTACTGAATTCTGAAGTGGACGGGAACACCTCCACTTGATTCTCTCCAACAATAAGCGAGATCATTTCGTTGTTTGAAGTCAACACAGCCGTTTTACTGATTGTAAGTCTCGTCGGTTTAGTCGCGATCGGTGTTCATATCGCCATTGCGCTCGGTATGACCAGTGCCCTTGGCATCTTCCTTGTCACGGGTGCTGACGCAAACGCGTTTCGCACAGTGCAGTCGATGCTGGCGGCAACGGCCTATGAAGCAATTCGTGCCTATGTCTTTGCGGTGATCCCTCTGTTTATGCTGATGGGTGAGTTCATCGGCAAGTCGGGGGTGGTGACTGACGTTTACCGCGGCATCAACCGGTTGCTAAGCAAAATACCGGGCCGGCTGGCCATCGCCACGGTTTTCGGCAATGCGCTGTTTTCCTTCGTTACCGGTGTTTCAATCGCCTCGGCGGCGGCCTTTTCGCGTATTGCCTATCCGGAAATGAAACGCCATGGCTACCATAAAGGTTTTGCTCTGGGTGCGATCGCCGGCTCGAGCTGCCTTGGCATGCTCATTCCGCCATCGGTGCTGATGATCGTGTGGGGTATATTGACGGAGCAATCCATTGGTCAGCTGTTTGCCGCTGGTGTCTTTCCCGGGTTGCTCCTGGCCGGTCTGTTTATCATTTATGTGTTTGTTTTCTCACTGTTGCGCCCTCAAGCTGTGGGCATAAGCGCACAATCTCAGTCGAACTTGGACGGTGCTGCCGAAAACGGCGACGAGGAGGAAGTCTCAACGGTCCAGTTCTTAATCAGTTTGTGCGGGATTATACTTGTGATCGTGGCCGTCCTGGGCGGTATCTGGTTTGGGGTTTTCACACCAACAGAAGGTGCCGGAGCCGGCGCTCTGATCGGCCTGGCGCTGGGTATCATCAAAAGCATGCGGCTGCGCGACATCATAGATTCCATTCTGTCGGTGGGGCGGACGTCCGCACCCATTCTTCTACTGCTGGTTACGGCAGCTCTCTATTCCCGGACCCTTGCTATGACCGGAATGGCAAATGCCATTGAGAGCCTGTTCCTGGGATCCGGCATGGAACCCTGGATGATTATTACCGTAATGGTGTTGATATGGTTTGCGCTGGGAATGATTATCGACAGCATATCCATCATGCTGCTGACTGCAGCGATCTTTGCCCCGATCGCGGTCAAACTCGGCTATGATCCCATCGCTTTTGCCATCATCGGGATTATTGCCATTGAGGCCGGTTTGTATACGCCGCCTTTCGGCCTGCTTGTCTATACCGTGAAATCGGCAATCCAGGAGATCGAGCCGAACATGAGTGTTATGACGATTTTCAAGAGCGTAACACCGTACTGGATTATCATGTTGATCGGCATGGTCCTGATTATCAATTTCCCCGGAATTGCCACGTGGTTGCCCGATAAGCTGTTTTAGCGAAGCTCTCGAGCAGGCGGTATTGCCATCACTTTGGTCGTGTATCCAGCATGAGCAATCCCGACAATGGGTTGCGGTGTTGGTTCGCGGTGGGTTCATGTATGCTTTTTCGGAATATAGAGATCGAGATTTGGCATTTAGTTGTTTGTGATTTGGTTTCTATCTTTCAATGCAAGATAAACAAGCCATGACACGGAGCGCAGACAAGTTCTGTTGCATCAACCAGTCCGTCAATCGGCATAAGAGATAAACTGCGGACCCCAGGGTGGATTCTTGGTCGTCCCGGGGAGGAATGATAAATGAAACAAATAAATGTTGGCGTTATTGGTACGGGGTGGTGTGGTGGAATACGGGCGAATGCCTGTGCTGAAAATCCCCTGGTCAACGAGCTCCATGTTGCGGAAACTAATCCCGACCGGTTGGAGGAGATAAAAAGCGAAACCAATCCGACAACTTTTACGTCGGACTATGAACAGCTTTTGAAAAATGATGAAATCGAGGCGGTGTTCATCTCCGCAACGCCGGAATCGACCCACTATCCGATGATCAAGGCTTCGCTCGAGGCCGGCAAACATGTTTTTGTCGAGAAGCCGATTTCACAAACTCTTGCCGAGGCCGATGAAGTTATCAAGCTGGCGGCAGAGAATAATCTGAAATTTACTGTTGGTTATTCCCAACGATTTAAAGCCAAGCATGCATTTGTTCAGAAAACACTGAAGGAGGGGACTATTGGTGAACCGGTCACCTGTCTGGTGAGTCGCAATGTCACTCGCGAGCTAGGCAAGAAAATTTGCGGTCGTACCAAGTTGTCTCCGGCTTCCATGGAAGCGACCCATGATTTGGATTTCCTGCTCTGGTGCTTGCAGCCACGAAAGCCCATCAAGGTATATTCTCAGACCGCTGGTAAACTCTTTGCGCAAAAGAGCGATACACCGGATCATCAGTGGATTATGGTCACCATGGATGACGGCACGACAATCACTGTCGGCGCCGGCTGGATCCTGCCCATCGGTTATCCCAACTATTCTCAATGCTGGATCGAGGTGGTCGGCACGGATGGCGCCCTGACGATCGATGATACCCACAAGGAAGTGCAGTTCAATACCGCCGAGCACGGTATTCGCTACCCCATGTCCTCCATGCCCGGCGAGCCTGTCGATCATGTTTTTGCGGGTCCCATGGCCAGCGAAACCGACCATTT
>CAJHZG010000297.1_pt1 | contig 12476 bp, 14 predicted proteins | sample 9198901 | NCBI WGS metagenome assembly CAJHZG01 (sample SAMEA7708382, study PRJEB35096) | sediment metagenome | biome: marine neritic benthic zone biome [ENVO:01000025]; feature: sediment [ENVO:00002007]; material: shallow marine sediment [ENVO:03000034] sea grass bed [ENVO_01000059] ... | reverse complement strand
AATGGATTGATTTTTCGCAATTCGAATCGTCTGGAAGTGACGAAGAACAATAACGCTAGTCAATGGAAAATGAAACTCTGAGGCGAATAACTCAAGAGACACAAATTGTATAAAAATAAAAAAATTGGTTTAGTATTGGGAGCTGGTGCAGCCAAAGGCTGGGCGCATATTGGCGTACTTCAGACATTAATAGATTTTGGATTAAAACCAGATATAATTTGCGGCACTTCGATGGGGGCGTTAGTTGGTGCCTCGTATGCGACAGGCCATTTGGCCTCTCTTGAGAAAATTGCGAGGTCGCTCACGAAAACTCGTGTATTGCGGTACTTTGATATTAGCTTTGTCGGCGGTGGTCTGATTGAGGGGCGTTGGATTGCTGATTTTTTCAAAGGCAATCTCGAGGATATATCGATTGATAAGGTGACACCAGAATTTGGCGCAGTTGCAACGGAACTTCATTCCGGTCGCGAAACCTGGCTTACTTCGGGTTCGATTATCGATGCTGTAAGAGCCTCCATCGCCATTCCCGGCCTGCTCACGCCCATTAAGTTGAATGGACAATGGCTTGTAGATGGGGCCCTTGTAAATCCATTACCCGTCTCACTTTGCCGTGCGCTGGGAGCAGATATAATAATTGGTGTAAGTTTAAGTGGTGACTTTATCAGTAGACCTCAACGGTTTGCACAATCTGAATTGACAAAGATGGATCAAATGGCAGTTCGGTCGAACTGGTTGAAATGGCTTTCTCACGGAATACCTGGGGGCCTTGTGTCCAGAGAATCTTCCATTTCTAAAATTGGGAAAAACGATGATCGAGATCGGCCGGGTTATATCGATGTCGTTAGTGAAGTTTTTTTTATTGTCACTGATTTTGTTGCCCGAGTTCGCCTCGCAGCAGATCCCGTTGATTTACTAATCGTACCGAGAACAGAGAACATAGGGTTGATGGACTTTCACCGAGCTGAAGAAGCAATCAGGGCAGGACATCAATCTGTGATACATCGGCAAGAAGAGATCGACAGTATCTTCAATCAGAATCAATTGAATCAACGATAGGCTCTATCTCTCACTGGTTTGTATGGGCTCATAAGACGAGAAACAAATAAGGTCGCGTGAAGTGCCTGCCATTCCGAACTATTCTTTTAGTCGAAATCAACTTCTGTCAGTCTAACTCTCTTAGAAATTGCCGCCAAGCGACCAATCTTTTATGAAGTCTGGGTAGACGGATTATAACCAACACAACAAGAGCGATTAACGCGAAGATTACGATTAGAAAAAGAATTTCAGAAAGTTCCAACATTGTGAATTCTCCTTCTATTAAAGAGATGAAACCCTTTGCTGATACGACCTTTTTCGAATGTACATCGATATACTTTCACAAATAACTAGTCCGTTGAATTATTAGTCCCATGCATTTTCGATTATTGCCCTATCGCTATTCATTGATACAAGTTCACAATGAGACAAGCATATAATTTCGCTCATCGTGTTGATATGAATCAATGGAGTTCCTGCGACTTTTTCGGCTTTTGTGATTCAACTCTGTATTTGATGGCCATAGCGCAAAATATTGAAAAATCAGTTTCGTCCCCGATTATGTAATTGTGCAGCAATCGCAAATCTCAATTAAGAAAAAAATTCAATGTTTGTAGCCGTTCATTGTTTGCTTTAGATCAAAAAAGAACAACCTGTAATTTGATAAAGTCTGACGCGATCGAATTAATTGGATCTCATGCAGAGCATTTGTAATGGATGAGATCGCGTTGAGTGGAGAAGGGGGGCAACATGAATGGAACTGAAAGTATGGATACATCAATACTATTGGCTCGACTGATTGGTCCATTATTTGTCGTTGTGAGTATCGGTTTTTTTGTCAACAGAGAACATTATACGAGGATGACAGAAACATTTCTCAAAAACGCCGAACTTTACTACTTCTCAGGTGCTCTTGCATTTGTTGTCGGAATTGCGATTATCACCTTTCATAATCTTTGGGTTACTGATTGGCGCATAGTCATCACTGTAATAGGATGGCTCTCTTTAACAAAAGGACTAGTTCGCATTCTTTTCCCGAATATGGGAGCTAAATATTCGACAAATTTGCAGGACTCACCAACATTATTTAGAATCTTGGCCTTCCTGCTCTTAATATTTGGCAGTTGGCTAACCTATATGGTTTTCGCAATTTAATGTAAATCTATTCAATTGCTTCGCAGACTCATAGGATTGGTGTTCGGATAAATGGATTAAATGGGGTACACAATAAACTTAAACTCCAGAAAAAATTTTATCAAAGAATTTTGATTGAAAACAATAGTACTGGCTGTCTGAAAATGTAATGCTTACTGTCTAAAATCAAAACTTTCAATTTTCGAGTGGTGAGAGAAACATTCGCAAACTTTAGTTTCGTTTTCTATTTTCAACCTAATCAAAAGACCTTGAGATTATCATTCTTGAATAGTCTTAAGGTATTCTATAAGAGCGAGAATGCGCTTGCGTATGACTCCTGCTGCAACATGATCTTTGAATCCATAACGTTCGAATGATTCTGCTTTATATTGTTCACCCCAAATAGGCATATCCCTTGGGCCATGCATTCGAACTTCAGCTCTGCCATCAATGATTTTGTAGATAAGATTAACAGGAAAAATTCCATTATTATTTTTTTGAAGGAGCGTCAGGGAGGGAATTGTATTTTTCAGATCCAAATTCGTTGCAAACGGTCCATCGCCCTTTCCAGAGTTTCCATGGCATACAGCACAATTCTCTTCATACTCCTTTTTACCCGGTTCTACTTGTGCGATCGAATTGGATGCAAGCGAAATTAGAAAGGGGAGGGTTAGGGCATGGGTTAAAAATTTTATGTTCATGTTTGGGTTACCTCCGACGACTTACTTGTTGACATTTCAGATACGTCAATTTCAATTTTTTCCTAACAGATAGTTCATTTTGAAACAGAACTCTCTCGCCGAATTTCATCCCAAAATACGGGTTACTAGTAATTTTCCTATGACTTTGTCCAACTAGAGAATCTTTGAACGGGGAATGATTTACACACACTAATGCAATTCTAACTGCATCGCTTAAACACCAGCGTTTGTAAATTTCTGCCAATGCTTAGAAAAATTTATAAAATTCTCCAGAAACTGTCGGTGAGCTATCGGTCAGGAAACAGTTCAAAAAAAGTCGGTCGATTAATACTAACTCTCATTTGGTCTACGCATTTGATGGATTGCGGCTCGAATTTTCTGCCAATGATCTGCTTGCTCTAGGTCACCTTTCTCTTTGAATTTCCGCGCATTCTGAGCGGCTTCCACTTCAGCTTTATCGCCATGTGCATCAAGCAACTTTCGTGCATGTTCAATAATTTCTGTAGTTTGCATGGTCAATTTCCTTAGCTACATAACTTACCAGAATCCTAACTTTGAAATGTGATTTATGCTTTGCGTTAGATCAATTTTAAAAAGAGAGTTGCTTTTCAATTTTGATCTAGGTCATAGAAATCCAGGCTCCAATGCAACACGATGAAAGGGGATTACTTGGGGATCTTTGAACGATTCCGACAGAGTGAATTTATGAATCAGAATTTCAAAATTGTTCATTCCAAATTGCTTGGCAATCGAACTCAAATGATTTGTTCAGAGCAATTTTGAGTAAATGAATTAAGGATCAATTGTATGTACAAAACTGTCCTGGCTCCCATCGACTTAGGTCAAAAAGATCAGGCTGTGGTTGTTGCCAAAACAGCGGCAAAGTTCGTAGACACTAGAGGAGGAAAGCTGATCCTTCTTAATGTCTTACCAAATATCCCGGCTTATATCGCTGCGGAAATACCTGAAAAGATCTTCTCGTCAGGTAAACAACAAGCATCGGAGGATTTGGGAAAAATCAAAGTTGGTTTGGAAGCATCCCAGAAATTAGAAACGGTTATTTTGGAAGGTAGTGTCTATAGCGAGATTGTGAATTTCGCAGAAGAATCAAATGTCGATTTGATTGTAATGGCATCCCATCGACCCGAACTCAGTGACTATTTGCTTGGCACGACAGCTGCACGAGTTGTGAGACATGCAAACTGCTCTGTTTTTATTATTCGTGATCGAAACTAAATACAATCTGTGGTTCGGAATTTTTCATCCGTAAAGCTCCTTTCCTATGTGCCAATTCTTGAAAGAGTCTGAGGTACAGGTGGACGCATGCCGAGAGCCTGATGATGCCGGATATGATGGGCCAAGGCAAAGAATTCAATATGCGCGAAATCTTTAAAGACAAATCCGATAATATCTTGAAAGTTTCACTCGATAGCCCAAGTGATGAACTCCGATTTATAAATAATATTCTCTGATAATCATTTGATTGATTGAATTTTCATTTAATTATTGCTTCATCCAAATTTTTTCTTATCAATTCGACAGTTTCAACAAATTTTCTCTGGCGTTTTTGACTTATTGACTCAATCAAATACTAATTCATTCGGAGATCCCTGAAAATTTGATCTAGTTTGCCAAATCATTAAACGAACAAACCGCCAACTCATTGTTATCAAGCATGTTTTAGCGATGATTATTTCCACTATTCACAAAATTGGTTTTACTTAATTTCGAAAAAAAGGAATAATCTCCTGGGAGCGGAATTTTTGGAAATTCTCTGAGAGTTGGTCTATGAGCAAGTATGAAAAGACTTTAGCGGAGTCGGAGACAAATGACAGTCGGGTTCATTGTGACCATTGTAAAATTCGCCACAGTTCAATTTGTAAGGTTCTTAGCGATGAAGAATTGAATCATTTGAATCAGATTGTACAGACAAAGAAATTTAAAGCAGGTGATGTCATTCTTTCTGAGGAGCAACCGATTGAATTTTTCGCAAATATTGCTTCCGGTGTTGTCAAGATGACAAAAATCTTACCCGATGGACGACAGCAAATTGTTGGTTTGCTTTTTCCGCCTGATTTTCTGGGGCAAGCATATAAAAATTACAGTTCCGTATTCATTGAAGCAGCAACAGATGTGGAACTCTGCTGTTTTCCTCACGTAAAATTCGAAGAGATGTTGGAAAAATTTCCACATCTGAAGCATAAGTTGTTTGAAGCAACATTAAATGAACTTGATGCAGCACGAGAATGGATGGTTCTTTTGGGAAGAAAAAACGCCGAAGAGAAAGTTGCGGACCTTCTCTTTATGATTGCAAAACGTTCGGCACTCATTGGGTGCGGTACTATTAAGGGTTTTGTCGAACTTCCAATGACACGATCAGACATGGCTGATTATCTAGGACTGACAGTCGAAACTGTGAGTCGTCAATTTACGAGCTTGAAGTCAAAAAAAATTATCACTCTTATCGACAACAATCACATTGATATTCCTGATCTTGAAACTCTTTCAGAAACAGCCGGATATGGATATTAAACCTAATTCACAGCCAATCAGATTGCTAAGCTTCTATTCCTATGTTTTATCATCTGAAGTTTAAGAAAATCCAAGTCCCCGGGTATAAGCCGTTTGTGAGCTAAAGGTAGTAAAAAGTCGATTTCTCGGATCAGATGTCTCCGATAAGCTTCTACAAAGCCATGAAATATGCATCCAATTACATTAGATTGTTTGGGAGATTGACCAGAACTAAGGTCAGACAAAGGTATCAGCAATTCGGATGCTCGATCAGTGTCAACTAAATGCTCCCGCTCGAGTTCATTTATGATGGATGGCATGCAGTCCTCTGCTATTGATCGTTTTTGCAGAAGCGGGAACAATCCAAGTTCCTCATCTTTGTGATGCAAAGAGAGCTCGATAGGCAGTATATCAAGGATCCGCCTACACCAATCCTTGTCAATTTTTGCTGGTAATCCATCGGCCACGTCTTCGATTGCGTCACATAAATATAGATGAAATTTATGGTTCTTCCGGATCGCATCCAAAGGATTGATGGTTTCTGATTGTCTTTTATTTCTATTCATTCAATTCGGCGTTATCTAATAGTCTCAGTCCAAACATTTTTCATTTTCGCATTCCAATTATCTTATGAACTTCACACTTCAATCCTTGATCCAAATCAAATTGGATATAACGACGAAGGCAAATTGATAATTGATTCCAGGTCAGGTCCGCTTTCTGAAGTAGAGCGGGCTTTTAGATTTTCGGGCTCAATGTCAGCAAATAATCCGAATTGTAGATGTTGATTTTTTTTCCGAGAGAAAACTACAATAAAAAATACGTAGAAAATATTTTTGGAGCTCTTTTCTAAATGTTTTACCCAAGCGTGTAATATTGGAAAACAGAATTTTACGAAAGTAAATTTGATTTTCATTAGCAATTAATGGACGTGCTTATTTTCCTATTAAAGTCTCGTTCTTTCCCCATTTGTGGGAAAAATCGGTTCTTACAAATGTATTTTTTACTCGCTTGGATCGGACTAAATAACATATCCAGACTATAGATACGATGTTCTGAGTTACTACAACCTGCATAGGTGCTAGGCCGCCTATCCAAATTAGCCAAGTCAAAGCAATTATTAAAACTTGTATTATGATAAAAAATTTTGGAAACCATTGGTGATGTTTCGCAAATAGTATCATCATGAATGCCCAAGCCGTGAGGACGATGACGTTCAGCATGAATTCAAATGTGGTATAGGAAATTGAAGTGATTACTGAGTGTATCAGGATAAATAGTCCCAACACCATCGAAAGACCAAGAAGACCAAGCCAACCAGCAATACCTTTCAACTCGCGTACTGTGGTGAATTTGATCTCTTGGCGCGGTTGGACTTTATCTTTGTTTGTCATTCTAATCACTTCCCAATGAATTTCGAACGTCATTGACCGATTTAACTGAATACAATATTTCGATTTTGGGTTTCCAAGCTGGCAAGAATTATAATTCATACATTAGTGCTGTTTCTTTGATCTGTGTCATTTATCGTTTTGTGAATCTGACTAAATTAGTCTCTTGATACATGGGCGATAGGATTCAACCAGATCGCAATCATTACAGAGTATAATTATGCTTAGGATGTTGATGATTTTGACACTGATTACTTTGTTGCCAGTTTATATCCAAACCACGATAGCTGAGATGATTGATCCGCATAAACTTTATGAAACAAGGTGTGCTATTTGCCACGAATCACATGCTTTTGAGTTTGTAAAAGGCAATTTGAAGAATGAAGGCGACATACTCGTTGGAAATCGTTTGGAACGAGATATCACTCTCATTCTGAAAAATCATCGAGGCACAAATTTATCTATAATAGAATCCCAATCGCTAATCACACATTTCCTAGCTATTCTGAAAAGAGATGGGCTCTATAGGCAGAAATGTATTATTTGCCATGACAAAGCCGTTAATCTCGCACGACAAAAATTAATTTTGCACAATGGACAGCTCTATGACAGATACGGCGAACGCTTGGTCAAAACATTTCTTCAAAATCACGGCCGAATTAGCAAGAGTGAAGTCGTTGTCATAATAGAAATGTTAAAGCGTCAACTTTCCATAGCTCAACCTAAGCTAAAACCTGAACCGATAATTACTAAAACTAACTGACTACTAGATGGGAAAATTTGTAATTTTTTTTCGATGACAATTTTTTGTACTTAGTGAACAATTAAAAATTGCCAATCCATCAGCATGAATCTGCGAGCCCAGATGACAAGGAAAGTTAGAGGAAGTAGATAGTGAGAGATGTCGTCCACGCACTTCCGGCAGGTGAAGTGCTTAAAGGATTCAACGCTGATCCTGAAATAGGATTGAAGGATGAAGAGGCCGAACGTAGGCTTGCCGAATCAGGGCCAAACCGGATGCAGCCTCCCGTAAGAAGAGGCAGCGTGGAAAAATTACTCGATCAGTTCAGAAATGTGTTGATCTATGTCCTACTTGTCGCTTCTCTGGTGACTATACTACTCGGTCATTATACCGATGCCATTGTCATTCTCGGTGTGGTGTTGGTGAATGCTCTTATTGGCTATATTCAGGAAGGGCGTGCTGAAAAGGCACTTGATGCTGTCAAGGCTATGATGTCATCAGAAGCGCTGGTGGTCCGTAATGGACGCCGCCGCACGTTGAATGCAGAATATATAGTACCCGGAGACATTGTTGAACTCAAAGCCGGAGATCGTGTGCCGGCCGATTTAAGGCTCTTGGTGGCCAAAAATCTTCAAGTGCAAGAATCCGCATTGACCGGCGAGTCTAATGCAGTTGGGAAATCACATCTACCGGTTTCTAGGGATGCAGCCCTCGGCGATCGCCGTTCAATGGCCTATGGAGGAACTTTTGTAACTTACGGATTTGGCAAGGGCCTTGTTACGGCGACAGGAGAAAATTCAGAGATTGGTCGCATCGGTACTCTTTTGAGTGAAGTGCAAAAATTGTCGACTCCGCTTATCCGTCAGATAGATGCCTTTAGCCGAAAATTGACAATAGCCATTCTAGTTCTTGCAATTGTGACATTCGTTTTTGGTGTTTGGGTACAAGGTTTTACTTCATCAGAAATGTTTTTGGCAGTCGTTGGCCTAGCCGTTGCGGCTATTCCGGAGGGGCTGCCGGCAGTGATGACTATTGCGCTCGCTTTAGGCGTCACTCGAATGGCAAGCCGCAATGCCATTATTCGACGACTTCCAGCGGTGGAGACATTGGGATCCGTGTCTGTGATATGCTCGGATAAGACAGGGACACTAACCCGCAACGAATTAATGGTGCAGACTGTCGTCACCCCAGACAAAAAATATACCGTAAGTGGGAGTGGTTATGCTCCCGTTGGCGTATTTATGGATGAAGAGAAAAATGCTGTCGCGGACACAGATCTCGACCTGAAATTCATCGGTCTTGCAGCTGCTCTTTGCAATGATGCTGAATTATCGCACGACAACGGTATCTGGCAGCTACACGGAAATCCTACAGATGGAGCCTTGGTTACCTTGGCGATGAAAACAGGGCATGACATCGATTTACTTCGCAAATCCATGCCTAGAACCGATATCATTCCTTTCGATTCAACTCAAAAATTTATGGCCACTATGCATCACAGCCAGAATGGAAATGGTTATATTTTTATCAAGGGAGCCGCCGAACGCATACTTGATATGTGTACAATCGAAAAGTGCGGTGACAAAAATCGTTCTATAAATCGCGACCGATGGCAAAGAGAAATCAACTTATTAGCGGGAGATGCACAACGTATTCTTGCAATCGCTTGGTTTAAATCCTCCAAAGACAAACAGGAACTTGAGCTTGACGATTTTAATGAAGGCCTTTCTTTCCTCGGTTTGTTCGGCCTTATCGATCCGCCCCGTCCCGAAGCGATTGAAGCAATTGCTAAATGTCGAGATGCTGGTATCAGTGTCAAAATGATAACTGGGGATCACCTACTGACAGCGAAAGCCATTGGTCAGCGGTTTGAATTGGGTGTTGATGGACAGTCAGAAAAAAAAATCCTGTCCGGGACAAAGCTAGACGAACTAACTCCAGACCAGTTTGCAATCGCAGCTCGAAGCTGTGAAATATTTGCCCGAACCACACCAGAGCACAAGCTGAAACTCGTAGAGGCTCTGCAGCGACAAGATAAGGTCGTTGCGATGACTGGAGATGGCGTGAATGATGCTCCAGCCCTGAAACGAGCCGATATCGGAGTTGCTATGGGTATCAAGGGTACAGAAGCGGCCAAGGAAACTGCAGAGATGGTTCTTGCTGATGATAATTTCGCAACGATCGTTCATGCCATCGAAGAAGGTCGTACGGTTTATAATAATCTGATCAAAACTATATTGTTCGTACTGCCGACAAGTGCAGGTGAAGCTATGACAGTCGTTGCCGCCGTGTTGATGGGGCAGGCCCTGCCCATTACGCCCTTGCAGATCCTCTGGATCAATATGGTCACTATGATTACACTCGGCCTTGCTTTAGCTTTCGAGAAGGCTGAACCAGATGTGATGACTCGACCTCCAAGAGATTCGAACCAACCTATTCTTTCAACTTATCTGATTTGGCGTGTGGTCAGCGTGTCAATTCTGATTTTGTTGGTGTCATTCGGATTCTTTGAATTCATGCGCACAACAGGGGCAAACTTAGAGCTAGCACGTACTGTCGCCGTTAACGGTCTTGTCATTGCTGAAATAGCCAATCTACTTAATTGCCGTTCAATAACTACAAGCACGCTTTCTTGGCGTAGGCTTATCGATAACAAGGTTGTACTTGGTGCTGTTTTTGCTGTTCTAATATTGCAGCTGTTTTTTACCTATTCGCCATCAATGCAGTCGTTGTTCGATACTTCCAACATGAAAGTGACTACATGGTTATTGATTCTTGTTGCCGGATTGGGGGTATTTCTCATAATTGAAACTGAAAAGTTCGTTGCAAGGAAATACTTGCGTGTAGGCTGATGTAACTAAATTCGTGAATTAAGAATTCAGAGAAGCCAGTACGAACTGTTAATTTTAATTTGATCGTTGTTGGTACATAGCTACAATGGGAATTAATGCTCAAATGTCCACATCACTATTAGGGCTTCACTGTCAAGGATCAAAAGCAAATCCAACTTAATTTTGTGGTCACTTGGATCATGCATTTTTCTTTGGTTGGCCTAATGTCATTCCATTAATTGCCACATTCATTGATCGAATTGGATTGGGAAATCTTGCTTACCAGCACTTGTTTGATGCGCAATATACATTCGAGCGCTCACCCAGATTCTTGTCCACGCCCAGACAATTTCACAACATGCAAATAATATGAGGTAGATATGGAGATCATTTCGGTTCCTCAAGTTCTCCTTGGAAGAAAAGTGAGCCATCGACACACATCCGATGCATAGTGACAGCGAGCTTGCGAACAATCACCGACGTATTAAAACTTTTTCAAAAGTGCAATGCTCAGTGTAACTCAATGAATAACTAGCACGGGTATTGAGCTGCGAGTAACCACTTCATTGGTAATACTTCCTAATAGAACTTTATTAATACCCCGCCTTCCGTGTGAAGCCATAATGATTAAATCGCTACTATTTGAGATCGCGACGTCGATTATTCCTTCTGCAGGGTGGTTTTGCTTTCGAATTGTCTCACAGTTAATACCCAGTTCATTTGCTTTATTAGCAGCGTCTTTCAATACTTGATGAGCTAATGTGGCTTGAATTTCTTCATAGCTTTCAGTGGGATTTATCCTGCCAGAATATGTTTCAGTAGCCATACCAAGTGTTGACCAAAGCTCTGTAATGGTGACGAAAGTTACGGTCGCGTTTAACTCCTGAGCAAGCTTTAAGCCATGCGATACGGCCTTATCCGCTAATTCTGAACCATCAGTTGCGACTAATATGTTTTTGAACATTTTCAAATCCGATTAGGAGTTCTCTGGCACAATTATCTTGATTTATCCGAGTCCGAGTTTCCCGGGTTGAAACAAAATTATTCTGAGTACTGTCCTAGAATTTCCAATTTACAAAATACAATCCAATTCATTTTACTCTCGCCTCATTTGAGCAGGCGCGAACAATTCGCGATGACCATCACGATAGCGAGTGAATTGGATAGTCATACCTTCAGGATTGAGGAAACGCTTATAGGATTGTAGTTCATAACCACCAGAATTTGTAATATAGAGGCGGTGTATATGGAGTGTATTGTCTTTCAATGTGGCCCAAACGAAGGGATCTCCCTGAACCGGATTTAGAGGAACTTCATTCCCAAACACGTCCGTTTTCATTGCGGATGCATATATTCCCTGTCGGTGGGATGGACGGAATGCTATCGTCGAGGTTCTTTTTTTTATGCGACCATCTATTTTGTTCATGACAGTGCTCCAGTCCACGATAAAACCTTCATCTCTATAGGCCTTAATCTTTACTGTGAGCTTTCGGGTCGTATTTTCGTTAGGTTTTATTTCCGTTGTCTCTCCAACAAAGCTCCCAAAAAATTCTGATATTGATAGATTACTTCGGGATGCATCTTTTGCATTAGCATGAGCAATAATTACGGAGAAGCAAAGAAGACTTACAGAAAACCACTTCATGGCTTGCACCCTGTGAAAGTTCATTGATATGGAACGTAAACTATGCCGGAGTCTTAGATATTGATTTGGATCAAGAGTGATTGAATTAGAAATCATCACTCAGTTGCAAATTTGAATTACTTACACCCGTACGGAAGTCAGAGTCGGATCATTATCTGACATTCGTGCGACTAACTAGATTATCTGCATTACTTCCGAAAGCGGGCAATTAAGTTTCAATTTTAGGTGCCAGGTTAGCGCCAAAAACTGAAACTGGGTGCAGTTATCATATAATGGAACAACGGCATCGTTTTCAGTTGCTTGAGATGCGAAAACGGTGAAAAAAAGGAATTGATATATCTTCCTATCCTTGGAATTAGATGTAATCTAGGGCTTCCTTTTTTTCACCGTCTTCGCATCTCAAGCAACTGAAACCGATGGCGTTGTTCCATTATATGATAACTGCAACCAGTTTAAGTTTTTGGCGCTAACCTTGCACCTAATATT
>CAJHZG010000366.1_pt1 | contig 12491 bp, 10 predicted proteins | sample 9198901 | NCBI WGS metagenome assembly CAJHZG01 (sample SAMEA7708382, study PRJEB35096) | sediment metagenome | biome: marine neritic benthic zone biome [ENVO:01000025]; feature: sediment [ENVO:00002007]; material: shallow marine sediment [ENVO:03000034] sea grass bed [ENVO_01000059] ... | reverse complement strand
TGGAGCCAAGGGACGCGGATCGTGTTGTATCATAAGGGTTCGCCGGATTTCCGGCCCAGGTACTGCGCTGGTACCCAAGGGTCGTGGGAAAAACTCTTTCCGGTTCATTTCTTCCACCGGGATCGCCGGCGCGGCCGTTATATTCCGTACTAACGGCCTTCGCGAAAATTATGGCACCCTTTTTTCTGAGTTGATCGACGAGAACATGATCCCGGGCAGGAAAATCGATGTCGTAATTTGCATCGCCACCTCCGGTCGATCTCATATCCTTGGTATCGAAAGGATCCTTGAACGAAAAAACCACCCCAAATAGCGGCATTTTCTCCAAATCAGGATCGCGTCCATAAGCGGCATCCAACTCCGCAGCCTGCTCCAAAGCGTCCGGAAACTTCCGGAACAATTCACAAACTGCCGGCGCATCTGGTGGCAACGGACCTTCTGAAGGATGGCGATCATAGTCGCCCCGACAGGTTACCGATCTTTCACCCCTTATATTCAGGGTCGCCAGAGCATTGACCTGGTCATGGTTTGCGATACCCGAGATCATGCCGAACTGCTGCTCAACCTCCGGATCGGAAGCCGTGGTTTCCATGCGCCCGTAATCCAGTGGGGGACCTTTATAACGATCAAGATCTGGTAACAGGTCAGATGCTTTTGAAGTTTGTTGCGGAAAATCCAATCTCGAGCCTGCTCTGATAGCCCCGTTGACTTTCGGAATATCGGCACCGGTTTCGGTGACCAGCTGGCTTGCGACGCCATTGAAAGCGTTAACGCGTCGCAAATAGTGTTCGACAATCTGTACACAATTAATCTGACCGGATCGGATCGCCTGATGCATCTCATCGATCGTTGCCTCTTCCAGGCGAAAATCCTGTTTTGCGTTTCCCATTATTGTACTCTCCTCCCGAAGTTGCTGATCATGGTAGAAAAGCTGCCCACTGAGTTCAAGGCGAATGACCCAACCAGTGGTAAATTTCCCAACCCAGTTTTCCGGCGGGTTTTCCCTTGACCCTCTGATTAAAGCTTGCCACAACACGATTTTCGCTGAGGCGATTTGTTTGGGTATTTTGGAGTAAAGGGGTCTTCGGTGACGCGCAAAAATTATCTCTTCACAAGTGAATCGGTTTCTGAAGGTCATCCCGACAAGATTTGCGATCGCATATCCGATGCGATTGTCGATCTGCATCTGGATTTGGATGCGCATTCCCGCGTTGCCGTGGAAACCCTGGTCACCACCAACCAGATCGTCATTGCCGGCGAGACACGATGTTCCCGGAATGTGAGCCACGAACGTCTTGAAGAGCTTGCCCGTACCTGTGTGAAGAATATCGGTTATGAACAGGCGGGCTTCCACTGGAAGGACGCGAACGTGACGGTTCTGGTTCACGGCCAGTCCACCGATATCGCCCAGGGGGTGGATGCGGCGGGGAACAAGGACGAGGGCGCCGGCGATCAGGGTATCATGTTCGGCTATGCCTGCCGCGAAACGGAAGAGCTCATGCCGGCCCCGATTTATTACTCCCACCGGATTCTTCAGGAAATGGCGAAGGCCCGGCATGCGGGTGAAACGCCGGAACTGGGACCGGATTCCAAGAGCCAGATCACCCTGGCCTATGAAAACGGTCAGCCTGTCGGAGCCCGCTCCGTGGTCGTTTCGACCCAGCATGGTGAAGATGTTGCGCCGGAGCGGGTGCGGGAGATTGTTCGCGGTTTTGTCGAGCGCGTACTGCCTGCGGGCTGGATGTGTGATGAAGAGGAATTCTACGTTAATCCGACGGGCAAATTCGTTATCGGCGGACCCGATGGAGATACAGGGCTGACCGGCCGCAAGATCATTGTCGACACCTATGGCGGTGCGGCGCCCCATGGCGGCGGTGCGTTTTCCGGAAAGGATCCGACGAAGGTTGACCGGTCTGCCGCCTATGCGGCCCGCTACCTGGCGAAAAATGTTGTGGCTGCGGGACTGGCGGACAAATGCGCGATCCAGATCGCCTATGCCATCGGAGTGTCCAAGCCCCTCTCCCTTTACGTGGATCTCTACGGTACGGGAGAAGTGGCCGAAGACCGTCTTGAGAACACGCTTGCCGAAGTTATGGACCTCACCCCGCGCGGGATCCGGGAACATTTACAACTCAGCCGGCCCATTTACCAGCGTACCGCGGCCTATGGTCATTTTGGCCGGTCACCGGAAAGCGATGGCGGGTTCTCCTGGGAAAAACTCGATCTCGTCGAAAAAATCAAAGACGCACTGGGATAGTGGGCCTCAAGGTCTTGGCAAAAAATACCAGAGATATCGTAGTTTCTATTGCAACAACTATATTTAGCTCTTAAACTGTTCGTATTGATGGTCGGAGATCGAAACAGGATAAATCTGGCATGGCAATTATAGAGGTCAAGACAGAAATCACGGGCGTTATCTTAAGCATTTTGAAAAATACCGGTGAAAGTGTCGACGAAGATGAACCAATAATGACATTGGAATCGATGAAAATGGAAATACCTGTCGCAGCACCTGAGGGCGGGAAAATCGTTGAAATCAAAGTCGCCGAAGAGGAAACTGTAACCGAAGGTTCAGTCGTAGCGACGATCGATGTTTAAGCAAGAATCAATTTTCGATCGTTGCAGAAAATCGAGACATTCAGAACGTGAAAAAAGGGAAACGCAAATCCAAAGTCACAAAGGCAAACGATACTATTGACGAAATGCGGTTGCTTGGGTTTTCCGATTATGAATCCCGTATTTATATACAACTCCTGAAATCAAGTCCGGCCACCGCTTACGAGGTCTCCAAACTTGCCGGAGTCCCCCGCCCGAATACTTACAGTGCCCTTAATTCTCTTGCCGAACAAAGAGCCGTGCTTCCTGTTAGCGAAAATCCTGTTCGCTACATCGCCGCAAAACCGGACGATCTGTTTCCAGCGATTTCAAGACAGACATCGTTACTGTGTGAGAACCTGAAAAACCAGCTTGCAGACTTGTCGAAAGATGAAGAATCTCAATATGTCTGGATTGTTCGCGGAGAACCTGAAATTCGGCAGAAAATTGATGAACTCATCGGTTCGAGTGAACACACTATTTGGGTGAAAGCTTCAGAAGAGGTGTTAAACCGGCACTTGACGGTTTTCCGCCAGGCTGCGGACCGCGGTGTTTGCATACATTTCATCTTGTTCGGAACAAACGCAGAAGCGTTTCGGTTTTCTAAGAATTGTTTTGTCTATATTCATGAAGGGACCGGTGTGCGCATGGGCACGGCGGACAATTTGTTCACATTGACTATCGATCATCGGGAAATGCTGACCGCCTCTGACAAGGATGGATACCTGGCAGCCTTTACTCAAAATGAACCCGTCGTCACAATGGCCCAATCCCTACTACGCCACGATTATTTCATGGCCGAGATTTTTGCGAAATTCGACAATCAGTTGACGAAGGAATTCGGCCCGCATTTGAAAAAATTACGTATGGCCACCTATACAGATGAGCAAGTCAATTCCTTCAAAAAACGCGTGGATTTGTAGAGCCCGAAACTGCTCATTTCCCGAATAGCTACAGTTGCGAAAGCTGTTTTTCGAAATGCCTGATGTTCGCAAGTACCTGGGCGACAGGTGCTATCTCGTCAAACACCGGAATGCTATATCCCTGTGCGACTTCACGAAGTTCACGCTTTCTATTGTCGATGACCTCCGAACCGTCACTTCGGAGCACCAGAATAAAATGGATCGGCTCACTCCATTCAGATTTTGCTTTTCGCATCACCGCAAACAAATTGTCTATGGGATCGACGGAACCACGTCCAACGAATGCCGCAAGATTGAGATGCATGACCACAGCATCCGTCCGCGTATACCGGTAAACGATATCGAGGATTTCCGCTGCAATCCAGCCTTCCTTTTCAAGTAAAGTTCCAACAGGCGTATCGATGGGATTCAGGACACTCGTGCCTGCGGGCAGTTTAAGCGCCTGAAGCTTGTCTGTAGCCGTTTGCTCGAATTGTGATACGGAAAGGTTTTTGTCCGCAAAGGCATCAACCCCAAGAACACTTGCGCCACCGCCGTTTCCAAATAGCGTTACGTTTTGTGTCGGCTGATCCTTTTGGAGATCAATGAATTGTAAAGCCAGAAGTGTATCGATGAACTCGTCGACTGTCGATACGAGCACCGCACAGCATTGTTGGCAGAGCGCAAACCAGCTTTGGTTGTTTTCCGCTAGGGCCCCAGTGTGAGAGGCGGCTGCGACAGCTCCCTGCTCAGAAAGGCCGCCTTTCAGTATGACCAGGGGCTTGATCGTCTTGGATGCCTGCATGAGGTTGAAAATCTCGCGCCCATCTTTGGCATCTTCAACATAAAGCCCGATGGCCGTTGTGTGTTCGTCTTCCAGAAAGTAGCGAATGATATCGGCAGGGGTCAGGTCCGCACTGTTTCCTATGGTCACAAGACCGCTAAATCTCAACCCCTTCCACTGTCCGCGTTTCACAATGTCAGTCGACAACCCTCCCGACTGGGACACGACACCAATAGATCCCAGTTCAGTTGGAGCGTCTTTGGGAAATGTAAGTCCGCCACGCGGTGAATAAGTGCCAAGACAATTAGGCCCCAATATCCTCACTTGTCCTTTCCTCGCCGATTCCACAAGGTCAGTTTCCAGCGACTTGCTTTCCGCGACCTCTCCAAATCCGGAAGAAATCACCTGCGCCACCTTGCAGTTTCCGTTTGCGTTTTCCAGTATTCCGGGGATTTGCGCTGCTCCGATTGCAATATAAGCATAATCGACCGGTTTGGGTGTGGAAGACAGATCTGGGTAGGTTTTGAGGCCTTCGATAAGCGACGCTTTTGGATGAATCGGATAAATTTCACCATCATAGCAAAACTCCTTCATTCGCTGAATAAAAGTATTGGCAATGACGATCTTCTTACTCGACGCACCGACTACGGCGATGGTGCGGGGTTGAAAAAGATGGTTCAGCAACTCAAGAACGGGTTCCGAGTTCACTCCCGGCGGAACTTGACTGGAATTTGAACCCTTTTGTCTGACCATGAACCGTGCATCTGCAATGGACAATCCCCGATCATCGATAATCACAGGATTCAGATCCATCTCCGCAATATTGTGATTGAACCGAGCGAGCAAACCGTCTTCACCGCCGAGCTTGAGAAGCGTATCGATCAATGCTTCAATATTGGCGGCCGTTTGACCCCGAATACCTTTCAGTAAGGGTGCGCATTTCAATTCATCAATCATTTGTTCCGCATCGGACCGCCGTATGGGGCAAAGGCGAAACGATACATCTTTCAAAACCTCCACATAAATTCCCCCCATGCCCAGCATCAACATCATGCCGAAATTTGGATCGTTTACAGCCCCGATGACGATCTCATGACCGGGATCAACCATTTCTTCAACCAGCCAACCTGTGATTTCGGATGCGGCAATCGTGGGATGCGTCTGCATTTCCTGAATGGCGCTCCGAACTTCGGAGCAAGTCGCAAGTCCAAGTCGCACACCCCCCACTTCGGATTTGTGCAGAATATCTTTAGACACGACCTTAACCGCGACAGGCCACTCCAAGGTTTGCAACTGTGTCTCTAGATTTTCAAATCCCTCGACCTGAACAGATTTTGGAACCGGAACGCCGAATTGCTGCAAGAACATCTTCCCTTCTGTTTCCGTCAATGAAATCCTGCCAGAGCCTAGGACTTGCTCAAAGGGATTAGTAAAATTCATAGGATCTTTTCTCCCGCCGAGGCTAGAAACTTGTCGGCCAGGTTTGCATCAAATGCTGGCCGATCCCGTTACTCCTTCGCCGCTGATTTACGTCCAGCATGCGAATAACAAAGTCGCGGGTCTCCTGTGGCTTCACAACCTCATGAGCGGAGAATATGCGTGCCATATCCCAGATTTCCAGGTCTTTCTGAATATCTGCCAAGGCTTCAGCAAATCCGTCATCCTCAGGCGTCTTGCCATGCACGATACTGGTTGCAAAAACCGGATCCATAAAGCTGACTTCAGCGGTTGGCCAGGCGATCATGGTATCATTATGAGCGCCGCCGCCCATGGCGACATAAGCCCTGCCATAAGCTTTTCGGCAAATTATTGTCACCTGCGGTACAGTTGTCAGACAGGTCGCATTCATAAAATTCATGATATGACCAGGCGCACCCCGGCGTTCCGCGTTGGTTCCGACGACAAATCCCGGCGTGTCCATCAGACGGATAATTGGAATATTGAAACTATCGCACATAACCGAAAAATCTATGATTTTTCGACAGGCTTCGACACTCAAAGCGCCGCCTCCGACGATGGGATTATTGGCGACAATTCCAACAACTTTACCGCTCAGACGCGCCAATCCGACCGTCGCTGATTTCCCAAACCTCTCTTTAATCTCAAAATAGGACCCCTGATCCACTAAGATCTCGATGATCTTTTTCATATTGTAGACTTGGGTTCGTTTTTCCGGAAGAATCTCCAGGATCTTTGATTGATCCGCCACGACCGCCGATGCGCCGGTTCCGGCTGGTGGTAATTCGCAATTGTGACTCGGCATATAGGACAGAAATTTGCGGATCGTCTTGAGGGCGGACTCGTCATCATCCACGAAATAGTCGATCAGACCCGTTTGTTCCGCATGCAAGCGCCAACCTCCCAGATCTTCAAGTTCGACCTCTTCGCCAATAGCCATGGATACCAGCCGCGGGCTCGAGACCGACATAATTGATCCCTTTTTCATTACCGAAAAATCCGAACAGCAGCAGAGCCAGGCTGAGGATCCAAATGACGTATCCAGGGCCGCAGCGACCCATGGCGTTTCTCGAATTCGGCGGAACTGGGTGGTATCATTTCCCAGCATCGCACCCATGCCTTTCGATCCCATCGCATCGGGTAATCTGGCACCTGTAGATTCTCCGATATGCACGAACGGCATGCCGCGTTCCGTACAGACTTTGCGAATGTACCCCATTTTCTTCGAGTTTGTAGCGCTGGTGGAAGCGCCTTTTGTCGTGAAATCATTGACAACGACCCCCACATCACGGCCGTCAATTTTCCCGAACCCGGTAATCTTTCCATCCCTCGGCGTCTTCTCGACATCCTGCTCGGACACGCTGGAAGCGCCAAGTAATCCGACCTCGAGAAAGCTGTCGGGATCCACGAGAACCTCAAGCCGTTCGCCGGCATTGAGCTGCCCTCTCGCTTTGCGCTTTTCAAGTTTCGCCGCTCCTCCCAACTGGCGCGCGTTTTGCCGGCGTAGATCGAGTTCTTCCATGAGTTTTTCGTGAGCCATTCCGAAGTCCTTAGAATTGGAATTTAATTGAAATTCATTTCCCGTATCAGAGATTTGCCGATCTTCTCTGGATCTAGACGCGGTGTAAAACCTGCCGGCAAGACCATGCTGCCTTGTTGAACGACCAATTCCTGCTGCAGAAGACCATATTTCATTTTCAGGAAACCGTTGAACTCCCCTGCATTGTCAATGGTACTCTTGGCGACACAAGCTTCGAGCCAGTTATGAATATCACTCCCCAGACCATCCCCAAGAACCGGCTGCATGCCCAGTTCCCGAACCCGTTGCAGGGCGTGGGTCAACTGCGAAAGCCCTCCGAAACGTTTCAGTTTCAGTTTGCAGAATTCCACACCGTCAACTGTTCCAGCACGTTCGATATCTTCGAGGGAACAAATTGGTTCATCAAGCATAATGGGTATGGCCGAACGCTGCGCAACATCCGCATTGGCGCTCCAGTCATCGGAGTCACAAGGCTGTTCAAATAGTTCGATCGCCTCCGGATTAACAGAGCTGACAAATTTCAATCCCTGTTCTCTCGTATACGCACGATTGGCGTCAATTCTGAGAGTCGCACGACCGCTGTTCAATTCCTGAATTTGTCGAACTCTCTCGATATCCCCCTCGAGGTTTTTGCCGACCTTGATTTTAAGTGTACGAAATCCCATGCCTATCAATGATTCAATTTCAGTGCTGAGATTTGCGGGCTCAGACTGTTGCACGGGGACCAGCAAGGGAAGCCGAATTTCCTCATCGGTCGTTAGAGCGGGATGGGATTCAAGCATTTCAAGGGAACTTATTAATGCCGTGCCCGCAACGGGTGACACTGACCCTTCCAACCCGATTTTTGTTCCAATTTCTTTGACTGTAGTGCCGATCGCGTTAGTCAACTGACGCTCGCAAAACGCCCATCCTCCTTCTCGCGTTTCCGCACTCGATCCCGGGGATATCTGAGCATCTGCGAAACCATAGCGTCCCTCATCATCCCAAAATTCCACAAGAAAGGGCTCGAATTGCTCAAAGGTACGATAAGACAAACGATAGGGTTCAATGAGCGGTACACAAAGATGAGACAGTTTTGCACGTGTGATAACTGTCATGATTGACTATTTAACCAACTCAAATGACCCACAAGAAACAAACAAGATTTTTTCCGCAAATTATTTAGTTGTATTAATAGCAACTACTGTTTGAAAACGCAATCAATTATCCCTGCTTGCCAGGGGAATTCAATCTGCGTGAACCACGGTTTGAATTCTAAGATTAAACGCTGGTCGTCAGGGTTTTTTGATCAAATCGGAGGCTTTTTCCGCGACCATCATCGTACAGGCATTGATATTACCACTGACGATGTTTGGAAATATCGACGCATCAACAACGCGCAGTTTGGCGATATTTCTCACCCGCAACTCAGGATCGACGACGGATTCTGGATCCGCCCCCATTCGACATGTTCCACAGGGATGAAACACGGTTCTGACCTGGTCTCGAACATATTGATCGATCTCTTCGTCGGATGTCACTTGGTTTCCGGGCACGAGTTCCTTGCCTGCGACATCCTGGAGAGCTGGTTGTGAGACAATCGAGCGAATGATTTTGAGACCAGTTCGCAGGGCTTCCTGATCATTTGGTGTCGAAAGAAAATTATTCAGAATGCGCGGTGGATCATTGGGGTCCGGCGAACCGATACTCACGGTTCCCCGACTTTCAGGTCTCAGGTGACAATAGACAAATCCAAACCCAACAGGCTTTGGCGGACGGATTCCCGGGAACCACTCCCGGGCCTGAGGAGAAAATAGTCTGAGAAAGAGTTGAATATCCGGTGATTCAATTTCACGCCGACTTTTAAAAAATCCCGTACTGAAACTGGCAGGATCGGTTGCCGGCCCGGTACCGATAAACCAGGCCTTCAACATATTTAAGGTCAACTTATCGAGCCGCAAATTTTCATGAAACGCACACTCTCCCAATCTCTGATAATCTACGGGCAAGGCAGGATGATCCTGAAGGTTCGCCCCAACCCGGGCGTTATCGAGCACGGGCTCGATACCAAGATTCTGCAACTGCTCCCCATCACCAATGCCTGAAAGCATTAACAGTTTGGGCGAATTATAAGCCCCCGCCGCCAGGATAACTTCCCGCTTCGCAGACGCGGATTCCAAACGCCCATCGACCTGATAGTCGACACCCTCGGCGCGCCTATCAACAATTCTGATGCGATTGACTTGGGCACGGGTGATCAGCTTGATGTTACCTTGTTTAAGGGCGGGCTTCAGATATTCTCTGGCAGAGTTCGATCGTCGGCTTCGACTGATGTTCAGTTGAATTCTAGCGATCCCTTCACCCATGGTGCTGTTGTAATCTTCAAGAACTGGATAACCCGCAGATTGTCCGGCTTCGAACCACGACTTCAGGAAGGGATCTCGGGATTTGGCCGGCCTTGTTTTGATGTATCCGTTTCCGCCCCTATACTCCGTTTCTCCACCGAGAAATTGTTCGTTGCGTTTAAAGTACGGGAGAACCTCTGAATAAGACCAACCACTAAGCCCATTCTGCGCCCAATGATCATAGTCCGAAGCGCCACCGCGGACATAAGCCATCATATTGATAGCTGCGGATCCACCGACGACTTTACCGCGAGGATGATAAAGTATTCTGTTGTTGAGAAAGGGTTCGGGTTCTGAATTGTACGACCAGTTGAGCTTGAGATTGTTCCAGACTTTCGCAACGCCGAAGGGGATTTGAATCAACGGGTTCCAATCGGAACCACCAGCTTCAAGCACCAGAATTTTTACACCCGGGATCTCACCCAACCTGCCGGCAAGAATGCATCCCGCCGAACCCGCGCCAATAATTATGTAGTCGAACTCGGTTACACGATTGGTCATCTTAATATCCGGGGCTAAATTCGCTACCGATTGTTCTAGCAAATACACGCATTTGTTCCACGTATTTATTGCTCTTCATCTTTCAAAAAAGCAATACGGATGGACTAATACGAATTGTTCATCGCTGATGATAAGACGATATTTTCACTATCCCAATGCATTTGGCTCGATTGGTGAACACAATGGACGCTTTCAATTTCTCTGGACTTGCCGTAATTCTAGCAGACGAAAACATAGTCGCCGACCAAACAATAACCTAATAATCGAATTTATGGACTCCCTGTCACTGGACAATCTGTCCTACCTGCATTACGCGATAATTTTTCTGGCGACCATTGGTGCTGCATTTATCAGCGGTGTCGGGGGATTTGGAGGTGCGTTTGTAATCGCGTTCTTATTGACACCAATTGTTGGTGTTAAAGGGATAGTTCCTCTTATCGCTGTATTTGCATTTATCGGGAACTTTTGCCGGTCGGCTTTTTATTTTCGCACCATCGATTGGCCCGTGGCAGGAAAATATTTTCTGTCATCCCTTCCCGGAGTCTATATTGGCACGACAATTTTTAAAACGTTGCCGGAACGCCTCTTGCTCTTGCTGTTTGGGGCCATTCTAATCCTCGCAATTCCTTTGCGTCGTTATTTAAAGTCACGCAGCTTTTCACCGGGTTGGAAGTCGATCTTTGGCTTCGGCTTCCTCTATGGCTGCATCAGCGGGACGGCTGTAGGAGCAGGAATGTTTGTTGTCGCAGGCCTCTTGAGTATCGGAATGCAAGGCCCTCTTCTCCTCGGTACGGATGCCCTGATCGGACTCATGAACTCATCTTCACGTATCGTCGCTTTCCGGTATCATGGTTTACTCACCAACGAACTTATTATTGCGGGTGCAATTATGGGAATTGCGACTATTCCAGGGACCTGGATGGCCAGCGCTTTGCTCAAACGAACAAAAATTGAATTGCATTCATTAATTATTGAAGTGCTGATTATCCTCGGTGGAATTATGATGCTGGCCAATGCCCTGATTTGAAACCTTATTTGACGCTCAATAAATTGCATTTCTGGATTTCTAAAATATTTCACTGGAAAATCGAACTCGACTAATTCTGGACCTGGCTCGTGCACCTCAACTTTGCCACAAAATAATTTTCTTTTCATAAGGTAACAAATTACTGGATCGACCGATAAATCTGGCTCAACAAGAAACGTCAAACCCTCACAACGCTATGAACAACAACCAGGGACAGCCAACCAAACAAAGTACAATCGATTTTCCAATTAATCAGTTGATAGGCTTTGAGCTGAAACGCTCCATTGAAATTGTACGCGAAGGACTGAAAGTGACTCCGCGATTTCGTATCCAATCACCTGTAGGAGATTTCAGGCTGTATATTCAAAATGTCGAGGACCCCAGCGAGCACAGCCTGCGCATGGAAATGGTGCAGGAATATATGCGACTTAAAATGGCCATGGCCTTTGTTTTCAGCTTTGAGACCGATGATCCTCATCGCATATTTGGGCTCTATATAGGTTCCGTTCTCAAGACAGGGGCTTATTGTGAGGTTTCATCCTCGCCGCGCACTTTCAGTGAATTCCGGCCGTTGGATGAAAAGAACATCGATCCCAAATTGCTGAAATTTCTTCCCGACAAAATCATGGAAATCGATAAAAGTTCCACTGCGAAGGCAAACGCTCTGATGGGTCAAAGCGGTGTCACCGTCGAAAAATTGTAATTATTTCAATACTATAAGCCCCTTCTATCGGTCATTTCATCACAATATGATTGTGAATACCTGCTGAACAATCCCTTCCAATTCGGTTCAGGCTGGCCCTGCCATAGTGTCTTCAACGCTCGGGACACAAGGGCGTGGAAAGTTTAACCGGAAACAATAATTGAAGGGACAAACAAATGGTTTTGAAATCCGCAATTCTCGCAGCCGCTGTTGCTGCCTTCGCCTTTACCGCTTCCTCCGACGCCTTTGCCGCGAAAAAAGGCAAGAAAAATCACAAGAATTCTGTTCAGCATGAGAAGGCTTATCGTGTTGCCCACAAGGGTCTGCCAATGCGTGTCATCCTCCGCGACCTGCGGCACCGCGGATATCGCAAGCTGAGTGTTCGGGACGGCCGTCTCCCGGGTTACAAAATCAAGGCTTGTAAAAATGGTAAAAGGTTTCTGTTGGGCGTCAACCGGTGGGGTGGGATCAAATGGCGCGAGCGTCGGGGACACTGCTCTCATTTCAAAAACTTCAAGAACTACGGCAACCAAATCATTCTGAGATTTTCACTCTAGAGCAATGTAATTCCCTTGAAACTGGGCGTCTTTCGGGACG
>CAJHZG010000293.1_pt1 | contig 12557 bp, 14 predicted proteins | sample 9198901 | NCBI WGS metagenome assembly CAJHZG01 (sample SAMEA7708382, study PRJEB35096) | sediment metagenome | biome: marine neritic benthic zone biome [ENVO:01000025]; feature: sediment [ENVO:00002007]; material: shallow marine sediment [ENVO:03000034] sea grass bed [ENVO_01000059] ... | reverse complement strand
TCGGCGTCCTTCGTAGAGATCCCGGCCTTACTGATGAGTATTTCCAGTTCCAGATGCCGGGCAATGCCCGTACCGCGAGAGGCGAGATCATTGCGGGCCCGTTCCAGAATATCCACTTCCCAGCCTATGGCCCGGAGATAGGATCCCGCAAACAGTCCGCCAATTGATCCGCCGACAATGGTCGCATGGGTCACGGAGCGACTATTTTATCGCCTGGGGATTGATCGGGGAACCAACGGCCCGTGTAATGGGCAGGGGGGGAGCGACAAACATGAACTCATAAACCCGATCTTCCGCACAGTCAGCGGCCAGATCCTTGAGATAAAAGATTTCACCCATGGTTATGCCGGTCATCGGAATCACAATCCAGTGCCAGGGCTGGAAGACGTCATCAGTTTCATTGGGTATGACTTCGCACCCCCAGGTATCCGCGCAGATTGCGGCAATTTTCTTTTCGTACATCCAATCACACGTATGGAACGAAACGCCGGGGGCATTGCCACCGGCATATCCGCCCCAGTCACCTTCCGCGAGACAGCGTTCCATATGGCCGGTGCGATAAATGACAAAATCGCCTTGCTTGATCTCCACCCCCTGATCCTTTGCGCATTGGTCCAGGTCTTCTGCATCGATGGCAGTTCCGTCTTCCAGGGAATCGACCCCGGCCCAACGGGCGATATCCAGGAGAACGCCGCGTCCGACCATTTTATCCCGCATCTTGTGAATTGCATTTTTTTCCGCACCTTTGGAACCGACCATCATCGCATCATAACCGTTCCACATTTTTCCCTGGTTGAAGACATGGGCCAGAGCATCCCACTGGGTCCCGCACTGCAGGGGAAGGGAGACTGCATCATCCGCGTATTGGTTGGGATGTTTCTTGCCAGGCACGACCTGCTTTCCCGCAACAGCGTCCGTTCCAGTAGCGAGCATGGTATGAATGGGATTCCAGCGTCCACCGAACAACCCGCTTTGCGGACCCTGATCATCAAAATTCAGTCCAAGGGAAAAGACCTTGCCCTTGTTCACCAGTTGAGCAGCCGCTTTTCGCTCGGCATCACCGATATAGTTGATGGTCCCCCACTCGTCATCGTCGCCCCATTTACCCCAGTTCTTGCACTTCTCGCTCATCTCCATAATCAGGTTGAAGTCAAAGCGAAATTTCGGGTCATCAAAACGGTGCATGGTGCGCCTCCAGATCTTTATCGAGGATGATCAAATCAAGAATTCATCTTTGCATGGCGAAAGGTGTTGGTTCAACAATGGATCGTCAACAGGACCCGGGAAGTTCCAAGATTTCCCGGGTTTCGGAGGCCGTGGCGAGTTCTCCTCCGAGATCCTCGATCAGCGCCTTGGCCTTTTGGACGAGTGCTCCGTTCCCCGGCGTCAGCTTTCCCTTTGCAAGATAGGCCGTGTCTTCGAGCCCGATACGGCAATGGCCGCCAAGAAGCCAGGCCTGGGCCAGCATGGGATAGGCAAACCGGCCGACGCCGAAGGCGGCCCAGGTGGAATTAGCAGGAAGCAGTGAACGCATGTAAGCCAGAGTCTCCGGCGTCGCTGCGGCACCATAATTCACACCCGTTACAAGCTGAAACAGGCAGGGTTCCTGCAGAACACCCTCTTTCAAAAGATCTTTGGCCAGGGCGATGTCCCCCGTATCGAAAATCTCAAGTTCAGGTTTAACGCCGGCGTCGTATATGGCGGCTGCCATTTTCCGAACATTGACCGGGGCGTTGATGACCGCCGAATTGCCAAACCACATGGTATTCAAATCGAGACTGCAGATTTCCGGCTGCAGGGCCACAACATGTTCCACCCGTTTTTCCGGCGTTTGCATGTTCGTACCGGGACCGGGTTTCAGAGGATCATCCTCGGAAATGTCCAATCGTCCGCCAGGTCCGGTCGTCAGATTGAGGATTACGCCACATCGACTGTCTCTTATGCGACCGACCACTTCTTCATAGTGATGCAGTTCCATACTGTTTGCACCGGTTTCAGGATAGCGGACATGGATGTGAACAATTGCCGCACCGGCTTTGTGGGCTTCAATGGCGGAGTCGGCAATTTCCTCGGGTGTGATGGGAACATTGGGATTGTGATCACGGGTCGTGAAACTGCCAACGATGGCACAGGTCAAGATGGTTTTTTGAGACATGGAAGCTTTCCTTGATTTCGGAGCATGGAAGGCTGCCACCGTCGATCGGCGACTATGCCTGAATTCGAGATTAATCAAAATAACACCGTCAAGCCAGTTTTTCCAAAGCGAAATTCGTTCATTGCTCTGCCTGTATCCATGCGACTATCAAATACCAGGGGTTCTTTCCAAGACCAGGCTGCGTAAGTCGCCGGATTTGTACTCCGTCTTCTGTCTTATTGTTTAGATTTTCAAGGTTTGTTATGGTTCTCATTGAACGAACATTCTTCGGCGGACATTTTTCCATGCCAGACATTGGGGGCTGTATTTGGTGTGAAACAGCGGACGTTCGGTTATGAAATGAAGCATTGGAAAGAACGTGACAGAAGTCAGCTTTCCCCTGATGGAAATTAATCTTTTCAGATAGCAGAGGTCTGGGAATTTAATGGAATATTTCACCCAGCAATTGATCAATGGCCTGGCCCTGGGGTCGATATATGGGTTGATCGCCATTGGGTACACCATGGTTTACGGCATCATTGGGATGATTAATTTTGCCCATGGTGACATATTCATGGTTGGCGCGTTCATAGCTCTGATCATTCTCGTTGCCCTGTTGGGTATCGGTATCACATTTATTCCAATCGCCCTGCTTATTGTCGTGGTCAGCGCCATGTTGTTGACATCGGTCTGGGGATGGGCCGTGGAGCGGATCGCCTATCGACCTTTGAGAGGCTCTTTCCGTCTGGCACCCTTGATTACAGCCATTGGCATGTCGATTGCTCTGCAGAACTTTGTGCAGATTGCCCAGGGTGCTCGGGTCAAACCCCTGCAACCTATTGTGACCGGCGGCTACACGCTGATGGAACGGGACGGATTTACCGTCATTCTTTCAAATATTCAGATCATGATTATTCTTACCACATTTGTACTGATGGCGATCTTTTCCCTGCTCATTGCCAGGACCTCCCTTGGTCGGGCGCAGCGTGCCTGTGAACAGGACCGGACATGGCTGCCCTTCTTGGAGTGAACGTGGACCGTACCATTTCCCTCACTTTTGTAATGGGAGCGGCCCTCGCTTCCGTTGCGGGGGTCATGTACATTCTCTATTACGGGGTCATCGATTTCTACATCGGCTTTGTCGCGGGAATCAAAGCTTTCACGGCGGCGGTTCTGGGGGGTATCGGTTCGCTGCCCGGCGCAATGCTGGGCGGCCTCATCATTGGATTCATCGAGACATTTTGGTCCGCCTATTTTTCGATTGAGTACAAAGACGTTGCCGCATTTTCAGTGTTGGCGCTGGTATTAATTTTCATGCCGTCCGGTCTGCTCGGTCGGCCCGAAGTCGAAAAGGTCTAGGATTTGACGATAGAGGCAGGTCGCAGCGACAGCGTAATCGGCGTTCATTTTAAAGATGCGCTTATCACAGGGTTTCTGGCCTTCGCCCTCTCTATACCTCTGCTTTCAATCCGTACGGTACAAAAAACCGAAGGTTTGCAGCTTGAAGATCGCTGGTGGCTTGCAGCCCTGGCCGCGGGATCTGTCTTTGCCGGTCGGCTGATCTTAAATTTCGTCTGGTCCGATCGTGTCAGAACCAAGTTACCAAGTTTCACGGACAGCCAGGTTTTGGGCTTCAGTGCCGCAAAACTGCTCAAATGGGCCGGTCCGGCTTTACTCCTGTTCGCCGTCGTTCTCCCCATGACGCCCATTGCCAACCGGTACATTCTCGATCTGACGATCCTCGTCTTGACCTACATCATGCTCGGCTGGGGATTGAACGTCGTGGTTGGTCTTGCCGGTCTGCTGGACCTCGGTTACGTCGCATTTTATGCGGTTGGTGCTTATTCCTATGCGCTGCTTGGGACCCATTTCGGCTGGTCCTTCTGGATCTGCCTGCCGCTGGCAGGAATTCTGGCGGCCTTTTGGGGTGTTATCTTGGGCTTTCCCGTTCTGCGTCTGCGGGGAGATTATCTGGCCATCGTCACACTTGCGTTCGGTGAGATCATCCGTATCGTTCTACTGAACTGGGTTACACTGACCAACGGTCCGGATGGGATTTCACGCATTCCACGACCGAGTTTTTTCGGGCTTGAGTTCGGTCGCTTCGGAGACAATACGTTCGCCAGTTTCTTCGGCCTCGAATATTCATCTCTGCATCGCATTATATTCCTCTACTATATTATTCTCTGCCTCGTGGTCCTGACCAATGCCTTTACTGTTCGCCTGCGCCGGTTGCCGGTAGGGCGCGCCTGGGAAGCCATGCGCGAGGACGAAATCGCTTGCCGGGCATTGGGGATTAACACGACCAACACCAAGCTGACCGCATTTGCCATCGGCGCAATGATTGGCGGAATTGCCGGCTCATTTTTTGCGACACGACAGGGCTTTGTCAGTCCGGAATCATTCACCTTCATTGAATCCGCAATCATTCTGGCCATCGTTGTCCTCGGGGGTATGGGCAGTCAGATTGGTGTCGCAATTGCAGAGATAGCGATGATGGGAGGATTCGAGATCTTCCGGGAACTCGAACAGTTCCGCATGCTGATTTTCGGTTTGGCGATGGTCGGAATTATGATCTGGCGTCCACGTGGCCTGATCGCAAACAGGGTGCCTTCGATTTTCTATAAGGAGTCAAAAGCAATTTCCGGCAGCCTTGTGAAAGAAGGGCACGGGTGAACCCAATGTCGGATAATTCGAATATCATTCTGTCAGTGGAACACCTCACCATGCGCTTTGGCGGCCTTGTGGCCATTAACGATCTGAGTTTCACCACCCGTGCCCAACACATCACCGGATTGATCGGTCCCAACGGGGCAGGCAAAACCACGGTTTTTAATTGCATTACCGGGTTCTACAAACCCACTGAAGGTATGATTGCGCTAAATCATCCTTCCGGGCGAAAATATCTTCTCGAAAGAATGGATGATTTCCGTATCAACACCCACAGCGCCGTCGCCCGAACATTCCAGAATATTCGCCTTTTCGGGGGCATGACTGTTCTCGAAAATCTACTGGTGGCCCAGCATAAGCCGCTGATGGCCGCTTCAAATTTTTCAGTTGCAGGAATTCTGGGGCTCTCCAGCTTCACGGCGGCTGAAAAACAGGCGGTCGAATTCGCCAGCCACTGGCTGGAGCGGGTCGGGCTCCTTCACAGGGCTGACGATGCAGCCGGGGATCTGCCCTACGGCGATCAGCGGCGCCTGGAGATTGCCCGCGCCATGTGCACGCGTCCGGTGTTGCTGTGTCTGGATGAACCGGCTGCGGGTCTCAATCCGCGAGAGTCGTCGGAACTGAACGAACTCCTCCTCAAGATTCGCGAGGAAGACAGGATTTCCATCCTCCTTATCGAACACGACATGCAAGTGGTCATGGGAATATCTGATCATATTGTCGTGTTGGATTATGGTGAAAAAATCGCCGACGATACCCCCGAAGCCATTCGCAGTAATCCCGACGTCATTGCCGCCTATCTGGGCATAGATCAGGGCGAAACCCAAAGTACAGGATCGCATCCATGAGCCGCCCCTTGCTCCAAGTCCGGGATGTCGAGACCTACTACGGCAAGATTGTAGCTTTGCGCGGGGTTAATCTGGACGTCAATGAAGGCGAGATTGTTACTCTTATCGGCGCTAACGGGGCTGGCAAATCTACCTTGATGATGACCATTTGCGGGGCGGTCAGGGCCCGGGTCGGGCAGATCATATACGACAATATCAACATAACTAAAATGCCGACCCACGACATCATGCATCTGTCCATTGCACAGTCTCCCGAGGGCCGCAGAATATTTCCGCGAATGACCGTTCTCGAAAATCTTCTGATGGGAGGCATCGTCAGTAGCCAGGTTGATCCGGACGAAGATTTGCAGCGGGTTTACAGATTGTTTCCCGTGCTAAAGGAGCGGGTCAGTCAGCGCGGCGGTACGCTGTCTGGCGGCGAACAACAGATGCTGGCTATCGGGCGTGCCCTGATGAGTCGCCCCAAACTGCTGCTTCTGGACGAACCGTCATTGGGTTTGGCCCCGTTGCTTGTTAGGCAGATTTTTGAGGTCTTAGGAGAGTTGAACAAAAAGGAGGGTATTACAATCTTCCTGGTTGAACAGAATGCCTATCACGCCCTGAGATTGGCCGATCGCGGTTACGTCATGGTCAATGGTCGAATTACCCTGACGGGGACTGGCAAGGAGATGCTGGGCAGCAAGGAAATTCGCGAGGCCTATCTGGAAGGCGTCAATGTCGAGAATGAACCACGAGCGCCGTAGATTGAAACTTTAAAATAATAATTGTAAAGGGGCCGATGTCCGGACATCCAGCATGAACATATTCGTAGAAGGCACATTGCTTGTATTCCTGTTCATCACTGTTTTGTTTGGTGGTGGCGCGGCCCTGGTTTCCGGACGGGCGCTGGCCAAGGGCTGGCGGCCTGTTTGGCAGGTCATCACCTATATGCTCCTTCTCGCATTCGTCACGCGGTTTTTCCATTTCAGCCTGTTCGATGGGAAGCTGTTGTCCCTGCAATATTATGTAACGGACTGTCTGATACTGGTTATTTTGGGTCTGTTAGGGTATCGGTTGACCCGTACCCAGCAAATGGTGACCCAGTACAGATGGTTATATCGCCGCACCGGTCCCCTGACGTGGACTAAGCGTTGAAACAAACGTCCAATGAAGATAAATTTTGACATAAAGTTGGTTAACAATTCTCGATGACTGACTTTCTGTTTTGCAGTCTGCTGTTTTAAACAATTATATTTTGCATTTCCGGATATATGATTGTGAAATTTAATTTCGATGGGATCTAAATTTTACCTTACGAGTCGGAAATGCGTTGATTAGAAAAAAGATAGAGTAGAGGAGAGCAAATCCCATGAAAAAACGACTTTTATCTCTGAGCGCAATTGTTGTGGCAATGGGACTATCCATGAGCAACCAGGCGCAGGCCCAGGACATAAAAATCGCTGTGATAGGTCCCCTGACCGGACAATATGCGAGTTTCGGACAACAGCTCAAAAACGGTGCTATTCTGGCCGAAAAAGATATCAATGCCGCCGGCGGGATCTTAGGAAAGAAAATCAAGGTTCTGTTGAAGACGATGCTTGCGATCCCAAACAGGCAGTTGCTGCGGCAAACAAAGTCGCCGGTGAAGGCGTTATCTTTGTTGCAGGACATTTTTGTTCCGGATCATCTATTCCGGCTTCTTCGGTTTATGCGGAAGAAGGTATCATTCAGATTTCTCCGGCTTCAACGAATCCAAAACTAACGGATGAACGAGCCGGGCCCAATATTTTCCGTGTCTGCGGTCGTGATGACCAGCAAGGTGGTGTCGCTGGACAATTTCTCGCACAGCAATACAAAGGCAAGAATATTGCGGTGATCCACGATAAGACTGCTTACGGAAAAGGTCTGGCTGATGAAACTCGTAAAGCCATGAATAAAGCGGGTCTCAAGGAAACCCTGTACGAAGCCTATACCGCCGGTGAAAAAGATTACACGGCACTGGTATCCAAACTTAAAAAGAATGCTATCGATGTTCTCTATGTTGGTGGTTATCACACGGAAGCCGGTCTGATCGTACGGCAGATGCGCGACCAGGGTATGAGCACGCAGCTGATCAGCGGCGATGCTCTTGTAACACAGGAATACTGGTCGATTACCGGTAAAGCCGGGGAGGGAACATTGATGACATTTTCTCCCGATCCGCGCAAAAATCCATCGGCTGTTGATCTTGTTAAGCGATACCGGGATCAGGGCATCGAACCGGAAGGTTATGTCCTCTACACTTATGCGGCGATTCAGGCCTGGGAGCAGGCCGTGAAGAAAGCAGGTTCACTGGACGCAAACAAGGTCGTCAATGCGTTAAACGAGCTCAAGTTTGATACGGTCATAGGTAATTTCACATTCAATAAAAAGGGAGATCCTGACCTGCCACCTTATGCCTTTTATAAATGGGCAAATGGAACATACGATCAGGTGAACTAACCCCATATTGGTTGTTACCGGCTGAACCCGGAAGATTGCAGAATGAGACGGTTGACCCGCGGAATGAATGTTCCGCGGGTTTTCCAATTCCTCAATAAGAATTCTGTCTCTGAGTGAATTTGGCGCGCCGAATATATGCGGCGACTTCCCGGGACGCTAAATATCTTTCATGCGTCTGAAGAGCCAGTAGAGATCACCGCTCATATCAAGTTTCAGGCGCGCTGAGACACACAGGCACAAGCCCCAGACAAGATCACTCAACAACACCGCAAACGACAGGCCAACAAGATCATACATGACGGTCAAGGCGGGAACGGCAATGACAAGGGTGATGAGTGCCAACAGACTTGCTTTGGCTGTCTCTATCTGTAGACCCGAGAAATTAAGAAGATGAGCATTCAGGCCGAAAAAAGTGCGGATAATCTGGCCGACCGTAAATATAATCAGGAGGATATAACCGGAACGGTAGGCTTCCCCGAACAGGCCCAGAATTTGATTTCCGAAAATTATTATACCCAGAATGGAACAGAGAGGGATTGCCAGACCCAGGACATTGGCTTGCAGTAGCAAATATCTTTTGGCTGACCGTTGCTCAAAAGTCTGCAGAGCGGCCAGGTCGGGGAGAACAATCTGATAGCCGACTTGGCTGATAAACCCGACGAGTACCGCCATGCGCAGGCAGATACCCAGCAATGCGATATCGTTAGCGGGAAAAATCAGTCCGCCGATGAGAATGACCAGTTCGGCTGTGGAAAATGTCAGGATGTTTGTGACCAACAACGTCAGGGCCTGTTTTCGCCAGACGGGCTTGGGCGCGGTTGACGGGAACAGCGACTGACGCCCGATAGTGCCGGTCTTGTATAAAAAATAGAATTGAGCCAGGCAGCAAATATAAACCGTCGCGGTAAATAGTCCGATTACACCGGCAAAACTAAGGGTACCCTGCCAATGCAGTAATACAGTAAGACATGTAAGAAAAAGTGCGGGGCGGCAGTAATGTTCCGGCCCGTAGGCCAGCAGCAACTGACGGGCGGCCATGGCCTGGGTGCGAAACACATTCATGAATGCCACAGCAGGTCCAACGATCAAGGCCCAGTAGAGTGCGGTGAATATTGTTGCTTCAAGAGGGACCAACATCAGGAGAGCCGTGAGAACGAGGGAAACCAGGAGACAGATCCAGGCCATTTCGCGAAACACCGAAGCGCAATACCGGTGAACCAGTCCCTCATAGCCGAGGGCTCGAAAGGAAGTGAGTTTCGTCAGCCCTAAAGTATCGTATCCGCTGGAAATGATAAGCTCGAGCAGGACGGCGATGGCTACCACAAGAAAAAATATTCCTAATTCCTGAGGTGAAAGGGAGCGAGCCAGCAGCAATTGGGCGAGAAATCCACAAAGCGCACCGGCAAGCCTGAGACCCGCGGCGCTGCCCGTTGATTTTATCAGAGAACCTATGGCCACGAATTCTTTGCCTGACGATTGAACTATTGAATTACATCTACTTATGAGAACATCCGGGTAACTCTATTTCGTTTGAATGAAAATTGAGTAAAGTATTGAAAAAACTCACTATTCTAGAATTTTAAATAGTAAAAACCATTTCAGAAAAACAGGACTTGCAGTTTTCGTTGTCGCTTACCCGGCCATGTCCTACAATGAGCCTGTCGAATTCTCACCTAGTCCGCTTTAAACGTTGGGTATTTCGCCTGCAAAGTGGATATCAAAAACCAAAGTCTGAAACCTGAACGCACTGTCTGAATCCGTCAAAACGAGGATGTTTCTTGGAACGGATGATTTTGTTTTTGTTCAGTTTTGGGAAGATAAATTTGGGTAGTCACAATGGAAAACGCCACGGCTCGATCAGAATACCAACCCATTAGATCATTGCTGTTGATGATCATCGCCGGCTGCCTGATATCTGCAATCAGTCTCGGTGTGCGCTCAATTTATGGGTTGTTTCTTGAACCCATGAGCGATGCCAGGGGTTGGAGCCGGGATGTGTTTTCTCTGGCGATGGCCCTGCAATATTTATTCTGGGGACTTGGACTGCCCATCGCCGGGGCCCTGGCAGACAGGTACGGGCCGATTTGGGTTCTGGTTTTTGGCGGTTTGATTTATGGCGCCGGCACCTGGGCCATGGCAGTAATCGCCGATCCCCTGTGGTTTCAAGTCGTTGGTGGAATCCTTGTTGGTTTGGGGGTTGCTTTCTCAGCCTTTACGATTGCGCTCGCAGCAATGGCCAAGGCAGTCCCGCCTGAAAAACGCTCCTTGATCCTCGGTATCGGGACGGCAGCGGGCTCCTTCGGTATGTTCGCTTTCTCACCGATTAGTCAGTATTTCATTGAAGCGTTTGGATGGAGTACCGCCCTGATCTATCTCGCCATCATAGTTATGCTCATAATTCCTTTGTCCTTTGCTTTGCCGCAAAATGCCGGGTCAACGTCTGAGCTCAACACTAATCAGACCATGAATGAGGCATTGCATGAGGCACTCAAACACAGAGGATTCGTTCTTCTGACATTTGGCTTTTTTGTCTGCGGGTTTCATGTTGCCTTCATTGCCGTTCACTTTCCGGCCTATGTGACTGATATCGGCCTTTCTCCATCTGTCGGGGCCCTTGCCCTGGCGCTGATTGGTCTCTGTAATATTGGTGGTGCTTTTTTCTCTGGCGTTGCGGGTCAGATGTGGAGCAAAAAGAACAGTCTCAGTTTCATCTATTTTGCCCGAGCCGTCGTTATTGCCGTATTCGTCCTGGCTCCCAAGTCCGAGGTTAATGTCTATATATTTTCTGTGCTGATGGGCATCTTGTGGTTGTCCACTGTGCCCCTGACATCTGGGATTGTTGCCCAGGTCTTTGGTCCGCGATACATGACCTTGTTGTTCGGGATCGTTTTCATCAGCCACCAGATAGGCAGTTTTCTGGGGATCTGGCTGGGAGGCCTGCTCTATGAATCCACAGGCTCATATGACGCTATGTGGTGGGCCGGAGTTGTTGTCGGTATTGCTGCAGGAATAATTCACTTGCCAATCAATGAAAAACCGTTACAACGCCTATCCCCGCGGCCGGCAGAGTAATAGTAGCCATCACAAATGAGTTACCGGCATTCATCGCGGTAGTTATCCAATGTGGCGCTTGAGAGCCCTCGTTTTCGTCACATTGTGGGGTGATTTGTGCGCAATTGAAACGTGATGAGTCAGGTGATGAACCAGACATTGAAAGAAAAACATGCCAGCAACACTGTCGCCGATTCCCCGGCGGTTCAGAAAGTCAGTGACTGGCTAGTGCAACAGGGTCTGCAGGGCAGTTCCTTGGAAGAATTGTTCTCCGGTTACTGCGCTCGTCTGGTCGATATCGGCATTCCCCTGTGGCGCGGCCATATCGGCATGCGCATTCTTCATCCGGTTTACGGTTCGCAAACCTTTACCTGGCGGTCCGATGAGGGCACCAGCAAGGATGCGTTTGAGTACAGCCCGTCCAATTCCGAAGAGTGGATGCAGAGTCCTTATTTCTGGATGATTGAAAACAATATCGACGCTCATAGCTGGCGAATTGAGAAAACGGTAGACGGCTACGCGTTTCCAATGTTCGAGCAGTTTGATCATCACGGCGGTGCTGAATATCTCGCGCGCATTGTCGGTTATGGCGAAGATGGCATCATTGAAGGAAAAACAGGGCTATTGTCTTCCTATATCACACAGCGACCAACCGGTTTCTCGCGTGAGGAAATAAGGGTCATCGATCGCCTGACCAAACGTCTGGCTCTTTTGGTAAAGACATTACTGAACATCGAGATTTCCAAGAATATCGTCGATACTTATATCGGTCGGGAGGCTGGGCGGCGCGTGCTGAAGGGTGAAATTCGCAGGGGTTATCACTCAATAATTCCGGCGGCTATTTATTTTACCGATCTGCGGGAGTTTACCAGTCTTACTGACCGGTTGCCGCGTGCAGATGTCCTGCCCATGCTCGACAGTTATTTTGAGTGTCTGGTCAAACCCCTCATCGAAGCGGGTGGTGATGTCCTGAATTTTACCGGCGATGGAATTCTCGGCGCGTTCAATCTTGAAGGCCGGGATGAAACGACGGTTTGTCATGCTGCTGTGGATGCAGCATTGGAGTCTTTCAGGCTTATGAAAGAGCTTAACCGCCAGCGGTCGGCCGAACGTCTGGAGACGACAACATTCGACATTGTCCTGCATTCAGGAAATGTTGCTTTTGGTAATGTCGGGGCTCTCGACCGCCTAGACTTCACTGCTATCGGGCCGGCCGTCAATGAGGCGGCGCGCATCGAACAATTGTGTGATGCACTGGACTGCGACCTTTTGCTTTCAGACCGCTTTACTCAATTGTTGGGTGAATGCCCGGACATCAAGTCACTGGGCGTCCACGCATTTCGAGGATTGCGCCGATCCTATGAACTTTATACGGTTAGTGGCAAATAATGAAT
>CAJHZG010000183.1_pt1 | contig 12686 bp, 11 predicted proteins | sample 9198901 | NCBI WGS metagenome assembly CAJHZG01 (sample SAMEA7708382, study PRJEB35096) | sediment metagenome | biome: marine neritic benthic zone biome [ENVO:01000025]; feature: sediment [ENVO:00002007]; material: shallow marine sediment [ENVO:03000034] sea grass bed [ENVO_01000059] ... | reverse complement strand
GAGGAAGGAGCCGAGAAACAACACGTTGTCGACGGCATTCGATACTATCTGGCGACGCCCAGATTGCAGGGATTAATGGCGTTGAATCTGGCTCTGGCCGCAGCAGGCTCCCTTGTAATCGTTTGTACCGTCATTGTCGTTTTAGAGTTTTTTGAAGGCACTCAGTCTGAAGTGGGAATGGCGCTTGCTGCTTTCGGCTTCGGATCCATGATTGCGGCACTTTTGATTCCCAAACTCCTTGAGCAAATTCAAGATCGTGTCCTCATGCACTGCGGCGCCTTCATTCTTTGTTTTGCTCTTGCAGGGGCGGCTGTCCTATTTCAACTGGACTGGAAAAACTGGAGCACCTTCCTCCTTCTATGGTCGGTGATCGGCGTCGGCTATTCGGCGATCATAACGCCAACTGGTCGGGTACTGCGGCGATCGTCGAATGTTGAGAATCGCACATCAATATTTGCTGCGCAATTCTCGCTTTCCCATGCCTGCTGGCTGATCACCTACCCGCTGAGTGGCTGGCTCGCGGCTACATTCGGCATCGGTTCCACCGCCCTGGTGCTGGCGATGATTACCGCATTCGGACTATTGGGATCAATGAGGCTCTGGCCGTCAGACGACAAGATCGTCCTCACTCATACTCACAGCAATCTGCCTGCGGATCATCCACACATCCGGGATGCGATCCACGACGGCAAAGGCATGAGACATACCCATGACTTTGTTATCGATCGTTTCCACGATAGTTGGCCGACTAAAATTTAATGCATCAAAACCGGTCGAATACGGAACCGGATTTATTCATCAGGTTGCGTCCAATTAGATTGTGCAGAGTTTCAGTTGTTCCGCCACCAATTGAACCATATCTCGCGGCTTTGAAATATCGTGATGCGGGGCAGTCATCCGTGTAACCATATCCGCCATGGACCTGGATTGCTTCACTTGTCACCCGGATCGACATTTCATTGCATGCGACCTTGGCGGCGGCGGCCAGTGTAGGATCGGGAAACGGATCCGCACTTATGCAGGCCCGGTAAAGCAGGCTACGGGCCGCTTCAATATCCTGAAACATTCGGGCAATTTTCCATTGCATCCCCTGAAAGTCACCAATCGGTCTTCCGAAAGCCACCCTTTCTTTCATATAGCTTATAGAGTCATCAAGTGCCGCCTCAGCCAGTCCGAGAGAAATACTTGGATTTAAACATCTCTGAGTATTGAAAGCGGAGAGGAGTTTTTTGAACCCGTCTGAATCGATAATCAAATTTTCAACAGGCACTTTGCAGTTATCAAACTGGACCTCATGGAGAAATTCACCACCCATGGTATGAAACTTTCCTGTCAGATTGAGTCCTGCAGTTCCGCCTTCGACGAGAATACAGCCGATCCCCTCTCGGCCCGGCGAATTGTTCACGCGCGTGAACACGACAAACATGCCGGCTTCCTCGGCACGACTAATGTAAGTCTTGGTTCCTTTTAAGGTGACACCGTCGTTCGTGACGGTCGCATTTGTCGTATAAGCCGCAACATCTGTTCCAGCCTGCGGCTCCGTCATGCAGATAGACAGAATGCACCGCCCACTCACGACTTCCGGCAAAATTTTCTTTTTGATTTCCTCCGGTGCGAATGTCGATATTATGCGGGTTTGAGTGCCGACCTCACCAAGTGCCGCCATAGCGGTGACGTAACATCCCTTGGCAATTTCCTCCAAAACTAGAGCCGTATCCAAAACAGAGGCTTCCATTCCCCCATAAGCTTTTGGAACTGCCATTCCCAACACACCGACTTCCGCCAGAGCTTCCATGTTCTCCCAGGGGAACGCGCCTTCCATATATTTTGCGGCGTCAGGACGTATTTTGTCCTGCACAAGCTTGCGCACTGTATTCAGAATGAGCTTCTGTTCGTCGGTTAGTTGGAATTCCAAGTTAGTTCCTTTCGGTCGAATTATTCCCGCGTATTCATTTGGAATCATTCACAAATGCATCGATGATTTCATGAATTTTTGTATAGACGGGAATACCGGCGCTGTGAAGCGCATCCCTTTTTGAATCTATGGTCCCGACATTTCCATGCATTAACGCTCCGGCATGTCCCATTGTCACGCCTTCTCGGGTAGAACCACCTGCGATTATGGCCTTAACAGGTTTTGTTGCCCCTGCCTTTTTATAGGCATTCGCGAACTCCTCTTCTTCCGATCCGCCGACCTCTCCTATGAGAACAACAGAATCGGTTTGGGGATCATTTTCGAATACGGGAATCAAATCTGCGAATCTCATTCCTTTAACTGTATCTCCACCAACGCCCACCCAAAGGCTTTGTCCCAATTCGCGTTGCACAAGACGGTAGCCAATTTCATAGGAAAGTGTGCCGCTTTTTGACATGACCCCGATGGAACCCGACTTCAACGAAACGTCCGGAAGAAACCCGAGTTTCAATTTGCCTGGAATGGCTATGCCAGGAGTCGAAGGTCCGATCCAGATGACGTTACGACTACGCGCCAAATTACTTATCTCGACGCAATCTGAAACCGGGACACCTTCCGTTACGACAATGATAAAACGACATCCCGCTTCAATCGCTTCATTGAAAGCACCGAGGACTTCAAATGGTCGCACCATAATCACACTTGCCTTGGCGCCGGTTTCAGAAACAGCTTCCATACAGCTTTGGAAAACAGGGATATCTTCGATTGAAGCCGATTTTGCTGTAGGAGAAACGCCGGCAACCATGTTGGCACCATAATTCTTCATTTTCAAAAGATGGATCTGACCAGTTCGCCCCGTTGCTCCCTGCAGCATCACCGGTATTTCCGGATCAATTAACGGATAAGTTAATTCGACTGATTCGTGCATTCAATTAGTTTTCCCAGTGCGATATCAAGATCTGTCTCGAGCGTAATTTGGTACTCGTTTGCTGACAGAATATCACGTGCCTCATCAATTCCGTTACCAATTAGCCTGACGATAACCGGCGAGTTCAACTCTGGTACATTGTCTAGTGCTTCCAGCAAAAGCCGGGACAGTTCTCCGAGATGAGTCACACCTGCAAAAAAGTTTACCAGGACGCATTTCAAGTTTGGTGCCTTTGAGATTTTTCGCATGACCCATATCAACCGTTCCGCGCTCCCGCGGAATGTTCCCGAGCGAATGTCACAAAAATTAATGGGTGAAAGCCCGGCTTCTGTAAGTTCATCAATGATCTGCATACTCAATCCGGCACCGGTGGTAATCAGACCAACATCTCCATCACCGTTCAGTTCGACGTAGTCAAATTCCTGTTCAAACTTAACAATGGATTCGGCATAAATATCTGATCTTTCCAGGATGAGATCGCGCAATTCAGGCCTTCTTGCAAAGGCGTTTTCGTCAACGATGATTTTCGCATCGGCAGCAATCGCGATTGTATCGCCCGTGACAAACACAGGATTTATTTCAATCAACAAAGCTTCCAGATCGATAAAGGCTCTTGCAAGACTTGGAGCGAATTCCCGAAATGCGATATGGTTTGACTCGGAAAATTCTGATGTAGCGTCCATGATTGCCGCACATATTTCGTCAAATCGACGGGGGCATGATTTGTGGATAAGGGATGTCCTGGGATTTTCCTGTTCAATATCAACGCCACCGGTTTCGGATAACAGTAAATCGACCTGGGATTCTCTCGGATTCAGAGAAAGGCTAATATAACACTCACGGCCCGTCGCAATTTGTTCCAATCTCAGTTCGCGAACAAGCTGCCCTTTGATCTCTATGCCCTGCAATCTATTCAAGGCATCAAGAAGATCCAATTCTGAAGTAACCTGAACTATACCGCCGGCTAGTGCACGACCTCCTGTCAGGATCTGGGCTTTTAAAAACCCAGGGAACTTGAATTCGGGTAAGTTGTTTTCTTGGAAATCACCAATCAGCACACCTTCAGGAGATTTCACTCCATATTTGGATAGCAGGATTTTGGCATCATGTTCGAACAACAGCATATTTGGACACGACCAGTTTTTTCCTCATCGACGAAATCTTAGCGGAGAACGTAAAATAAAAATGCACGATGTGCATCTATCTTGTTCATCCCTATCGACTGTAATATTTTCTCCGAAAATTGTATCTTCATTTTGAGTCAGGTCATAATTCTGGTCAGAGCTTATGTCGAACAAGAAATCACTAACTGTTTTTAGCAAAACCATGTCCTATGTCGAAATGGGTCATGGCGACCCCGTTGTATTCCTCCATGGAAATCCGACTTCATCCTATCTCTGGCGCAATATCATGCCCAGGCTCGAAGATACTGGACGTTTGATCGCCCCGGATCTCATTGGTATGGGCAGTAGCGACAAGCTCGACGATAGTGGCCCAAATCGTTACCACCTCAAAGAACATCAAAAATTTCTGGATGAATTTCTCGACCAATGCGATGTGAAAAATAATGTTGTTCTTGTTGTACATGATTGGGGGTCGGCCCTGGGATTTGACTGGGCCCGGCGTCATGCAGAATGCGTCAAGGCCATCGTTCACATGGAAGCCATTTTGCGTCCCATAAATTGGGACGAGTTTCCGGAGGTCGTGCGGCCGTTGTTCCAGAAATTCCGTTCGGATGCTGGTGAAGAGCTGATTTTAAAGAACAACAGTTTCGTTGAGCAGGTACTGCCAGGTGCTATTCTGCGCGATCTGACGCAAGAGGAACTTGATAACTATCGCGCGCCCTTTGCGCACGCCGGTGAGGATCGAAGACCGACACTGACCTGGCCCCGGGAATTGCCGATAGAAGGAGAACCGGCTGATGTCATTGCGGTCGTCGAAGCCTATGGACAATTTTTGCAGCAAAGTGACATACCCAAACTGTTTATCAACGCCAAACCGGGTGCCCTGGTGAAAGGAACCATTAGCGACTTCGCGCGAACATTCAAAAATCAACAGGAAGTTACGGTCAGAGGAGCACACTTTATTCAGGAAGACTCTCCGGAAGAAATCGCCGATGCCATTGCTGACTTTCTGAAGTCACAGGTCTGACCGTACCAGAGCATCTCACATAGTGGTGCCACGCAATTATTTCCGGATGTCGCATTTTTGCTACAGGTAGTTCGGACCTACGAATTGGATGAAACAGATATTCTATTAAATTATTGGAATATAAGAATTTATTGAATTAAACTTGTGCTTTTTGTCTTCTCGCATATTCTGATCGAAGGCCGAAAAACCGCGTGCTGGCCTGAATTATGTTGCATTTATGACCGGTGCCCCAATTTTCCACGAATTTCGACGCATTTAGAACAAGGGCGAACAATAAGTAAGATTTCGGGGTGGGCCAAACAGGCTCACAATGACGGTTTTTAAGACAAAACTTGATCTGCAGAAATTGACTGATCCCGAAGGGCTTATGGCATTTAAGCGCTCGGTAGTATTGGAGAGTCTTCAATTCCTTCTGCAGAAACATCCTTCGACCAATCGCTCTGACTTTGCATTCGAGCTGAAAGGCGAAGGGAATTATTTGAGCGTTCGATATAAAGAATTTTTGCTGGGGTTGTGGTCATATACGGATCACGGACTGGAGTTCAATCTTCTCGATGATTGTGAACTCTGCTTTTCAGAAAAATTTGGTTTCAAGACCAGTCATCTCGAGAGGGCATTTGCATTCACTCGTTTTATGGTGACACGCCTCCCGGTTTCAAAAAATTCAGACAATAACAGTTAGGCAGACGGTGCGAGTATGGAAAAGGTGATAGATTTTTTTGAGTTTACGGCATTCGCCATGAAGAGCGGTTCAAATGCGGCATTGGAAGCGATGCCCCTGTTGATCATGGTATTCGGAATCCTGAGTATAATCTGGCTGGTGCGCAACTGACCCATCGAAGGGCAGGCTCTCGCTAGCAACGGAGGCCGAGTACGCCTGCTCCATGATCTGCCATGTCGGGAATTCAGTTCCGGACGGTAACAAGTGATGGATTTCCTGCGGAATATTGATACGATCCTCTGAAGCCACATCTAATTTCCCCTTCAAGGAGAGTCGACCATGCGCGCCATCATGTTTGAGAACTCGGGTCCTGCCGAAGAAGTCCTGCAGTTGAAAGAAACCGAAACGCCGACCCCAGGGGCGGGGGAAGTTCTGGTTCGTGTCGAAGCTTCAGGTGTTAACCCGACAGACATCAAGTCACGGACGGGATTTTTCGAACGAATTCGCCATCTCGTCCCGATAATACCTCATCAGGATGGCTCTGGAGTTATCGAAGCGGTCGGCGATGGTGTTGATCCCGCACGCATCGGCGAACGCGTATGGCTCTATATAGCGCAATGGCAACGCTCATTTGGCACTTGTGCCGAATATATTGCCTTGCCGGAAAAACTGGCTCTGCCCCTACCGGACAATACAGGCTTTGAAATTGGTGCCGCACTCGGTGTTCCGGCAATGACCGCCTATCATGGCCTGACAATGCATGGTCCGGTCAAGGGGAAATCCATACTGATGCACGGGGGGGCTGGTTCGGTTGGTTATTATGCCATTTAAATGGCAAAGTTTTTCGGGGCAAAGCAGGTTCTTTCGACAATAAGCAGCGACGAAAAAGCGGAGCATGCCCGCAGTGCTGGCGCCGATGTCGTGATCAATTATCGCGAACAGGATGTAGCCGCTGAAGTTATGAAAGCCACGGACAATGAAGGTGTCGATCATGTCGTCGAGGTGGACCTCCACGGAAACGGCGTGCTGCTGCCAAAGGTTTGTGCTTTCGGTGGAAGCGTCGCGGTTTATGGATCGAACAAACCGGAAGCGACACTCATCGCGCCTGAATTCTATTTCCGACATCTCAAGCTCGAAGGATTTGCTCTCTATTTTTTAGGAGATCAACGATTTCAGGAAATCGGATCTGCGATCAATCGCATGCTGTCGGACGACCAGCTGAAACACCGCATTGTGAAATCCTACCCCCTCGATCAGGCGGCGGAAGCGCACAATGACGTGGAACTGGGCCGGGCGATCGGGACCGTCCTGGTGCAGCCGGGATCATAGAGTACAATATCCGGACAGGTCCGGCACCTGATCAGGCACTGTCGAAAAATCCCAATGCCTAGTCCTGCATCGCCGCTGTCATAAGAGCGTTTGAATCAAACGGCATACGTCGCAGTCTCAGGCCTGTCGCATTATAAATGGCATTGGCAATGGCGCCGCCGACTGGTCCGGCGACAGCTTCACCGACACCCAAGAACGGATATCCGGGACGCTTCATTATAGATGTTTCGACTTCGGGAATATTGTCAAATCGAATTATGGGATAGCTGTCCCAGTCCCGGCTGGTAACACCGCCACTGTTGTAGGTGACCTGCTCATGCAGGGTCCAGCTGGCAGCCTGAATTAAACCACCTTCGAGCTGAGCAATTGTGCCGCTTGGATCAACAATCTCTCCAGAATCCGCTGTTATCCAGGCTCTCAAAAGTTTCACCTGCGCCTCGTCATCGACTTTGACCTCGATACCTGTGGCGCAATAAGCGGCGGAGTTTTTATAGCGGGAAAAAGCGATACCGCTTCCGACATTTTCGGCCGCGCCGGCGCCGGCTTTCTCCATCAGCCTGCGTAATTCTATAAGAACGTCCCGCGCTCTTTCATCCTCCAGATGATTTAGACGGAATTCGAAAGGGTCCATGCCCGCGGCTTCCGCCAGTTCATCCATGAAAGCCTCAATAGCGAAGACGTTGCCGAACGCCCCAAGAGTCCGCAGGGCGGAAGTTCTCAACGGGAGATTGCGAACGAGATTTTTCACCATACGTTTTGTGGGAAACTGATAGAGTGGATCAATATTCCTATGTATCCCGACATGGGCCCCCATTGTTGGTGGCGCAATCGGCCAATCCACCGAATTCTCGACAAAATGCATGGCCAGCAGTTTTTCCGTCGCTGAACCTGCCCGCCCGGGAACGGGCCGGCCCATAAATGTATCCCCATAAGATTCGTGCGACCAATCCACAACCTTGCCGTCCTGGTCGACACTTGCCCGGAGCTCGCACGCCATTGCCGAACCATATGGCTCCCAGGCATGTTCGTCTTCTCGTGTCCATTTCAACAAGACAGGTTTACCGGGGCAGGCGCGGGCAATGAGGGCCGCCTCAAAGGCGACATCATCAGCACCATTGTGTCCGTAACAACCGGCACCGGGAACGAACTTGATTTGTATATTTTCCGAATCCAGATCCAGTGCCTCGGAAATTGCCCCTCTTAACGGGTAAATGCCCTGACTGTGGGACCAGATCGTAAACACACCGTCCCGATAGAGTGCTGCACCCGCCGACGGCCCTATCGTTCCGTGCATATGATAAGGCTTCTCATATCTGGCCGTCAGTGTCGCTGCAGCCTGGACCGGGGGTTCACCCAAATCCGGAACGGGTTCATCTGCGGGCAATCCCCCTTCCTTGACGGGGAGGCTGACCCTTTCGTTTGAGGTCAGGGACGAAAAAAGATCGGCATCGGGAAGTTCCTTAGTCGATTGCCAATTTGCAACATTGGCCAACCGCCTCGTAGCCTTGAGTACGCCAAACTCATCCTCGCCGACAACGGCCAGGAAACTTCCATCCCTGACCACGTTCAACCCGGATGAATTTATTCCTTCCACCGTGGATTCGTCCAGGCTTTGGAGCTTCGCATGATAGTGAGGGGGGTGAACGACCCGGGCATGCAGCATCCCCGGAAGTTTCAAATCGTGAAGATATTCATACTGGCCACTGAAAATTTCGGCCATGCCTTTGCTGGTCACATTCTGACCGACTTTGGAATGGTTTTCTGGATCCTTTATAGGAGCATCCTCGTCAACCCGGATTTCAAACGGTTTTCCCTCCATCAGATCCCAATAGGATACCGTGCGATTGGTGTCTTTCAGCTGGATTAGTCCATCGTCTATTTCGAGATTGCTGATATCCGCATCAAACTGGGAAGCGGCTTTTTTCAGCAAATACTGCCTTGCTGTTGCCGAGGCCCTGCGAACGGCTTCGCCCGAATTCTGCATGGACTGGCTACCGGAAGTTATCCCTTCATCGGGATCGACGCCGGTTTCCGCCCGCTTCACTTTGATCCGATTGTAGTCAACATCCAGCTCCTCGGCGGCGATAATCGCCAGGGCCGTCGAAATTCTCTGGCCGATATCGACTTTGCCGGTGTGAACCAAAATCTGCTTATCAGAACCAATTTCGATCCACTGATCGAGGTCGGGATTTTTCTCGAGGCTTGGAAATTTTGACATATCAGCTTTTGTTCCTCGTCAACTGGTCGATAGCCTTTAACACACGGCCATGGGACCCGCATCGGCACAGATTGTCATTCAGTGCTGCATTTATCTCTTCTCTTGTCGGAGCGGGATTTTCGTTAAGTAGGGCCTGACAGGAAATGACCATCCCGGCACTGCAATATCCGCATTGTGCCGCGTCTTCTTCAACAAATACCTGTTGAAGGGGAGTCAGGCGGTCGGACGATGCGAGACCTTCAATCGTCACGATTTCTTTCCCCTCAAACTCAGATGCGGCACGCGTGCACGAAAGCGTTCTCTTTCCGTCAACGAGCACGGCACAGGCACCGCATTGCTCGAGGCCGCAACCGAGTTTGGTTCCGGTCAAATTGAGCTGGTTTCTGAGGACATAAATCAGCGGTGTGTCGGATGCCGCTTCGATGGAATGAGATTGACCATTTACCGACAAACTGAACTTAATCATACGATTGTTTCCTGCACAAGCAACAGCTCCGGTGTTCCTACCAAAGCCGTGGAATTAATTATCGGATCTGTAATTATATAGGTTTGATTTATTTTGCACGCAATTATTTTGAGTAGTGACAATTCCAAACGGTCGGGTCGAACACCGGCCCAGGAAGTGGTTCAATCAATTCGACTCTGCCATTCCTTTTGAGGTCCGAAGGGTATGCGCCGTCATCCTGGATATTTGAAGCTCGATCCCTTGGGACAGGCCGCGATATCGACACTCGCTGTATCCCGGACAAGAGCCCGGAGTTTGCCTTTCTGCCAGCAGAGACGAGCAAACTGATAGGCGACGATGGTCTGATCCCCGACTTTAAGACTTTCCTTGGATTTCTTCGAACCGACGAGATCAATTTCCGGGGCTCCGGAAATCGTTCTCAGATGTGCGCCTGTTGCCAATCTGCCTTCGATGCTTTGGGCCGTATTGTGATCGAAGATAAAACCACTGGTGATGATCACGCGTGCATCATTGTCCGTCAGGTCCGCACGCGCATCGGAACTCGTTTTCAGAAGAGTCCGAAGTTCCTTGCGCAGCTCGTCGAGGCTCAGAAACTCGATAAATATGACCTTGTAATTTGCTTTTGAATGAGTTCCACCCGATAAATTCAGATTAGCCGATGCCAGTTTTTTGAGATCGACACCGGCCTTCTCAAGCTGCCGTTTCGTATTCTCGGTGACTTCTATTTCTGCAACTTTTCTCAGCGTCACATTCTTGAGCGGCGGAACACTTACGCGTTCGTAACCGAACTGGACATTACCGATTTTTCGACCGTAGGACCCGAGTATGGCGTGAGCAGCACCCCGTGTCCGATAACCGTCAAGCAGTTTATGGGCGTTTTTCGGGTTCAGATTGGGAACGGCGCTCGTGCACGACGCCAGAATAGACAGTCCGAATATCAGTGACACCAATTTCCACATCGCTTTGCCCTCATCCAAATTATTCCTCTGACCAGGAGAAGACCTGACCATTGAAACTGATGTGATCACGATTCGGACAAATCCCGAATGGACAAATCGAAATACTATAATGGATGGGGAAGATTCTTCTGTTGCAGAGGCCGAAATGCCTCTCAACCTGTTGATGAAAAGGAGGATATTCCGGGTTTATCCACGGATAGCGCTTGCTTGAATCCAAATTCGTCCTGATAGCCTTGTCAGGTGCAAGGCCTGCAAGTCACGGGCTCAATGCGGTTCGATTTCGGTTTCGATGATGGCTGAGCTGGTGTCATCGCTCTTGGGTCTTTCCTGCTCCGGAACTTCTCCGCGCACCATATAATGTATCTGATCGGCAATATTGGTCGTGTGATCGCCGATACGTTCAATATTTTTGGCGATGAAAAGCAGATGCATACAGGGTGTTATGGATCTCGGATCTTCCATGATGTAGGTGAGAAGCTCTCGAAACAGGGCATTGTGCATATAGTCCACTTCTTCGTCTCTCAGGCGAACCTGCTCAGCGACGACCGTATCCCTCTTTACATAGGCTCCAAGCACCTCATTTGTCATTTGCTGTACCATATCGCACATGCGCCCGATGGTGTTGTTGGGTGCTGTAATGGGCTGTGATCGGGTTAGTACAAGCGTGCGCTTGGCAATATTTTTTGCAAGATCCCCCATGCGTTCCAGATTATGGGCAATTTTGGGGGCAACAACCACGGTTCGCAAATCTTTGGCCAGTGGTTGCCTCTTGGCGATCAGTCCGACGGCTGCATTGTCAATTGCGGTCTCGAGTTTATCTACTCCGCTATCCTTTATCACAACCTGTTCCGCCAGCTTGGGATCGCGAGCAAGCAAGGCTGTCCGGGCATCGGAAATCTGGACTTCAACCAACCCGCCCATTTCAAGAATTAGACTGGTTATATTGTTCAGGTCCTCATCAAATGAACTTACAATGTGTTCATTATTCATAGTGAGTCTTTCAAATTTTCAATCTCTCTGGACAGCGGTGTGCATCCCATGCTCGAAATACGTAGATCGGTGAAAACGAATTTCGCGTCGATTCAGCACGTCAATGTAATTATTCACGGGATTGGCTTAAGTGTAAGAATTATATTATTTGCCTGTGCTGACGAACAAACCTTAGAATTAAATTTAAACCACATGTAAGGGGTTCGAGGCAAATTGGGATCCGGAATATTGGACCTCGTTCGCGCCAATTTCGAATGAAATCGTATGTAGAACTAGGCTGAGCCCCAATGGATGTGGCGCATCCGCTCATCAAAAGACATAATCAGGCGGCACAAATTGCTGTAGAGCTTCCAAGAAACACAATATCGACTTCGGCAATGAATACCGGCGACACTCGTCCGCCCCATAAGCCCTGGAAAAGTGTCGCCGATTTCCAAATATTTACAGGTCGCAGGCTGCAACCCCGCTGGTGAATACAGCCTGCTGACGTCCCATGCAGTTTTCCCGCACCAAGAACGCTAGTTCAACTATGTATGATTTGTAGAATCCAGCCAAAAACTATTTAAGAATCTGTGGATGAAATGTTGAAACAGGGAATTGGTGGTGGAGCCAGGCGGGATCGAACCGCCGACCTCGTGAATGCCATTCACGCGCTCTCCCAACTGAGCTATGGCCCCTGAATTTGAGCTTAAAGCACCTATTTATCACAAAATAAAATAAACAAAACTCCAATTTCTGATTTTGAGCTTCCGCATCAATCCCTATCGAACAAATTCGAAATCTCGACATCCAAACGCTAAATCTTGATGGCAATCAGCGAACGCTTACATTTTTCGAAATGAAGTGTCGATTAAGACTCACTTTTCGGATCAATCGACGTGCCGATGATTGAGGTGACATCCGATCCGGAATCTTCTTCTTCTTCAAGAAATGTATCGTCGTCTTCATCTGTAGTTATTTCCGGCGTATCGTCGGATATGTCGTCCAAATTCTCTTCGTCCTCAATCTCAGGAATATCCTCCACGGACTCCTCTTCCAGTTCATCAAGGCTCAGAACTTCGGCAGTTTC
>CAJHZG010000548.1_pt1 | contig 12813 bp, 10 predicted proteins | sample 9198901 | NCBI WGS metagenome assembly CAJHZG01 (sample SAMEA7708382, study PRJEB35096) | sediment metagenome | biome: marine neritic benthic zone biome [ENVO:01000025]; feature: sediment [ENVO:00002007]; material: shallow marine sediment [ENVO:03000034] sea grass bed [ENVO_01000059] ... | reverse complement strand
CTTAGGATAGCGGACATCGGCGGGAAAAGGGCTTTGTCGACGATCTCGATACTGGCCACCAGCTCCCAGAGCAATCCAAACAAGACGATCGAACTCACTGTTATGGCATAGTTCTTATACTTTGCCGGAACCATGATTTATCCCACCTCTAAAACATGCTGAGCCACGTGATTGAAACACTATAGAACTTGCTATGTCAGGCGTTTCGCCGTCCATATGCTTGCGGCAACTACTTCGGGAACCGGTTTTCTTGTCCGGTGAGAAACATATGTGTCTCTCACCGGGAAGCGCAGTGCTTATTTGCGCATTTTCAGAGCCGCATTATAGTATTTGTCGTTCATGAATTGTTTGAAGTCGGGTTTGTCGCCGCGATACTTCCCACGAGCTTTCAACGCCGTGAAGATTGCATCGAAGACCTGTTCTTTCTTTGGCGTCAGTCCATGTTCATAGACAAAGTCGTTGATGCCGATTTCAAGAACTTCGACAGGCAGATTGCGCCCGAGCTTTTTCAGGCCCTGAGAAAGCAGCTCCGCTCCTTTTTTAGGATCTTTGAGGATGAGTTCCTGGGCATCGATCGTGGCGGCCATAAACCGGGTCAAGACATCAGGGTTTTTGTCAGCATAGGCTTTGCGCGCGGTCCATGTGGCCTGGCCAAGGTTCGCGCCTTTGAAATCCATTAGGATCTTTGCAACACCCTTGTGAACGGCAACCGATGTAATGGGCGCAAACCAGATCCCCGCATCAACTGATCCCGATTCCAGGGCTGCGATAATTGAGGCCGGTGCCGTGTTGAGGATCTGGAAGTCCGAGACCTTGCAGTTGTTTTTTGCACACCAGTCCCCGAGCGCTCTGTAGGATCCTGAACCAATCTTGTTAGCGATTTTCTTGCCTTTGAGATCCTTGATGGATTTATAAGTTGAGTCTTTTCGGACAAGAACTTTTGCGTATCCTCCGTCCGTCGTCCAGGCATTGCCGACCACTTCGAGCTTTTTAACTTTCAGAAGTGCAGAAACCAGAGGCGCACCACCGACAATACCTACATCAACGGAACCGCCAATCAGCGCTTCAGCCATTTCGATGCCGGTTTTTACACGCACAACTTCAATATCCAGATTGTATTTCTTGGCGACGCCACTCTCCAGCAAGACCACATCTAGGTTCGTATTTCTCGATCCCATACGAATTTTGTCGGCGGCTTCGGCGATAGTTGAATATACAATAGTTGCGGCCAGCAGGCTTGCAACCGCGGTAAACACTTTTTGGCTAAAATTCCGAATCATGTGTTCCTCCCTAGGATTTTGATCGGCTTGGTTAAAACTCAGTTGTTTTCTTCAAGGGCGAGCAGACTTGCTCTTAAAATATGCTCCTTCATACATTGCCTGGCAGCTTCCGGGTCCTGAAAGCAAATTGCTGTCAAGATCTGTTCATGCTCTCTTTGAGAGGCTGAAATTTTTTCTTTCCGGGCGAACTGTGCTTTCTGAAATGGGGCCGTTTGCACACGAACTCCGGCCACCGATTTTGCCAGGACAGGATTTCGGGCGCATTCCGATATCATATGATGAAATCGGCGATTAGCTTTGGCGAACAACTCGGGATCATTTTTCTCCAGAGCTTTTTCCCCCTCCAGATGCAATGTTTCCAGTTGCTTCTTCTCGATGAGCGTCGCCCGAGATGCAGCCCAGTACGCGGTCAGGGCTTCAAGCTCGGCGGCAGCCTCGAATGCATAACTTATTCGTTCCTTGTCAACGGGAACAATCTTCGCACCGCGCCGTGGGCGCAATTCAACCAGTCCGGCCGTATCAAGCTGGCGCAAGGCTTCTCTGACCGGTGTGCGTGAAACGCCAAACTGATTAGCAAGTTCGTTCTCATCTAATCGGCTGTCAGCAGCAAAGTCGCCATTCAAAATCTGATCCGCCAGTCGGCGTCTGATCGCATTGGCGAGCGTATCGCGACCGTCTACAGCAATGACCGGACCTGTCGCCTCTTTTGTATTCTTTGGGAGTGTATTTCGTTTATTTTGCATACTAATTATCGATATTTATCTAAATTTGTATACAATAAAATTACTGAAATCAATATCGAAATTATTGAATTCGACCAGGTATCCAGTTGTCTGGCACACTTTTCATTTATCTTGCAGAGAATTGGCAAATATTTCTAACGCGATGTGAATTCCGGTGCCCTGCAGTTTTACTTGGCAATGACGGTGGCTCCATAGCATTTTGCAAATATATTGATCTCGATCTGTGGGCTACTCAGTGATAGGTAACTTTAAGGATCCTGATTCACAAAAAAGAATCTGGAGATGCCGATCTCGGACCAATCCAGAATTTGCCGGGTCTAATAGGACTTGTAGTTCGGAGGAATCAATAGATTATGCGCTGTATGAAAGACGGTCTGACAATTTATGACCGGAACAAAGCCACTCCGGGATACACAATTTTCTCACCGTTGCACAATTCTAAACAAGCAACAATTCTGATCGACATGGAAGGCCAGATCGTTAAGGAGTGGCCCCTGCCTACGGATCCCGGAAACTATAGCTATCTTCTCAAGAACGGGAACCTTCTCGCAGCCTCAACAACCGAACCGGGACCGCCCTACGCTCCCAAAGGGGGCCTGATTCAGGAAATTGATTGGGAAGGCAATATTGTCTGGGAATTTCGCGACGACTTTCAGCACCATGATTTTCGACAGCTCGACAATGGTAATATCATCTATCTTGGATGGGAAATTCTCCCGGAAATCTACATGGCACGCATTGAAGGTGGAATACCGGGAAGCGAAGCAGACGCTGGTATCTGGGGCGACTATATTCGAGAAGTCAATCGGGCTGGTGAAACGGTTTGGGAGTGGCATATTTATGATCATATCGATCCCGAGAAATATCCACTACCAGCCCATGCACATCGCGAGGAATATGCTCATGCCAACACACTCGCTCCGACAGCCGACGGAAACCTGCTTGTCTGTTTGCGGCAAATTGATCTTGTGATTCTAATCGATAAGGCCTCGGGGAAAATTATCTGGGAGCGGCAGGATAAGAGCTGGGGCGGTCCCCATGACCCGCATGAACTCGAGAATGGAAATATCCTTATTTTTGCGAACCAGGATAGACAGCGCCCCCTTGGATCAAAGGTGATCGAGTTCGATCGCCATACCGGTGAATCCGTCTGGGAGTATCAGGGGAATCCAACCCATTCCTTCTTCAGCCATTTCATATCCGGAGCTCAACGACTGTGGTCAGGTAATACTCTGATTTGTGAGGGGCTTTGGGGACGAATTTTCGAGGTCACTGCGGATGGAGAAATTGTCTGGGAGTATGTGTCTCCCTATTGGTCACGTAATCGCAAAGGTCCGACTGTTGGAGATTGCAATTTTGTTTTTCGCGCCTATCGTTACCCGGCTGATGGCCCTGAAATACAGGGTCGCCTGAGCTAGGAGCTTTAAAATCATGAGTCGTGCCGATTATCGTCAATTTCTTCCTCAGCCGGGACAGTCCAGAATTGCTGGTAAAACGGCACGAGAACATGCGGAAAACCGGATGAAAACGGAGAGGACCCAGACACTGTTTAGTGAATGGGACGCTCTCGGAAAAGAGCCGTTTCATGGGATCACAACAGACGGTTCGATAGCCGAAGGATTGTTTCCCTTAAATAACGAAGGTGTCCCTTCACAGACCATCGCCGAAACTACGACCAATGTGCTTTCCCGACTTGACGATGCCCAGAGAAGGAAAATGCAATTCCCGGTGGAGTCCGATGTCTGGCGCAAGTGGCAGAATACCGAACTCTACGTCGAAAACCATGGACTCCGGCTTGATGAAGTTTCCAAGGAGATTCGGGAAGGTGTGGTCGCCGTCCTTCGCGCAAGTCTGAGTACCAGAGGATTCGAGAAATCTTTAGCCGTCATGAGGTTGAACGCTTTTCTCGGCCAGGTCATTGGTAGTCCGGAAGTCTTGGGGGAATGGAGTTATATATTTTGTATTTTCGGACAACCTTCGAGCCTGGAACCCTGGGGTTGGCAACTATTTGGACACCATCTGAGTTTGAATTGCCTGGTTATTGGCGATCAAATGGTGCTCACGCCTTGCTTCCTCGGGGCTGAAATTGTTTATGCAGATAGCGGACCGTTTACTGGTACAAGTCTTTTTGAGGACGAAGAGCGCCTGGGGCTGGAACTATTGAGATCACTGGAAACAAAGGAGCGCTCTCGCGCTATGGTTTCTCAATCGATGATGGGGGATGAACTGCCCCCTGGTCGCTGGCATTTTGCAGATCATTTGCACTTGGGCGGAGCCTATCAGGATAATCGCATCGTTCCATTGGAAGGGCTTCCCTGCGATAAGCTTACTAAAATTCAGCAGAGAAATCTCACGGATCTAATCGAAGCCTATATCGCGCCACTACCTGATGGTCCCAGGTCTGCGCGACTGGAACAAGTTGAGCGACATTTGCAGGACACGCATTTTTGCTGGATCGGTGGCCAGGACGAAAACAACGCCTTTTACTATCGCATTCAGAGCCCGGTAATTTTCATCGAGTTTGATCATCATTCCGGTCTTTTTCTGACAAACGAAAAGCCGGCCAATTTTCATGTGCATACGATTGTACGAACGCCAAATGGAAATGATTATGGCGTCGATCTGCTCCGGCAGCACTACGCTCACGCACACCATCATCACGACCATTCATAGCACTTCAAAGTTAAATTCAAACGCAACAAGTCAGGCCCAGGGAGTAAAAGGGTATGGAATTGGATATCAAATGCAGACATCGACTGGGTAAGAAATCCGATTCGGCTTGTCCATCAGAACTGACGGATCAGCATAGAGTATTTTTCTTGTCGATGCGCTAAAGTTTCATTGTCTCGATCCTGGTCGGGAATTGATCGAGATTAAAGTTTGAAGACCAGACGCGGTTGCGATTTAATCGACTGGTATTATGAATTTTGTTGAATAGGGACGGACTTATGCGACCACTGCAGTTTGGTGTAACTTGTTATCAGGCGAGTTCAACGCAACTTGGATATGTCTTGTTTACCCCATTGCGCGGGGAAGAATGTTATCTGTTGGGCGAGCGTGGCGAGATCGTCCACAAGTGGCGCTTGCCTGATACCCTCGGCAACTATGGACAGTTACTGGCAAATGGAAATCTGCTCGTCTCAACCAAGCAAGAAGGCGTTCCCAAACTCGCCGCTGCAGGTGGTCGGCTTCTGGAACTCGATCGGGATAGTCAAATTGTTTGGGAGCACACCGATCTTATGCAACACCATGATCTCAATCCCACTCCAGCCGGGAATGTGCTCTATTTGGCTTGGGAGCTGGCCCCCACCAAAGATGCCGGGCGGATCTTGGGAGGGCTGCAGAATAGTGATCACGAAGACGGCGGCGTTTACGAGGATGCATTGCGGGAAGTCGATCGCGAAGGAAACATTGTATGGGAATGGCGAATGCAAGATCACTTTCCTTACGAAAAATATCCGTTGCGGCCAGCGGCCGATCGCCATGAATATGCCCATGCCAATACATGTCACGTTCAACCAGACGGAAATATTCTTGTGAGTTTCCGGCTTCTGGATCTGGTGATCCTGATTAACCGCGAAACCAAGGAAATTGACTGGGAAATGGCGGATCGATCTTGGGGCGGCCAGCATGACTGTCAGCAATTGGGTAATGGGAATATTCTATTATTTGCCAACGGATCGGAACAGCCAACTCCGGAACATTCCCGCATACTGGAAATCAATCCAGATTCCAGAGAAATTATCTGGCAATACAAAGGTCAACCGCCCGTCACATTTTATTCGCCACGTGTCAGCGGAACATGCAGATTAGATAACGGCAATACTTTTATTTGCGAAGGACAGCACGGTCGATTGTTTGAAGTCACACAAGCTGGCGAAATTGTCTGGGAATATATTTCGCCTTTCTACAATGTTGATCCGCGCATGGGGAAAACCAATCAAATTTTCCGCGCCCGGAAGTATTCCATAAACGATTCGAGGTTGAGTAAACTGCTTGATTCATAAAAGAGTTTGCTACCGGGCGAATCCGGATCGGTGGGCCCACCCTGTCATACGCATTTCCAGCCAGGCCATGATCGCATACATGCCAATACCCTCAATTGCCAGTGCAATAAGACAAGCGAATACCAAGGGAACTTCAAAGTTCGCTTGAGCCGTCAACATCATATGTCCCAGCCCTTTATTTGCGGCAATGGTTTCAAACAATACCGAACCAATAAAGGCTAATGTGATCGCAACTTTAAGGGAGCCAAAAAAGTAAGGAAGCGATCGAGGAATTCCGACTTTCGTCATAATATCCAATTTTTTTGCCCCAAGAGCGCGAAGGACATCCTCCATTTCCGGTTCGATGGTCGCCAATCCGGTCGCGACATTAACAACAATTGGAAAGAACGATGCCAGTACCGAGAAGTTCAACCGGATATGGCTTGTGTTCGCGAAGTTCCGATTGGCACAGAACGGGATGCCAGAATTTTCGCATACCCTGATAGAAACCGGTAACAGCCTCTTCTGATGGAGTATTCTCAAACGCGACATTTGAAAATTTTACGCGAGACTTGTTCATACGGTTAAATGAGGATCTGTGAGACCAAAATTCCGGTTGTTTGAATTCGGTCGAACGCCTCCATCCCTTCTACAGAAAATTTTCTCCTGACTTAACTACCTTTCAAAGCAACAAACATGGAACTTGTTCAATGATGCGATTGCTCAAATAATTACCATCGCATGATATTTTCTTTGGCATTGAACATTTGCGCCGTTGCCAAACTGAACGCACAATCATTGCCGTATTTGCTAGCAGCATTCTGTTCCCGCTTCCATGGAGCTCAATGATACTCAGATTTGAACTGTGATTTTCTGAAGCCGTTAAACTAAGATGTCAGTGTCCGGCGAACAGCCTCCTGCCACCCTGAGAGTTTTCGACTGCGATCTGCTTTCGGCATCTGAGGGTTGAATCTTTTTTCCAGCAGCCAATTTTCGGAAAATTCACCTGGTGAGGGATAGAATCCTACATGCATGCCGGCGAGGTAAGCTGCACCTAAAGCCGTTGTCTCTAGAATTGAAGGTCGGTCGACGGGTACATCCAATATGTCTGCCAGGAACTGCATGGTCCAGTCCGAAGCGACCATGCCACCATCAACCCGCAGCACGACATCTTGATCTGTTGGCCAGTCGTTTTTCATTGCCGACAATAATTCCGACGTCTGGTAACACACGGCTTCGAGTGCCGCGCGCGCCAGCTCCTTTGGTCCCGTAGCCCGGGTCAAACCGAAAAGAGCACCCCGGGCCTCCGCATCCCAGTGCGGGGCTCCCAGTCCTACAAAAGCCGGGACCAGATAAACATCCTGGTGGGGATCGGCTGCCGTCGCCAGGGAACCCGTATCGGAAGCGTTCTCAATAATGCCAAGTCCGTCCCGCAGCCATTGCACGGCGGCGCCGGCAACAAAGATTGAGCCTTCAAGAGCATATGTCGGCTTTCCGCCGAGCTGATAGGCGATCGTTGTCAGCAGTCGGTTTTGGGAATGAACTGGTGTAGCACCCGTATTCATTACCGCAAAGCATCCTGTCCCGTAAGTGGATTTCAACATGCCGGGTTCGAAGCAAGCCTGTCCGACGGTTGCGGCCTGCTGGTCGCCGGCAATACCGGTAATGGGGATTGGGGCTCCAAAGAGCTGTGGGTCGGTTGATCCGAAGTCGGTCGCACAATCCAGCACCTTGGGAAGAAGTTCTTTGGGGATGTCGAGAATGTCGAGCAGGGTTGAATCAAACACCCCTTGTCTGATGTCGTAAATCAGCGTGCGGCTGGCGTTGGTGGCATCGGTAGCGTGAACAGTACCTCCAGTGAGTCGCCACAATAAGAATGTATCAATGGTTCCAAATGCGAGATTACCCGATTGCGCCGAGTTGCGGGCCCCGTCAACATTGTCGAGGAGCCACTTGATCTTCGTTCCTGAAAAATAGGGGTCCAGGAGAAGGCCCGTTTTTTCCGTAAATGTGTTCTCAACACCTTCAGCCTTGAGAGTCGCACATAGGTCCGAGGTTCTGCGATCCTGCCAGACAATGGCGTTATGCAGTGGTTTACCGGTAGTCTTATCCCAGATTACCGTTGTTTCCCGCTGGTTGGTGATGCCTATGGCAACAATGTCGGTTGCTTCCGCTTTGGCTTGTTCGAGAACCTTCCGGCATGTGGACAGGGTCGTTCGCCACAGATCCTCGGGATCGTGCTCGACCCAGCCAGAGCGTGGATAAATTTGTGGAAATTCCTCCTGAGCCACCGCCTCTATTGCTAATTCCTTTGTAAAGAGAATGGCTCGCGAAGATGTTGTTCCCTGATCAATGGCAAGTACGTATTTACTCACAACCTGCTCCTCTTTCTTTTTTCTCTCTCCATAGCGTCTAGCTAGAGAGCTTTCGTCGCTGAGGGTTTCGAGACTTGAGCGTTATCATGAGAACTTGCTCTCAACCAGTCGCTCAGCCCGTCTACTTCTTCGGGAGAAAACTGCAAACCCAGCTTGGTGCGTCTCCAGAGTATATCATTAACCGATACTGCCCACTCATTTCTTTGAAGGTGTATGACTTCAGCTTCCGTCAATCCGGCCCCAAAGTGTTTTCCCAGATCCTCCCAGTTTTTGGCATTCTCCAGAATGATCATCACCTCGGTGCCGTAGGTGTGGATCAGTCTCACCGCATCCCGGTGATTGAGAAAGGAGTATTTCTTTTCAGTCGATGCAATGAGTGCATCAAACTCTTCAATCGGAAAATTTCCGCCGGGTAGAGGGCTCCGACTCGTCCACGTCCCTTTCAGATCGGGGAATTTGGGTTTGATTTCATCCAGCGCGTTTTCGGCAAGACGGCGATAGGTCGTAAGCTTGCCGCCAAATATATTCAGGAGCCCGGCCTGGTTTGCGTTTCCATCATAATCAAGGACATAGTCCCGGGTTATTTCCTGTGCCTTGGAAGCCCCGTCGTCATAGAGCGGACGGACCGCCGAATAATTCCAGACAACATCTTCCGGTGAAACCGAAGTGCGAAAATATTCATTGACGATCTGGCATAGATATTTCACCTCGTCCTCGCTCGTTTCGATCGAGTCGGGATCACCGGTGAACTCGCGATCGGTTGTACCAATCAGAGTGAACTCGTGCTCATAAGGAATAGCAAAAATAATTCTTCCGTCGGAGTTTTGGAAAATAAAACAACGCTCATCGTCAAAGAGCCGTTTAACAACAATATGACTTCCCTGGACCAGACGAACGCGACTTTCTGTGTTATCCCCGAGAATTCGGGCTCGCACCTCATCGATCCATGGTCCCGCAGCATTTATCAGGAATTTTGATGATACAGTGCTCGTTTCACCCGTTTGCCTGCTCCTGACTTGCAGGTCCCAGTGATCCTCGTGCCGTTCGGCGCCAACAACTTCTGTTCGGGTTTCAATGGTAGCGCCTCTGTGAGCCGCGTCCCGTGCATTGAGAACGACCAGGCGAGAATCTTCAACCCAGCAATCGGAATTTTCAAAGGCTTTGCGATAGTCGGATTTGAGATCCTCGGCGATCGGATCTTCTGTCATGTCGATTGTTCGTGTCGGAGGTAGTTTCTTACGTCCGCCAATATGGTCATAAAGGAAAAGGCCCAGCCGCAGCATCCAGGCCGGACGCAAATCCGCGTGGTGCGGTAAAACAAACCGGAGCGGGCGGATGATGTGAGGGGCAAGGGCCCAGAGGATCTCCCTCTCGATCAGGGATTCCCGGACGAGGCGAAATTCAAAATGTTCGAGATAGCGCAAACCCCCGTGAATAAGTTTTGTCGATCCCGAAGATGTCCCGGAGGCCAGATCGTTCTGTTCGGCAAGATAAACGGAAAGACCGCGACCCGCGGCATCTCGTGCAATTCCGCAACCATTGATCCCTCCGCCAATCACCGCAATATCGAACATAGAAACCGAATACCCTCAAACTTGCCTAGCCTGATCAAAACCAGATTATAGTAAAGTACAATCCAAATTCATCGAATTCGTCAACAAAAGAAAACTTACGAAAATAATTCGAAAAATCAAGTCGGATCAGCGATTTTCAATTTAACGTCGCTCTCATCACAAATGCGTTCAATGTTTTCAGGTGGTCGGGTGTTGGTGACGAATGTGTCTATATCCGAGAGATGGCCAATGCGGACCGGAGCATTTCGACTGTATTTGGTACTATCCGCGACAAGAATACTGTGTCGAGCGCATTCAATGATTGCTTTGGAGACTTTGACTTCGCGATAGTCGTAATCGAGGAGTGTCCCGTCATTGCCTATGGCTGAAGCTCCGACGACCGCTATGTCGACGTGGAACTGTCGGATAAAATCCATCGCAGCTTCTCCGAGAACTCCCAGGTCCGATTGACGGACAACGCCGCCGGCGACCACCAGTTCGAATTCGGGTAATCCACCTAAAATATTGATAACATGTATATTATTTGTAATGGCCATCATGCCGGTGTGAAAACGAAGTGCAGTTGCCACCTGTTCGGTCGTGGTACCTATATTGATGAGAATGGAGGAATTGTTCGGGATCAGTCGCGCCGCACATTCACCGATACTTTTCTTCTCTTCAGGGGCGATCAGGCGACGCGCCTCATAGCTGACATTCGCGACTCCAGAGGCAATAACAGCGCCACCATGAAACCGGTGCAATAAGCCCCGGTCTACCAGCTCATTCAGGTCTTTGCGTATAGTTTGAGGTGTGACTTGAAATTGTTCCGCAAGACCGTCAACGCTTACGCGACCGTCTTTCTTGGCCAGGGACACTATATCCAATTGCCGAGGCGTACTTGGTTCCATTTGCAATCCAATAACTTTGTCGAATATCTCATACTAAAGTGCAAATCTGAGCAAATTTCAAATGGTTAATTTTCATTTGACTTTCTTTTTTTTTCATTTAACTCTTGAAATCTTCAATTTTAAAAGTGTGCAATTCCATTTGGGAGGAATTTATAATGAGAATTAAAATTGCGACCATCGTTGCTTCAACGATGGCGTTGAGCTTGGCAACGCCAAGTTTCGCCGACATGGAGGCCGCGAAACGTTGGGTGGATGGGGAATTTAGCCTGTCAACTCTGACAAAAGATCAGCAGATGAAAGAGCTGGAATGGTTCATCAAAGCTGCGGAACCCTTCAAAGGTATGGAAATCAATGTGCTTTCCGAAACTATTCCGACACATGAGTATGAATCTAAAACTCTGACCAAAGCTTTCGAAGAAATAACCGGTATCAAGGTCAATCATCAGCTTCTTGGTGAGGGCGAGGTTGTACAAGCTGTTCAAACCCAGATGCAGACCAAGCGGAATCTCTACGATGCCTATATCAACGATTCCGACCTGATCGGAACTCATTCGCGTCTTCAATTGGCTGTAAATCTTACGGATTGGATGAATGGGGACGGTAAAGACGTTACTCTGCCAACTCTGGATGTCGATGACTTTATTGGAAAGTCCTTCACAACGGGTCCCGATGGGAAACTTTATCAGCTTCCTGATCAGCAATTTGCCAATCTGTATTGGTTCCGCAAGGACTGGTTCGACAGACCTGATTTGAAAAAGCGTTTCAAGGCAAAATACGGATACGAGCTTGGTGTACCGGTAAACTGGTCCGCCTATGAAGATATTGCAGAGTTTTTCACCAATGATGTGAAAGAAATCAAGGGCGTCCGTGTTTACGGTCATATGGACTACGGCAAAAGGGCTCCGGATTTAGGTTGGCGAATGACTGATGCCTGGCTTTCAATGGCAGGTGCGGGATCCAAAGGTCTGCCAAATGGTCGTCCCATTGATGAGTGGGGAATTCGGATGGACGACAATAGTTGCAATCCGAAAGGTGCTTCTGTCGAGAGAGGTGGGGGAGCTAATGGTCCGGCCGCTGTTTATGCTATTCGAAAATGGGATGAGTGGCTTCGGAAGTACGCCCCTCCTGGATCCGCCGACTATGACTTTTACCAGTCCCTTCCTGCTCTAAGTCAAGGTAATGTCGCACAGCAGATTTTCTGGTACACGGCATTTACCGCGTCGATGGTTGCTCCGAAAAGTTCCGGAAACAACACCGTTGATGATCAGGGCACACCGCTCTGGAGAATGGCTCCTTCTCCTCATGGGCCGTATTGGGAAAAAGGTCAGAAGCTTGGTTATCAGGACGCCGGCAGCTGGACACTTTTTAAATCTACGCCAGTTGATCGACGCAAGGCAGCCTGGCTCTACGCCCAATTCTCAGTTTCTAAAACTGTGTCTCTCAAGAAAAGCCATGTGGGTCTGACTATAATTCGTGATAGCGATATCAATCATGAATCATTCACGAAACGTGCCTCTAAATTGGGTGGATTGGTTGAGTTCTATCGCTCACCGGACCGTGTGAACTGGACGCCAACCGGTGTGAATGTTCCAGACTATCCTAAACTCGCGCAGCTCTGGTGGCAGAATATTGGCGATGTGAATTCAGGTGCATTTACTCCGCAAAAAGCCATGGATCGTCTCGCCAATGAGATGGATCAGGTTATGGCCCGGATGGAATCCGCCGACAAGAAAGCCAAAATTTATGGTGGTTGCGGACCTCGGCTCAATCCAAAGAAAAGCGCTTCAGACTGGCTTGGAAAAGGTGGAGCCAAGGCAAAACTGGCTAACGAAAAGCCAAAAGGCGAAACCATCAAATATGAAGAGCTGATTCAACGTTGGAAAAAAGGCTAATACGGCCTATTCCTCTTCAACTCCCGGCAAACAAGCCTCCCTTTGTTTGCCGGGAGTTTCTAATTTTCAAAAATTG
>CAJHZG010000290.1_pt1 | contig 12871 bp, 12 predicted proteins | sample 9198901 | NCBI WGS metagenome assembly CAJHZG01 (sample SAMEA7708382, study PRJEB35096) | sediment metagenome | biome: marine neritic benthic zone biome [ENVO:01000025]; feature: sediment [ENVO:00002007]; material: shallow marine sediment [ENVO:03000034] sea grass bed [ENVO_01000059] ... | reverse complement strand
TTAACCAATCGCACGCGGCGAATGGCCGATGTCCCTTCCGCATCAAGCAGTTGCTGCATCTGCTGGCGCCATAATTGCCCTTCATTGGATCCACACAATCCCCTTAGATAGTGCACAGCTCCTAGAATTTCAGAAAGCCGGAAAAGCTTTGTATCGTACGGACGGGTATCCTGATTCTGAGTATTCTGAGCAGAGGCCGGCAGGCTTGAAACAAGGCTCAGAGAAGCGGCGAGGAAGAGGGTAACCACCAGACGCCGGTTGCCATGGGAGCGCAGCATTCGCCTCCGGTATCCGTTCATGCGTATTGAGAATAGGCCGTTCACGGAATTTGTTTCTTGGCTTTGCATATTTCGAAATTTCAGTGTGTCGCCTGATGGACACATACTGGATCTCGATCACAAAGGCAAATTTTTGGCCGTATCGGTAGAGACTTCGATCCGGCCTTTTGCGATCCGCCCGTGAAGGCTTGACGTCTTAATTCTGGCGAATCTCTTCGCTGGGATAGAAAGCCTTGAACACAAAGGCGAAGGTCACATCGTAAACTACGTCCTCAACCTTACCGCCGTTTTTCTTCTGCGCTGTAATATTGCCGACATCCTTGCCCTTGTTTATGGAAGAATTGTCGAGGGCGGAATTCTGGCCTTTCTCCCAGGCAATCGTTACCTCATCGACCTTGACCGAACCGGATTTCCGCACGAGGTCCATGGTCACGCCCTTGGGTTTGCCATTGGACTTGACGACGATCACTCGAGCCATCGGATTAATGTTTTTCGGCAATTCACCCTGGAACAGGGGATAAGGCGCGGTCCGGGAATCGTAGCCTACATAGGGGTTGAGACCATATTGGCGAATATTCGCATTAGCCGGAACAAGGACTTTTCCGTCCGCGTGCCGCTGTTTAAACTTCTCGAAAGACTCAAGGCGTGCCGGAACGGTTTCCAGTTCGTGTGCCGTATAGTCGCCGACGATGCCGGTACCTGTAAATTGTTGCCACCAGCTTTCAGTCTGGCGGTCATACATAACCAGATCGGAATTGCGCAGCTTACCTGTTGTTCCAAAATCATGAAGCTTGCCCTTGAATTCCCGCTTGAAGACGATCGCAGAATTGCAGAGAGGGCAGTACGTTACGGCCACCGGGGTTCCGCCAATACTATCGTTGACGATTTCGTGCCAGATTAGAATGCGCAGCGGGTAGGCTTTTGCTTCGCCGTTCAATGTCAGACCGATAACCGGTTCCTGGGCTCCGAGTGTCTTTTCCTCCGCAGCGGCCATGAATTTGGGACGGTCAATCGAGGGGATGCCGTCTTTGGGCGGTCCTCCGGACAGAATTTCGTTGAATTCAATGCTCTTTTTGTCAAAATTTGTTTTTGACCAACCCTGGATTTTCCAGATCGAAGGTTCCGCCACAGTCGCACTTGTCGTCCAGGCGAAGGCAATCAGGGATACAATTGCCAGTCGTATTGAGTATGAAGTTCTAAAGCGAGAATTCATTGTGAGCCGCCTTGTCAAAATTTAGCTTGTCCGAGGATATTTTGCCCGAAACCTTCTTTCATGCCCATACACGGTCCTTGAACTCTTTGTGATCTTAATTTGTGTACGGAGTTTTATGATTACCGGGTTCTACAGGATCGATTCGTTCAATAATCGGTGGGCCTTATTGACAATCTGCTGCAGGCCCGGCGTCGTCTCAAGGTTTGGGATGTCTTGCGGCGTAATCCAGCGGACGGCGATGCTGTCACTTCCGGCCCGGGCAGCTCCACTGGTCCAGATCCCGTAATAGACGCTCAGAACATAGTGGGCCGTCAGAATATCCTGATCATCGCGCAGAATGACATCGTGACTGGTAACAAGACCGAGGAGATCGGCGTGAATCCCGGCTTCTTCATACAGTTCCCGCAGGGCTGTGGCATCGCTTGTCTCACCGGGTTTAATATGACCGCCGGGCAGGCTCCAGTTATGGCGCATGCGAACCTTCCCGCGCTGAACCAGCAGGACTTTGTTCCCGTCAAAAACAGCGATACTGGCTCCCGGCGTGGGCCTGATTGGGCTAACTTCCATGACTCCAGTTAACAAAATTTGTGAGCACAGATCAAATAGTGATGTATGGGCTAACTTTGTTTCGCATCAGGACGATAGGGAACCGGTACAAAAGCATGACTTGTCCGGGATTTTGTCGAAGGTGTGCGTGGCTGCGCTATTTTGGGCCGTCATCAAACCGTCTTAGAGGAGTGCTTCGATGGATTTGATTTCAGACTCCATGCGAGCCGTGTTTTTTTCGCAAAGGGACACCATCTTTTCTAGCGAACCCTCGGCCATGGCATGCTGCAAATCCTCGATCAGGCGGGTCGCACTGTTCTGCAGGTCGGCGATCCGTACCTCTACTTCGGAAAGATCAGACGGGACGACAATCTGGGCTTGTTTTTGCGTCGAAGAATTGTGACTGCTCAGGGATGACCAGGCCAGAACATCGAGGGCCACCTCTTCCGGGGCTTCGGGCAGGATTTGCAGGAGCTGTACGAGCGCGCTCAGGGGATTGAGGTGACGGCGGCGCGGTCCAATCGCCCCTTTTCGAGCTTCCAGACTTGCCCGCATCAATTGCTGATAAGCCTTGAGATCGCAGGAGGGGGAAGTCAAATTTTTAGATACAGATACCGCAACCATAAGAAGCACCGCTTTCATTTAGTATTCGAGCATAGGTGCCTCTGGAAAGGTCTCAGTTATCACAGATCATTTTTGGAGGAGGGCCGTCGCGAACCTCGTCTCTGCGAATCATAGCACCTTGCTAGTTTTCAGAATGTCGGCAAAACGTTTCAAATTCATTACAAATAGAAAATGCAGAATTAGGAATGTATCTTCGATGACACAATGGGCCGGTCAATGTCGGTGTTCGCAGGCAGCGCGACATCGATACCGGTTGTACGATTTTAGACCGGTCTCGGGCAAAAACCTTAAATGAGTTTGCCGGGATTCAGAATGCCATTGGGGTCGAATGCCGCCTTGATCGCACGCATCAATCCCAGTTCCGCTTCGCTGCGGTAGTGCGTCAGGAGTTTGCGCTTCATGCGTCCAATACCGTGCTCGGCGCTGATCGAACCCTTGAAAGCCTGCACAATTTCATTGACGCCATTGTTCATGTCCGTGATGCCCTTTTCGAAATCCTCACGGTTCATCTCTTCCGGCTGCAGGACATTGAAATGAATATTTCCGTCGCCATAGTGACCGAATGGCAGCGGGCGGCTTCCGGGGCAGAGCGTCGCGACCCGTTCCATAGCCTGAGTGATGAATACGGGAATGCGGGCGATCGGTACGGAAATATCGCATTTGAGACTTCGCCCTTCCAGTCTCTGGGTTTCCGACAGTTCCTCGCGAATTTTCCAGAGATTTTCCGCCTGGGCGCCAGAAGATGCCAGCGTTCCGTCTTGTATGAGCCCATTTTCGAAGGCCGTTTCGAGAATTTTGTGCATCACACTCTCTGCATCGCCATCGCTCCTGAGGGAAGAAACTTCGATCAGGACATTCCATGGATGGCGGTTCTCGAGTGGATCGGTGCAACTTTCATGGTGTTTGAGAATAATCTCCAGGCAGCGATCGATCATCAGTTCAAAAGATGTCAGGGACGGGCCGCCAATTTTTTTTGCAACGTTGAATAGTTCCCGGACATTGTCGAGTGTCTCGACACCCAGGAACGCCGTGCTTTTTTCCACGGGCTTTGGATAGAGCTTCAAAACCGCGGCGGTGATTATGCCCAACGTACCCTCGGACCCCACAAGAAGGTTTTTCAAGTCATAGCCTGTATTGTTTTTCGTAAGGCTCCGAAGATCATCGATGATCCGCCCGTCCGCGAGCACAATCTCAAGTCCGAGAACCTGGTTCCGCGCCGTACCATAAGCGAGTGCGCCGACGCCGCCGGCATTGGTCGCAAGATTGCCGCCGATCTGACAGCTGCCTTCGGCAGCCAGACTTAGCGGGAAAAGGCGGTCGTTCTGTTCCGCGATCTCCTGGATGTTCTGTAGAATGACACCGGCTTCAGCGGTGATGGAATCATTGTCGAGGTCCAGCTCGCGAATCTGGTTCAGGCGCGCGAGGCAGAGTATCACTTCATGACCCGATTCAAACGGGATCTGCCCGCCCACGAGACCCGTATTGCCGCCTTGCGGTACGATGGCGGTGCGGGTCTTGTTGGCAAGCGCCAATATCTCCGAAACTTCCTGGGTCGTACCCGGGCGCAGAACCAGAGCCGCCTTGCCCACATAAACATCCCGCCGTTCCGAGAGATACGGCGCCATTTCTTGCTCATCATCGATGGCATATTTGTCACCGACAATATTTCTGAACTCTTGCAGCGTGTCTTCTGAAGGCGCAGATCTACCCGCAATCTGATGATCGGTATTCGGGGTTTCAGAATTCATGTTCGATATTCCCTATGAAACATTTTCTCAAACTTTTCCGCGTGGAAGTGCCGCCCGCCTGAGCCTGTCATTAATAGCTATACCAAGATCCCTGTCGGGTACAGGCATCACCGCGATCGCTCTGAACGAGTCACTGTCTAAATCGCGCAGAGCCCCAAACAAGCGCGCTGCCGCTTCCTTCAGGCTTGCCCGTTCGCTCAAATTAATCGTTCGTCCTGCTCCGGAGAGCGGTTCAGGACCGAAAGCAAGCAAGGCTTCATTTTTGTCGACATGCCGGGCATCCAGGCGCAACGGCACGCTTGGGGCGTAATGGCTGGCCAGTTGTCCCGGCGCCGAAGGTTTTTGCGGATCCTGGAGGGGCGATGGTTCCGCCAGCGCCACATGGCGTTTGAGTTCTTCATCGGTGATGGCCCCGGTTCTGAGAATTTCCGCTGTACCGTCGATACATCTGACTATTGTCGACTCCAGTCCGATGGCGGTGGGGCCGCCGTCGAGAATCGTGAGATCGATGTTGCGAAAGTCCGTTGCCACATGTTCAGCCGTCGTCGCGCTGACATGCCCTGACAAGTTTGCACTCGGTGCCGCCAGCGGTCTTTCGGCCGCAGTTATCAGATCCTGCGCAACCGGATGGTCCGGCTGGCGCACGGCAATGGTCTCCAGTCCCGCCGTCACCAGCGGCGCGATCGGGTTTCCTTCCTTCAGCGGTAGCACCAGGCTGAGAGGGCCGGGCCAGAAGGCTTTCGCAAGGCTCAGTGCCGGGGGTGAAAATTCGGCAAACCTCCGGGCCTGATGAAGTGTGGCGACATGAACGATCAGGGGATTGAATTCTGGCCGGCCCTTGGCGGCGAAAATTTCCGCGACCGCAAGGCCGTTGGTCGCATCCGCGCCGAGGCCATACACAGTTTCTGTGGGAAAAGCGACGAGTTTGCCGTCGCGAATTCGGCGCGCGGCATTCAAGATTTGATCTCGGGTTGGCATTGATGTAGCCATAGAAGAAACTTTGTTTTGCACGTAAATATCTATAACTTACCCGAAACAAGATTCAGTCAGTTTTTTGAATTTTAAAACAAAAGGATTATGAAATCCTCAATCAAACCCGACAGGCCCATTCAGTGCGCCAAGTTTTTCAGGCGCGATACTGCCGGAATGGATGCAGCCGGACAGGATGCACCCGAAAAGAATTCAGTCGAAAAGGATTCACATGTCTTACCGTGCACCCCTGAACGATATTCGTTTCGCCCTGAACCAGATAGCCGGTCTTCCTGAACTTGTAAATCCGGGAAAGATTGCTGATCTCGATGCCGATCTGGTGAATGCGGTTCTCGACGAAGCCGGCAAATTCGCCGAGGAGCGTATCGCGCCGCTCAATCGACCCGGCGACGAGAGGGGCGCGGTTCTTAAAGACGGCGAGGTCACATTTCCCGACGGTTGGAAAGACGTCTATGATGACTGGGTCGAGGGGGGCTGGTGTGCCCTGCCGGGACCGAAAGATTTCGGCGGTCAGCATCTGCCGGTCTCGGTGTCCATGGCCTGTGTCGAGATCTGGAACTCGGCCTGCATGTCATTCGCGCTCAATCCGCTTCTAACCCAGGCCGCGGTCAATGCCCTGAACAAGTTCGGCAGCGACGAATTAAAAGCCACTTATCTGGAGAAAATGGTGCAGGGGCAGTGGACCGGCACGATGCAGCTCACCGAACCCCAGGCGGGCTCCGACCTTAACGCTTTGAAGGCCCGGGCCGTTCCCAGGGACGATGGCACCTATCGACTTCACGGCACCAAGATTTTCATCAGCTATGGCGAGCACGCGCTGACGGAAAACATCATTCACATGGTGCTGGCGCGCACTCCCGACGCACCGGCGGGAACTCGGGGCATTTCCCTGTTTCTGGCACCCAAGTTTTTACTGGATGAGAATGGCAATCCGGGGCCGCGCAATGATATCATCTGTTCGAAGCTCGAGCACAAGCTCGGTATCCATGCGAGTCCCACATGTGTTCTTAATTTCGGCGAGAACAATGGCGCTGTCGGCTGGCTTGTAGGGGAGGAAAACCGCGGTCTGCAGGCCATGTTCACGATGATGAATGAAGCGCGCCTGGCTGTCGGCATTCAGGGCGTCGCTATTGCCGAACGCGCCACTCAGCAAGCCATAGCCTATGCCAATGAACGGCGTCAGGGCCGTTCCGAAGATGCCGGCGCGCAGGACATGGTACCCATCGTCGATCATCCGGATATCCGCAGGTCGTTATTGACCATGCGCTCAAAGACAGCTGCCGCTCGCGCTATCTGCTATGTCACGGCTTCGGCCCTTGACCATTCCCGTTACGCCGAAGAGGCGCAAGCAAGACAGGCGGCAGCTCACAAGGCCAGCCTGCTCACTCCTGTAGCCAAGGCATTCAGCACCGATATTGGTGTCGAGGTTGCGTCGGACAACATACAGGTGCACGGGGGTATGGGTTATATGGAGGAGACAGGCGCTGCTCAGCTTCTGAGGGATGCCCGTATCGCTCCGATCTATGAAGGCACCAATGGAATTCAGGCCATTGATCTCGCGGTACGCAAACTACCCCTGGAACAGGGGCGGATCGTGTCCGAATTCCTGTCCGAGCTTAGCCAGATCGTCGATGAAGTGAAGACCACGAACCGGCCGGAATTCGGCAATATGGGTGAAAATCTTGGAGAAGCCCTCGAACTCTTGGAAACAGCAACACGGTGGATGCTTGACAAATTGCCGGGTTCCGCTGACCTGGCCCTCGCCGCGGCGACGCCATACCTGCGGCTATTCGGTCTTGCGTCGGGCGGAATTCTTATGGCCCAGGGGGCATTGAACGCGACCCGTGAAGAGGGCAGCGGCAACCAGAATCTCGTTCACCTCGCCCGCTATTTTGCCGAGCATGTTGTTCCGGATTCAAGGGGGCTCGTACGGAAAATCACCGATGGGTCGGAAATTGTCCTCGCCGAACAAGGCAATGACCTGGTCCGAGAAACTGTCTAACCCAACCATCCGCACAGTCCAATCAGAATACCGGAATGTTTCGATGATTTGGTTCCGACATCGGTGTTTGAAAAGAGAGGAATTCTGAGCAGAAAGAATGGGCGGGAAGCAGTGGTGCCGAGGAAAGGCTTTTAAGAAAGACTTGAAAGAAGGGCCCTGAAGAAAGGATAAAAGGGAAATGGGAGAACTGTCCGGAAAAACCTTGTTCATCACTGGTGCCAGCCGCGGTATTGGCCTTGCTATCGGTTTGCGGGCCGCGCGCGACGGGGCCAATGTCGCCATCGCTGCTAAAACCAGTGACCCGCATCCAAAACTGCCGGGCACGATTCATACCGCGGCTCAAGAAATTGAAAAGGCTGGAGGTAAGGCCCTGCCCCTGGTGGTCGATGTTCGGGAAGAAGATCAGGTGGCCGACGCAGTGAGCCGGACTGTGGATCAATTTGGTGGACTGGATATTTGTGTGAACAATGCCAGCGCCATTCAGCTGACCGACACCGAGGCCACGGAAATGCGCCGGTTCGACCTCATGCACCAGGTGAATACCCGCGGCACCTATATGGTTTCCAAATATTGCCTGCCACATCTGAAAGAGTCCGAAAACCCCCACATCCTGATGATTTCCCCGCCGATTGAGGCCAATCCTGCCTGGTTTGCAGGTCACGTGGCCTACACAATTTCGAAAATCGGTATGAGCCTGTGTGTGTTGGGCATGGCTGCGGAATTCCGCAAATTCGGCATTGGCGTCAACGCCCTATGGCCGCGCACGACCATCGCCACAGCCGCTATCCAGTTTGTCGTCGGCAATGATCAGATGATGCGCGCCAGCCGTAAACCAGACATAATGGCCGATGCGGCGCATTTGATTTTTTCAAAACCAGCGAAAGAATTTACTGGCAATTTCTGCATTGATGACACGTTTCTCGGGCAGAACGGCGTAACGGACTTTGAGCAATACCGCATGGATCCGGATGTTGACTTGTTTCCCGACTTTTTTGTTCCCGAGGACAGCAATCCGCCGGTATCTTTGAAAAGTCAGAAAAGCTGAACCCAGCATTCGCATCTGACCCTCGTAATAAAGGAGAGACCGGGACATGAAAACTTTGTATCTCACACATGCCGCCTGCCTTAAACACGATACCGGTCCGGGGCATCCCGAGCGGATAGAACGTCTCGAAACCGTCCATAAAACCCTGGATCAGCCAATATTTTCCGATCTCCTGCGGGAAGATGCTCCACAGGCCGATGTGGTGGTGATCGCGGACGCCCATCCCATGGATTACATCAAGGCCATCCGCGACAGTGAACCGGCGGAAGGCTATGTGCGTATTGATTCAGATACAGTCATGTCACCCGGAAGTTATGCGGCCGCTCTGCATGCTTCGGGTGCCGGAATTCGTGCGGTTGATCAGGTAATGCAGGGGGCGGTCAAAAACGCCTTTTGCGGGGTTCGTCCTTGTGGTCACCATGCGGAAACCGCGCGCGCCATGGGATTTTGTATGTTCAACAATGTTGCCGTTGCTGCCAAATATGCGCGAAAAAAATACAATCTCGACCGCGTGGCTGTCGTTGACTTTGACGTTCATCACGGCAATGGCACACAGGACCTTTTCTGGTCGGACAGGGAGCTTTGGTTTGCCTCCACCCACCAGATGCCGCTCTATCCGGGCACCGGTGCGGTCACCGAAACCGGGGTCGGCAATATCGTCCATGCCCCCCTCAGCCCGGGAGATCGCGGTCCACAATTCAGCGAAGCGTTCGAAACCCGCATTCTGCCAAAAATTCGCGAGGAATCACCTGAACTTATCCTTATTTCGGCAGGATTTGACGCGCATGAGCGTGATCCACTGGCTAATCTTGGACTTGTCGAGGAAGATTTTGAATGGGCGACGAAAAAGCTCCTGGACGTTGCCGACACCTCTTGTAACGGCCGGGTGATTTCCATGCTGGAAGGTGGCTATGATTTACAAGCCCTCGGGAATTCCGTATCAGTTCATGTTCAAGCCCTCATGGATGCAGCCGCTTGAATGTAGGATCCGGCGTTCCGGAATTGTGAATGGATGTAATGTTTAGGGGATTTATTTATGGCAAAGGCCGCTTCGAATTCCGATATCAAGGATATGAGCTTTGAAATGGCATTGAAGGAACTCGAGCAGATCGTCGGCCGATTGGAGCGCGGCGATGTTGAACTCGAGGAATCAATTGCGATTTACGAACGGGGCGAAGCCCTGCGGGCGCGTTGTGATGGCCTATTGAAGCAGGCAGAAGCCCGAGTTGAAAAAATTACTCTGGATTCCGAAGGCAATCCTGCAGGGACTGAGCCTCTGGATGTTGACTAGTGGCAACAGATATTTTCGAGATCCGTCCGGGACACTATGAGCCGGGACACCATGAGAGAGTATATTTGCAGATGCTGTGGCCCGAGGTCATCACATTTTCAAATTTCGATTGGCAAAATCGGATTTTGACAGGTAAAACAGCTAGGCTGGCCGGGTTGGCTGGTTTCCAAATCGATTTCCGAGTTCCTCAATCCGACATAATACAAGACAAACAAAACCAACAAGATAGACAAGGCCTCTTTTGCGATGAGTCATCTGACCCCACTTCTTGACACTGTCAAATCTCCCGCGGATCTTCGCCGGTTGGAAGATCAGGATCTACAGCAAATCGTGGATGAGCTGCGGGCTGAAACCATTGATGTGGTATCTCATACCGGTGGACATCTTGGCGCCGGGCTCGGAGTTGTTGAGCTGACGGTTGCCCTTCACAAAGTGTTTGCTACACCGCAGGACAAGATAATCTGGGATGTAGGACACCAGGCCTATCCGCATAAAATTCTGACGGGACGACGCGACCGCATGCGCAGCTTGCGACAGGGCGGCGGTCTCTCAGGTTTCACGAAACGTGCCGAAAGCCAATATGACCCTTTCGGCGCCGCACATTCTTCGACTTCAATTTCCTCTGGGCTCGGGATGGCTGTTGCCCGTGATTTATCAGACGGTGACAATCACGTCGTTTCGGTCATCGGCGATGGAGCGATGAGTGCAGGCATGGCTTATGAGGCCATGAACAATGCAGGCGCCATGGATTCGCGCCTGATCGTCATTCTCAATGACAACGACATGTCCATCGCGCCACCGGTTGGCGCTATGAGCGCCTATCTCGCGCGGCTGATATCCGGCGGCACCTATCTGAACGTGCGCAACTGGGCCAAGCAGATTGCGCGCAGACTGCCTAAGACATGGGAGCGTCGGGCGCAACGTGCTGAAGAATATACGCGTGGCTTCTGGACAGGCGGCACCATGTTCGAGGAGCTTGGATTTTACTATGTCGGTCCCATCGACGGGCACAACCTCAGCCATCTTTTGCCGGTCCTTAGAAATGTGAAAGAGGCCGGGGTGGGTCCCATTCTCGTCCATGTCGTGACCAAAAAGGGTGCGGGCTATGCGCCTGCGGAAAAATCTTCTGACAAATATCACGGTGTTTCAAAATTCGACGTTATCACCGGCGAGCAAGTCAAGGCCCTGCCCAACGCTCCATCCTATACGAAAACATTCGCCAGCGCGCTGCTCAAAGAAGCGGAAGTGGATGATAAAATTATCGGCATAACTGCCGCCATGCCTTCGGGAACAGGCATGGACCTGTTTGCCAAGACATTTCCTGACAGAAGTTTTGACGTCGGCATCGCGGAACAGCATGCGGTGACATTTGCTGCGGGACTCGCCACGGAAGGTTATAAACCCTTCGTTGCCATTTATTCTACATTCCTGCAGCGCGCCTACGACCAGATCGTCCATGATGTGGCAATCCAGGGACTGCCGGTTCGCTTCGCGATCGACCGCGCCGGTCTGGTAGGCGCTGACGGTCCGACCCATGCCGGATCCTTCGATATTACCTATCTTTCGACACTGCCGGGCATGGTGGTTATGGCTGCTGCTGATGAAGCAGAATTATACCATATGGTGCGCACAGCGGCAGCGATCAACGACCGGCCTTGCGCCTTCCGCTATCCGCGTGGTGAAGGTGTCGGAGTTGAAATGCCGGAACGAGGAGAAATTCTGGAGATCGGCAAAGGGCGGATCCTGCAGGAAGGCTCAACGGTGGCGCTCCTGTCCTTTGGTGCCCGGGCGCAGGAATGTCTGAGTGCCGCAGCCCAGCTATCCGCATTTGGACTATCGACAACCGTTGCCGATGCGCGCTTCGCCAAGCCTCTTGATGAGGACCTTATTCGACGCCTGGCCTCCGAGCATGAAGTCCTCATTACCATTGAGGAAGGAGCCATCGGCGGGTTCGGTTCCCACGTGCTGCATTTTCTGGCCACGGAGGCCCTGTTGGAAAAAGGCCTCAAAGTCCGATCCATGGTGCTGCCGGACCGATTCATCGATCAGGACGGCCCGTCTGCCATGTATCAGCAGGCCGGTCTCGACGCCGATGGCATTGTCAAAACCGTGTTCAGCGCCCTTGGCCGGGAACAAACCGGTGAGCTCAACGAACGCGCCTAGGGAAAGCGATTAATCGCAAATCCGGAACAGTGCCGCGTTCAGCGATAGAACTTGGAATGACAGACCAGACGGCAGAAAGACTGGATCTCAGACTCGTCCAATCCGGACTTGTGGCAACTCGTTCGAGGGCGCGGGATCTCGTCAAAAGAGGATTTGTTGAGATTGACGGTGAGACCGTCACCAGTCCTGCACAAAAGGTTGACGTTTGCGCCGAAATCCGGATTCGGGAAAATGTGGATCGCTATGTTTCTCGTGGCGCTTTCAAATTGATACATGCTCTCGATCATTTTGATTTTTCGCCTGCGGGTCGTATCTGTCTCGACCTCGGAGCCTCCACCGGCGGCTTCACCCAGGTACTGCTGGAGCGCGGGGCGGACCGCATCTGGGCGGTTGATGTGGGCCAGGATCAACTGCATCCCAACCTTGTGAACGAACAACGGGTTTGCAGTCTAGAGAAAACCAATGCCCGCTCCCTCCAACATGCGGATGTCGACCATGACCCCATCGCAGCCATCGTTGCCGATCTGAGTTTTATTTCCCTGACGGAAATCATCGAACCTGCTTTGAACATGACCACTCACGAGGCCTGGGCCATCCTCCTCGTCAAACCGCAGTTCGAAGTGGGGCCGAAACATGTTGGAAAACGGGGGATCGTGCGCGATTATAAAATGCAGCATGAAGCTGTCGACCGCGTGTCGAACGCGGTTCGGGTCTGCTGTGGCTGGACGGTTATTGATACGATACCGTCCCCCATTGCCGGTAAACGTGGCAATCAGGAATTTCTGCTGGGTGCCCGGCGGCAGGCGACAGGTGGCATTTCGTCGGCATCTCCGGAGGCAAATAACTGATGTTCGCGGACACTCCTGGATCAGACAGAGTGACGGCAGTCGTTGAAACTCTGGACGGGACTGGCGACGGGCTCGTTTCTCTCAATGATGAACGGGTTTCAGTTGCCGGCACCCTGCCCGGCG
>CAJHZG010000205.1_pt1 | contig 12943 bp, 15 predicted proteins | sample 9198901 | NCBI WGS metagenome assembly CAJHZG01 (sample SAMEA7708382, study PRJEB35096) | sediment metagenome | biome: marine neritic benthic zone biome [ENVO:01000025]; feature: sediment [ENVO:00002007]; material: shallow marine sediment [ENVO:03000034] sea grass bed [ENVO_01000059] ... | reverse complement strand
CCCGTATTACAGGAGATTGGCGCCATTGTTACGGCGCTGGGGCTTACTTGCCGGACAAAGATCGAATTGTCGCCCGGGTCGGTCAGTTTTAAGGAATGCGCTGACAGGATGCGCTTACAGGATGAACGGGAATCTGAAAAAAATCTCCTTCATTGTCGACCTCTCATTCGAACTGGAAGGGAAGTCGGGATGATCGATCCTTATCAATCCTTTCTTTTCAAGTAGTCCAATGTGCCCTGGAGAATAAAAGCTGCCGCCATTTTGTCGATCACTTCGGCGCGTTTCTTGCGGCTGACATCGGCTTCCAGCAGGGTGCGCTCCACTGCAACCGTTGAAAGACGCTCGTCCCAGTAGGTTAAGGGGAGGTCCGTCACCTGGGCAAGGTTGCGGGCAAAAGCTTCCGTCGCTTGTACGCGCGGACCGGTGCTGCCGTCCAGATTTATGGGGTAGCCGATGATGATGCCCGCGACCTCATATTCCCGGATCAGGTCCAGCAGGATCGCGACATCGTCCTTGAACTTTTTCCGCCGGATGGTTTCCACCGGCGTGGCGATGGATCGGGTGAGATCTGAAACCGCGATGCCAATGGTCTTACTGCCCAGATCAAGACCAAAAAGCCGCTGATTGGGTTCAAGTGATTGTGCAAATTCTTCGAGGGGGAGGGTTGGGTCTTGGGCCATGTAAATAATTATTCCGGAGTTGGGACTTCAGTTCCGTATCAGCCGTTTATGAACGTCTTCTGCGAGCGCCAGGGATGCCGTTAGCCCGGGAGATTCAATGCCGAACAGATTGATCAAACCGGGTATCTTGTGATCGTCGGGATCGCGGATGATGAAGTCCTGGGGGGCATCCCCGGGCATTTCAACCTTCGGCCGGATACCGGCATAATCCGGAGACAGGGAATCATCCGGCAGTTTAGGCCAGTAAGTTCGTATAGCCGCATAGAAAATATCCGCCCGCCTTGGATCGACCGTGTAGTCGATTTCGTCTATCGCCTCGATATCGGGACCGAACTTGGCCCCGCCCCCGAGGTCTATGGTTATATGGGTCCCGAGTCCGCCCTTGGGTGGAATGGGATAGATGAGCCGGGAAAAAGGCGATTGCCGGTTAAGCCGGAAATAATTGCCCTTGGTCATATAAAACGGAGGGATGCTCTCCTCGGGGAAGCCTTCGATACGCCGCGCGATATTTACCGCATAGAGCCCGGCCGCGTTGATCACGTAACGCGACGACAGGTGAACCGGCTGGTCTGAATTGGCCTCCCGGACCGTAACTTCAAACCTGCCATCGGATATTTGCAGATTGCTGACACGGCTGTGAAAGGCGATGACGCCGCCCGCGTCTTCGAAATCCCCCTGCAGGGCCAGCATATAGCTATGGCTGTCGACAATGCCCGTTGAAGGGGAGTGGAGGGCGGCGACACAGTTGAGCTCCGGCTCCAGGGCGATCGCTTCTTCGCGTGTCAGCCAGACGATATCAGATACACCATTGGTCTGCGCTGCGGACTGGATCTCCCGGAGACGTTCAAGTTCGTTCTCCGTGGTCGCAACAACAAGTTTTCCGCAACGATTGTAGGTAACCCCATGGTCCTGGCAGAACCGGTACAACATGTGACGTCCCTGTACGCACATCCGCGCTTTCAGAGAGCCCTCGGGATAATATATACCTGCATGAATGACTTCCGAGTTTCGCGAGCTGGTTTCCGTGCCGATGGCATCGGCCGCTTCGAGCACGATGGTCTCGACGCCCGACAGCGCCAGTTGCCGGGCCACGGCCAGTCCAACGACACCGGCGCCAATCACCACACATTCTATTTCATCCGACACAGGAAATTTTTGTCCTTCCGCCAATCATATCTAGTTCAATGCTTCGGAGAATGGTAAACCTTTATCAAAGCAGATTATATTTATGTTTCAGCGGAGTTTAACACAATGAAAATCACATGGTTTGGACATTCTTGTTTTCGTATCGAATGCGGGTCTAACGTGATCATGGTTGATCCCTTTTTGTCCGGCAACCCCACCTATGAAGGCACGGTCGAAGCCGCCACGGAGGGTGTAACCCATGTGATCCTGACCCACGGTCACGACGATCACATTGGCGATACGGTCGAAATCTGCAAATCGTCAGGGGCTTCGTTGATCGCAAATTTTGAAATCTGTATGTACCTCAATGGCAAAGGTGTTGAAAATATCGATCCCGGAAATCACGGCGGAGCCTTTGATCGCGGAGATTTTATCGCGACTTTTGTGCCGGCCTGGCACTCTTCCGGCACGTTTGTTGATGGAATTCCGGTTTATCTCGGCAACGCGGCCGGTGTTGTCATTAAAGACAAACAGGGCGGAAAGTCGGTCTATCACATGGGCGATACGGATATTTTCGGCGATATGGCACTCATTAACGAGTTGCATGCGCCGGAAATAGGCATTGTTCCAATAGGTGACCGCTTCACTATGGGGGCAAATCGAGCCGCCCTGGCGTGCCAGAAATATTTTAACTTTTCCGCCATAATCCCCTGCCATTACGCCACTTTCGATTTGCTGGATCAGAGCCCTGACCAGTTCGTGGCCGAAATGTCCGGTCATAATGTTGTTGTACCCAAGGTGGGCGAAGCACACGATTTTTAGCCGCTACAGGACAGGTCTGACAAACATTCGGGCAATCTTCATATTGCACCCGCGTGAAAGCGGAGGTAGAAAGATGGCATTGTCCGCAAGCACCTGAAAAAGGAGCTTAGGGGACGTGGTTTCCATCCAATAGGATTTGTCATGAAGGTTGATGAAGCGACAGTGCGCCATATTGCGCAGCTTGCCCGGCTCAAGGTTACGGATTCCGAAATGCTGAAACTGAGCGGCGAACTCACCAATATTCTGCGGTGGGTCGAACAGTTGAACGAAGTCGATACCGACAAGATAGATGCCGGGCAGACGGTTGTCGAAAATGCGATGACGTGGCGCTCGGACGAGGTCAATGACGGGGGCTATCCGGAGGATATCGTTCGCAACGCACCGGAACATCGTGATCACTATTTTGTCGTTCCGAAAGTGGTGGAATAAGTCTGATGACCGATCTGACCTCGCTCAGTCTCGCTGACGCCCGGGATAAGCTCAGGAATGGCGACATAAGCGCCAGGGAGCTCACGCAAGCCCATCTCGAAGCCATCGATCAGTCCAATGATGCGCTGAATGCCTATGTGCACATCCCCCGGGATCATGCCTTGAAAATGGCCGGGGAAAGCGATGCGCGCCTGCAGAAAGGCGAGGGGAAATCCCTGGACGGTGTACCGCTTGGGATCAAGGATCTTTTCTGTACGGACGGTATTCCGACGACGGCCTGTTCGAAGATCCTGGAAAGTTTCGTGCCGGTCTATGAATCGACCGTGACGCGGAATTTGTGGGATGATGGTGCCGTGCTGCTGGGCAAGCTCAACAATGATGAATTTGCCATGGGATCCTCCAATGAAACGAGTTTATATGGCCCCTGCGTTAATCCCTGGCGCCGCCAGGGGGACGATACGAATCTGGTTCCCGGTGGATCATCCGGCGGGGCGGCTTCCGCCGTTGCCGCGAATTTGTGCCTCGGCGCCATTGGAACCGACACCGGCGGATCGATCCGCCAACCCGCCGCTTTTACCGGTACTGTCGGCATAAAACCGACTTATGGACGCTGTTCGCGCTGGGGCACGGTGGCATTCGCATCATCCCTCGACCAGGCCGGTCCAATTACCAGGACCGTCCGCGACAGTGCCTTGCTCCTGAATTCAATTTCCGGACATGATCCCAAAGATACGACCAGCGTCGACAGACCGGTTCCCGATTTCGAAGCGGCGATGGAAGAAAAAGTCGCCGGCCTGAAAGTGGGTATACCGGAGGAATACCGGGTTGAGGGTATGCCCGATGAAATCGAAGATCTCTGGCAGCAGGGCATCGACTGGTTCAAATCCGCAGGTGCGGAGATTGAGACCGTCAGCCTGCCGCACACCAAATATGCATTGCCTGCCTATTACATCATCGCTCCCGCGGAAGCTTCCTCAAACCTGGCCCGGTATGACGGTGTGCGATATGGCATCCGGGAACACCGGGACGATATCATCGAGATGTATGAAGCCACCCGTGCCACCGGCTTTGGTGCCGAGGTGAAGCGCCGGGTCCTGATCGGCACCTATGTGCTGTCGGCCGGTTACTACGATGCCTATTATCTCAAGGCGCAGAAAGTGCGAGAACTAATCAAGAAAGACTTTTCCGATGCTTTCCGGAAAGTAGACGTGCTGCTGACCCCCACAACACCCGGGGCGGCGTTCGGCATCGGCGAGGTCATCGGTGATCCCCTGCAGATGTATCTGAATGATATTTTCACAGTGACCGTGAACATGGCCGGTCTTCCCGGCATATCCGTTCCCGCGGGTTTGTCACAGGAGGGCACGCCCCTCGGCCTGCATCTCATTGGCAATTATTTTGATGAACCGTCGCTGTTTCGGGCAGCACGGGTCATTGAGGATGCCGCCGGTCAGTTTAAGGTTCCGGAAAATTGGTGGAGTAAACAGGCATGACCCCTCGTCGCGCGCAGGATTGCGAGAATATGGATCAGGTTCGCATAGAGATCGATCGTGTTGACCTCGCGGTCGTAAAAGCGCTGGCGGAACGGTTCACCTATGTCGACCGGGCCTGGCAGCTCAAGACATCGCCGGAAGAGGCGACCGTGCCGTGGCGCATACAGCAGGTGATTGACAGGGTCAGGAAACACGCCGAAGCCGAAGGTCTGCCGCCGGATCTGGTGGAGGCGCTCTGGCGCCAGATGATTGGATGGTTTATCCAGTACGAAGAAGCGAAACTTGTTAAAGATGACGGTGATGCAGGAAAAAGCGACTGAATCGAAGGACAATTATCTGCAGGGATCGACGGGTGACTGGGAACTGGTCATCGGTATGGAGGTTCATGCCCAGGTCACCAGCGAGTCGAAACTTTTTTCCGGAGCTTCTACCGAATTCGGGGCCGATCCGAACTCTCAGGTCAGTCTTGTCGATGCGGCCATGCCCGGAATGCTGCCGGTAATCAACGAAGTGTGTATCAAGCAGGCGATCCGCACGGGGCTCGGCCTCAATGCTAAAATAAACCTGTTTTCCATCTTTGATCGCAAAAACTATTTCTATCCCGACCTGCCCCAGGGCTATCAGATTTCCCAGTACCAGTATCCAATTGTCGGGGAAGGCGAAGTCCGGTTGGATATGGAAGACGGGGAAACGGTCAGTGTCGGAATTGAACGCCTGCACCTGGAGCAGGATGCGGGAAAAAGCCTTCATGATCAGGATCCGGACAGTAGCTATGTCGATCTCAACCGCTCCGGCGTCGCCCTCATGGAAATTGTGTCCCGGCCGGATATTCGATCCGTGTCTCAGGCTCAGGCTTTTCTGACGAAAGTGCGCTCCATTCTCCGCTATCTCGGCACCTGTGACGGCAATATGGAAGAAGGCTCGCTCAGGGCGGACATTAATGTTTCCGTTCGCAGACCGGGAGATCCTCTTGGAACACGGTGCGAAATCAAAAATGTGAACTCCATTCGCTTTCTCGGTCAGGCCGTTCGATACGAGGCCGGTCGTCAGATCGATATCCTGGAAGAGGGCGGTGAAATAGATCAGGAAACCCGTCTCTTCGATGCCCGGACAGGGGAAACCCGTTCCATGCGGTCGAAAGAGGAAGCCCATGATTACCGCTATTTCCCCGATCCCGATCTCCTGCCCCTCGAAATTCCGGAAGCGCTGGTGGAACAATTGAAATCGGAACTGCCGGAATTGCCGGATCAGAAAAAGCAACGGTTTGTCGCGGAGTTCGAGCTCTCCGAATATGATGCCGATGTTTTAACGGCGGACAAGGAGGCTGCGGAATTTTACGAAGAAGCCGTCGAGGGACATGACCCCAAACTTGTCGCCAACTGGATTACCGGTGAACTGTTCGGGGTCCTGAACAAGCAGGGGCTGGATATCTCCGCATCGCCGGTTTCAGCGTCATCTATTGGGGAACTTGTCGGCCTGATTTCAGATAAGGTTATTTCAGGACGCATTGCCAAGGACGTTTTCGAAATCATGCTTGAGAGCGGCAAGGCGCCCGCCGACATTGTTGAGGAACGGGGGCTCAAACAGGTCACGGACACCGGGGCGATTGAGGCCATTGTCGATGAAATTATCGCCGCCAACCCGGAACAGGCAGCGAAGGTCAGGGACAAGCCCAAATCCATCGGATGGTTCGTCGGCCAGGTCATGAAGCAGTCCGGCGGCAAGGCCAACCCGGCGATGGCCAACGAAATTCTGAAAAAGAAACTTGGATTGGAATAGCCGCACCTTTGTTTCAACCCGTATATACGCTCTGAATGGGTGCGTAATTATTGTTATGAACGAGTGGAGTCTAAAATGGTCAATGCCTACGTAATCAATGCCTACGGTGGAACCGATGCGATGAGCTGGGAACAGGTCGATGTCCCGTCTCCGGGTTCCGGAGAGATCAAGGTCCGGCAGCACGCGGCGGGTCTCAACTTTATCGATGTTTATATTCGCACGGGCGCCTATCCGCAGCCGGAACTGCCCTTCATTCTCGGCATGGAAGGTGCCGGTGAGGTTGTCGAAGTCGGGGGTGGCGTCACCGATGTCTCCGTTGGCGACCGGATCGCCTATGCAGGTGCCATCGGCGGCTATGCCGAAGAGCGATTGCTGCCAGCCGACCGGGCCATGAAACTTCCTGACAATATTACCTATGAGGCCGCCGCCGCCATGTCGCTACAGGGACTGACGGCCTGGTTCCTGCTGCATAAGACCTACAAGGTCACAGCAGAGAGCAAGATCCTCGTGCATGCCGCTGCCGGGGGCGTTGGACTGCTGCTTTGCCAATGGGCCAACCATATCGGGGCAACCGTTATCGGAACGGCGGGATCGGACGCCAAGACAGAGCTCGCCAAGGCCCACGGGGCGACCCATGTGATCAATTATGAGACGGAAAATTTCGAAGAACGTGTGAGTGAACTGACCAATGGCGGCGGTGTCGATGTCGTATATGACGCCGTGGGTAAGGCCTTTATGGAAGGGACATTGAAGTCTCTGCGGCCCATGGGCCTGTGGGCATTGTTCGGGGCGGCATCCGGGCCGATCTCGGACTTTAACCTTGGTCTGCTCATGCAGCACGGATCACTCTTCGTTACCCGGCCATCCCTGTTTCACTATTGTGCCAAAAAAGAAGACCTGGCTGAAGGCGCTGAGGCTCTCTTCAAAGTTGTGGGCGACGGCGTCCTCAAGGTGAATATCAATCAGACCTATCCCCTGGTTGACGCGCCACAGGCCCATCAGGATCTCGAAGCGCGGAAAACGACGGGCTCGACGATTTTTAACATCTCGGCTTAGTGGGCCGCAGATTTTCAACCAGAGATCTTGTTCAGATCAGGAACCAAAAATAAATGCAAAAACCTATTCAGCTATACTACTGGCCGACTCCCAACGGCTACAAAATCTCTATCATGCTCGAAGAGTGCAAACTGCCTTATGAGGTGAACTACATCAATATTGGCCGCGGAGATCAGTTTGATCCGGATTTTCTCAAAATTGCACCGAATAACCGGATGCCGGCAATTGTCGATCCCGAAGGGCCGGGGGGTAGAAAACTCTCACTGTTTGAATCCGGCGCGATCCTGCAATATCTGGGTCGCAAGACCGGCAAGTTTTATCCCGACAAGGAACGCAACCGGGCCGAGGTTGACCAGTGGCTGCACTGGCAGATGGGTGGTGTCGGACCCATGGCCGGACAGGCGCACCATTTCCGCAATTATGCACCGAAAAAAATTCCCTATGCCATCGACCGTTATACCGACGAGGTTAACCGCCTTTACGGTGTCCTCAATGGCCAGCTGAAGGGTAAGAAATATTTGGCTGGCAGCTATTCCATTGCCGATATGGCGACATTCCCCTGGGCACGGCTGTATAAAAACCAGGGGCAGAATTTACGTAAATTTCCCCATATGTCGGCCTGGCTCAAACGCATTGAGGCCCGGCCCGCGGTCAAGCGCGCGCTTGTGGTGGGCAAGGAAGAACGGGCCAAGCACAACATCGCCACGGACAAGAACGCGCAATCCGTCCTGTTCGGCCAGCGTGCCCGGTAAACTCGGAATCGTTTGGCTGGATCTGTGATCTCTTGAGGCCGGTCAAAGCCCGCGCTTTGACCGCTGCCCTCAAGCGGCTTTTAGGCCAAGCAGGGAGCGGGCTTCGTCAACTGTTGCAGGCCGCCGGTCATATTCGCCGCAGAGTTCTGCGACGCGCTTGACGAGGGCCGCATTGGAAGGCGCCAGGGTCTCCCGGTCCATGCGAATATTGTCTTCAAGGCCCGTGCGGCAATGGCCGCCGGATTCGAGAGACCATTTGTTCAGGGTCAGTTGATCCTTGCCGATGCCGGCGCCGGTCCAGGTCGCATCCGGTGCCAGGCGTTTCAGGGTCTTGACATAAAACTCGAATGTTTCCCTGTCCACGGGCATGGCATTTTTAACACCCATGACAAACTGGACGTGCAGGGGACCCTTGATCTGACCTTTCTTTTCCATCAATGAAGCCTGGAAGATCATCGAGAGATCAAAGGCTTCGACCTCGGGTTTGACGTCATATTTGAGCATCTCTTCCGCCAGCCAGTCGACGAGTTCGGGGCTGTTTTCATAGACGCGGGTGGGGAAATTGCACGACCCCGTCGACAGCGATGCCATGTCCGGGGCAAGGCTCAGCATTCCACCGCGTTCCCGGCCTGTCCCGGAACGCCCGCCGGTGGACAATTGTACGATCATGCCCGGGCAGTGTTTTCTCAAACCCTCCAGGAGTTCCGCAAATTTATCCGGATCCGATGTCGTCGTCTGATCGGCGTTGCGGACATGACAATGGGCGAGGGTGGCGCCGGCTTCAAAGGCTTCCTGGGTCGATTCAATTTGTTCGTCAATGGAAATCGGGACCGCGGGATTGTCTTCTTTGCGGGGGACGGAGCCGGTGATCGCGACAGTGATTATGCAGGGCTGTGACATGAGTATATCCGATGCAGCATTATTGGTATTTTTAGTTCGGTTTGTTTGTTCCATTCCGACAGGGGATGCCGGAATGGAACAAAGACGGATTATTCGATGAGAAGCGTGGCTTCCGTTTTTTCCTGGACCTCGCTAATGTCCACATCCGGTGCCAGTTCCACCACCTTGAGGCCGTTCGGTGTCGGGTCGAAGACACCGAGATTCGTGATAATGCGGTCGACGACACCTGTTCCGGTCAGAGGCAGCGTGCACTCTTTGAGGAGCTTGGGTTCGCCTTTCTTGTTCGTGTGTTCCATGATGACAACGATACGCTGAACTCCGGCAACGAGATCCATGGCGCCGCCCATCCCTTTGACGAGTTTCCCGGGGATCATCCAGTTGGCAAGGTCGCCATCCTGGGAAACTTCCATGGCTCCGAGAATTGAGAGATTGATGTGCCCGCCCCGTATCATGGCGAAGCTGTTTGATGAAGAAAAATAACTTGTCCGACGGAGCTCGGTAATGGTTTGTTTGCCGGCATTGATGAGGTCCGCGTCGATTTCGTTTTCCAGTGGAAACGGCCCCATGCCGAGCATGCCGTTTTCCGATTGCAGCGTAATGTCATATCCTTCCGGAATGTAATTCGAAACCAGGGTCGGAATCCCGATCCCCAAATTGACATAAAAACCGTCGTCCAGTTCCTGAGCGGCGCGTTCCGCGAGTTGATTTCTGTCCCAAGGCATAATGTTCTCCTGTTAGCTCAGAGCTTTAAGCTTCCCGAATAGTGCGCTGTTCGATACGTTTTTCGTGTTCGCCTTCGATGATCCGCTGCACATAAATTCCAGGTGTGTGTATGGCCGATTTGTCGAGAGTTCCCAGGGGCACTATTTCTTCAACTTCGGCGATTGTGATTTTTCCCGCGGTTGCACACTCGGGATTGAAGTTCATCGCGGTTTTGCGGTAGGTCAGGTTCCCCTGTTCGTCACCCTTCCAGGCCTTGACGATGGCAATATCCGTGCGCAGGCCCCGTTCCAGGATGTAAGTTTTTCCGTCAAAATCCTTGTGTTCTTTGCCTTCGGCAATCTGGGTACCGACACCGGTCGCCGTATAGAACCCGGGAATACCGGCCCCACCGGCACGAAGTCGTTCCGCCAGGGTGCCCTGGGGATTGAATTCGATCTCAAGTTCACCTGCGAGAAATTGCTGCATGAACAAATCGTTTTCTCCCACATAGGAAGAGATCATTTTCTTGACCTGCTTTGTCTCCAGCAACAGCCCCAGTCCAAAATCATCCACGCCGGCATTGTTTGAAGCGACGGTCAGGTTCTTGACACCGGAGTCGCGAATGGCGTTGATCAAATTCTCAGGAATTCCACTGAGGCCAAAGCCGCCGGCGGCAATGGTCATGCCATCGACCAGCAGTCCGTCAAGCGCGGATTTGGCATCGCTATAAAGTTTTTTCATTAAATACACTTCCCTGCCGCTGACGTTCAACGGCGCTCACAAGGTTGCAACCGAAACTTACTTGTGACTCAAAAAGCCAATGATATAAAGCCTATTTTGAACCGCTTTAAAGATTGCAGTTCCCGGATATTCAATAGCTATTTGCTATATCTGGACATGGCGGTGAGCCAACCCTTTTGCCATTGTTCAAATGCTTTCATCGCCCCTTGTTCGATGTCCTTCCAGGCGTCCTGATTGACGGACTGTAACTCCGCAAGCTGCTCGCTGGCCTGGTTCATATTGTCCTGCATCGTCTGCAATTGGGCATCAAACTGCTTTTTCATGTCGCCGTCCATGTTTGGCATCATGGTTTGCATGCTGGCCACCTGTTTCTGCCAGTTCTTGATTTGCTTCTCCATTTCCGAGGCGAGTTTTTGATAAGATTCCATGGCTGATCCTTTCTCAGACACTGTATTGTTCAGACACTGTATTGTGATGGATCCCCAGACCTGCTCTGCGAATCCGTCCATTTCAATCGCTTTTCATCCGCAAATAGGCCAACGAGGAGTCAATCACGGACATTATCGGGGGCGTCTTCATAGGGGGCGTCTTCCGAAAGCCTCCTTATTGCATATGCTGACCACCATTGATGGCGATGTTGGCGCCGTTTACAAAAGCCGCCTCCTGGGAGCAGAGATAGATGATCAGGCCGGCAACTTCCTCAGGCAGTCCGAGACGTCCCGCCGGGATCTGCGGGATGATCTTGCCGTCCAATATGTCTTTGGGAATAGCCGTTACCATCTTTGTCCCGATATAACCCGGAGAGATTGTATTTACGGTCACGCCTTTGCGGGCAACCTCCAGTGACAGAGATTTGGTAAAACCGTGCATTCCGGACTTGGCCGCCGCATAGTTTGTCTGTCCAAACGCACCTTTGGATCCGTTGACCGAAGAGACGTTGACCACGCGGCCCCAACCGCGATCGACCATCCCGTCAATGACGTGCTTTGTCATATTGAATGCGGAATACAGATTGGTCTTGATGACCGTGTCCCAGCTTTCCGGATCCATTTTTTTGAAGGTCATGTCCCGTGTAATACCGGCATTGTTTATGAGAATGTCGACCGGACCCACATCCGCCTCGACCTTTTCGACGCAGCCGGCACAGGAATCATAATCGGCGACATCCACCGGAAAGGCCCTGAAATCGAAGCCCTGTTCCTTTTGCTCGGCCAGCCATTGTTCATAGGTTTGATTAGAGGGCGAATGGGTTACCGCGACCTTGTAACCGTTGGAATGCAGCTTTGTACTTATGGATTCACCCAGACCGCCCATGCCTCCGGTGACTATTGCTACGCGCTCGCTCATCTTTCCTCCTTATCAAGCTTTTGTTCTTTTGACTTCGAGTTAAACTTTGATGGCTTTTTAAGCTGTCTTCAAGTCTATTCTACTGATTTTGAAGCATAATCGCTCATAAATTGATTTTCACATCCGGTTCTTCCATTTCCCGAATTGCATTTTCCATCCTTTCAGGGATTTACCCGGGAGGATCCTTTGTCTTGTGAGCGGATATTCGATGACCACGATAGCAACCCATTCACTGACCTGAATTCAAGGCAAGGACAAAAGTCAATTGCAGTCGCGGTGATTGTCGGGAGTTGACCGGGTAGCGGGAATTATTCACCGGTTGAATTGTGATCATAGTTAGCGAGGTCTTACCGCTCTTTGTTGGAAATTTCGTAAAATGCCCTCAAAATTGAGAACAGAAGCGGAAGTTCGGTCCACATCCGCACAGCTTTTGTAATCCGTTAAGATCTTCCTCAGGATTTATTAAGCGTGTTTTTTTACCAGTTTTTGGCGGATGCGTGACAGGATTGTCAGCAGGATTGAGGTGCATTCTCAATCTGGAGTGGGAGTTTCCGATCACGATTTTCGAGCAAAGAAAAATTGGAATTGGAAGCGATTTGACAGGACAGAAGGGAATTGTCGAATGGCACGCATGGATACATCAACGGTGGAGAAAGTCGAGCTTGCGACGCTGACAGGCTCTGCCGATGCGTTGTTTGAATTGGGTTTACTTTATTCAGCTGGACGAGAAGTGGATGAAAACCTCGTCGAAGCACACAAATGGTTCAATCTTGCAGCTATGAAGGGAAACAGGGCGGCACTGACCTATCGCCAGGAAATTTCCCGGGAACTAAGCCGCGTTGATATAGCCAAAGCCCAGAGATCTGCGCGACAGTGGCTGCAGAGCCATTAAGACGGTTGGATCTGAAGGCAGCAGAGATGCTGGTTCGGCGATCAGTACAACTCTGCTCTTTGTTCGGCTAGCAATCGCTGAACCGGTTAGCAATCGCTGAACCAGTTAGCAGCCGCTGAACCAATTAGCAGTCGCTGAACCAGTTAGCAGTCGCTGAACCAGGAAGTCAGGCATTTCCAGGTGGATTTTGTTGAATCCTGAACCGACTTGCCGACTTTCTTTGTG
>CAJHZG010000198.1_pt1 | contig 12944 bp, 7 predicted proteins | sample 9198901 | NCBI WGS metagenome assembly CAJHZG01 (sample SAMEA7708382, study PRJEB35096) | sediment metagenome | biome: marine neritic benthic zone biome [ENVO:01000025]; feature: sediment [ENVO:00002007]; material: shallow marine sediment [ENVO:03000034] sea grass bed [ENVO_01000059] ... | reverse complement strand
GAACATTTGACGGCGCCAATGGCATGAAAACCGGGTTCATTTGTGCTTCCGGCTATAATGTTGTCGCCACGGCCATTCGTGATGGCCGTCAACTCATCGCCGTTGTGCTGGGGGCCAAGTCTTCGAGGCTACGTCGGCAAAGAGCAAGCGATCTTCTCGAGCACGGGTTCCAGAATTACCAATGGAAGGACCTTCTTTTTAAAAGCTCGTTTGTGACCGATCCGGTCAATCAAGATGAGATTCGCGGACCAAAAAACATGCGGCGTCTTTTGCGACCCTATATTTGCGGCAATCGACCGCCCGTACAAAAACGCGCGAAAAAACGTACGGCGAAAAAGAAAAAGAAGCAGAAAAAGAAATAATCGTTTGCATGAAGCCTCGCGGAACAATTTGTTGTACTCACATTCATCGAGGCGTGGGAACTGAACGTCCCCGTGTTACAGACGAGGAATACCATGACGGAATCAAGCAATAGTGACTCTGCGAAAATTGTGAATTTCTGGATTTCCGCGGGACCTGAAAAATGGTTCGAGAAAGACACGTCATTCGACCTGGAAATTGCCGAGAAATTTGGTGATCTGGTGGAACCTGCGGTTGACGGACATCTGGATGACTGGCTGGCTACAGCCGAGGGGGCGCTTGGACTTATTCTGCTTCTGGATCAGTTCCCAAGAAATCTGTACCGTGATTCAGATCGGGCTTTCCAATTTGATTCAAAGGCTCTTGCCGTTGCTGACGAGGCGCTATCGAGAAACCACGACCAGGCCTATCAAAATCCTGTCAGGCGCTTCTTCTATCTTCCCTATATGCACAGCGAAAATCTTGGACATCAGGATCATTGTATTGAGCTCTGCACCCGTACAAATGATGAAGTTGGTGTCAAGTTTGCCGAAATTCATGCCGATATTATCCGGAAATTTGGAAGATTTCCTCACCGAAATAAAGTGTTAGGAAGATCTTCTTCGCCGGAAGAAATCCAATTTCTGGAAGATGGCGGCTTCGCCGGGTAAATTTGTGTTTCAAATCTGGAATGCAAAAATCAAAGGCGTTAACACATTATCTGCTTTTGTTAACCCTTTTGAGCCGGATTGAAACAATGGTCTTGGCATAGTGCTTGCGATTTTTGTCCCGAAGTTAAAGGGAATTTGGAAATGGCTACTTACGCACTTGGAGACGATATTGGAGCGGCGAAAATCAGTTCGCAGAATGTTGATCAAATGGCAGAACTCTTGTGTCGCCGCCATGGTCGAAGCGCGTTTGCAATTGCAAATTATTTTGCGCTTGAGCATGAAAAATTTGGCGATCAGCTGCGATCAGAGGGCTGGAAGGAAGTTGCCGCACGGATTTCGGGACGAAAACCGGGCCAAACCCTGCAATAGTATTGCTGCGGGACAAATCTTCCTGTCGAATGAAATCGGAACGATCAGAATTTGACCTCACATCCCGCGAACGTTCCTAAAGAACGTTTCCCCGTCCGACGTGGCAAATCAATCAGGCAGTCCAACCGGATAAATTTCTAGTTCAGGGGTTGTCCGACGATAAGTGCCCAGAATGTTTTGTATTCCGAGCCAGGTTCATGAATCATCGCCACACCCAAATGTGTCGCTTCCTTTAGCAGCAAATTTTTCTTGTGTTCTGGGCTTTGCTGCCAGCTCAACATGACTTCTTCAAACGATCTCTGGCCGGTGCCGACATTTTCCGCCGCAAGAATGGGTTTGTACCCTGCCTTGATTACCCGCTGCCACGGATCGGAACCATCAGATCCAAAATGTGAAATCGTATCCTGTTTCGCCAGATCCTTGGCATGCAATTTTGCTGCTTTCGAAAGTTTTGGATGCAACAGGACGGGTTTCAGGCCATGTGTTTCTCGGTAAATATTGACCATGTCTCTGGCCTCAGCCGCGTTCAAAGCCGGTCCGTTCGATTTCTTCGCAGGTTTTTTGACCTTGAAACTGGCTTTTTTGGTCAGAGAGGGGGTCTGAATCTTTGCAATTTTGGGAGTCTTCGTCTCCACGGGTGCGGCATTGTATCCAAAACCGATGTTATTGGTTCCGAACAGTCCACTTGAACAGGCGGGCAGTGCTAGAACGGCCAAAATTCCTGACAAAACACCGACGAACTTACGCATACTGATTTATCCCTCCGACTGCTATGTGGCTCCCGTCACGGATTTCTCTTATATTTCGCTAAAAGTGCACATTGGGGCACTACTTATCGGCCACAGGACTATTCGACCAGGGCGACACAATTGGCCTTCCCTATTTGACACCTCAAAATCATGACATCATTGGGGCAAACCGGCCAATTTGGTAGATGCAGGTAATTGAGAAATCGATTTGACTTTATCGCCTCGGTGTATGATTCCAAGAACTTCTCAAGTGAATTCCGGAACGATCAACAGAAATTTTTAAACAGGTTCCGGAAATTGCCCAATTGTATTCGCTGAAACCTTTTCGAATCACATATCAATAACAGGTTGCATCGGCGAAATTCGGTCCTTTCTGGTCGTTTGCCCGAAGGCATTATTGTTTTTCGGCTGGGCTGTTAAGCCGTACAATTTTTTAGGGATTAACAAAGGCAGGCGATGTGGGGCCGCCCATGTACTTGGATATCGCATACGTAATCTGTTCGGGTCGTGCCGATGACGGCGCTAATTTAGATGAATGCGTTAGAATTACATTTCGCAAATGTCACTAGGGGGAACAATTGCTGGCAACAGATATGGATAAGGCAATTTTCCAGGATCTCGTCCTGATGCGGATTTTGTGCGTCCAGCCAGATGGCTGTTATCCTAACGAAATTGCCAAAGACATGCTGTGTTTCGCCAGTGCCGAAACGCGCGCTCAGGAAGTTTCCGAGCTTCTTGAAGCTGCCCTAGAGCAGTTGATCAATTCCGGCGCTGTTTTCCGTACAAAAGGTGATGTTTTGAAAATCACCGAACAAGGAGAAAAACGCGCCTTGTCGTTTCTGCGGGTCCGGTCCATTTCCAATCTTCACTGGGAAGAAATCAAGTCCTTGCATATCGTGGCTCGATTTTTACGCATTAAATCGCGCTCGCTGGCAGCGCTTGAACCCCTCAAAACCGGAGATGGGCTGCGGGCGTCGATATTGAAAGTCTACTATAATTTGCCACTCAAGGCTCACATCCCTTCACTTTCGCAAATACGCAATGCGCTTGCTGTCAAATCCATGAATAGTGTTTTCATGGACAATCTGCCGGGGGGGCTGAGCGATGGAACAGTCGTTTCCGAAGACATGGCCCTGATGCTGGCAAGCCGCAATCTGAAGCGGCCGCGAGAGATCGGATCAACGGCGCAGCTTCTTGCTATATTGGCAGCCGAAGCCGTTGATGCTTCCGACACGGAACCAAATTCGCTGCGAGTCGCAATTTACCGGAAGTTTGCTCAAGGGAAATCGCCATCGAACGAGACTATTCCAACGGCCATTCGAACGCAGTCGGTCAGTGACGGGTTCGACCTGGAATCGTTCGCAGATGTTGTCAGTAACCTCGCCAAATTGAAAGCCGAGGGCTGGGATGGAAACAGGCGCGCCTACATTTCCCATGTCTGGCAGGAAATCCAGAACCGGACTGTCGGACAGCAACTGAACGAGAGAGAGTTCAAGACCAGGCTGGCAGAAGCCCACAGGGCAGGGCATCTGTCACTGGCTATCGCGGATCTGAGAGATAAGTCCAATATATCGGACATTCAGGATTCGGTGACGCGGTATAAGAATACGGAATGGCATTTAATCAGAGTTGAGGACTAGGGGGCTTAATGGGTAACGTCCAAAAACTATTAAATACCGAACGGGCATCCTGGGTTTTTGATCATAATATCACCTGGGAAGACGATATCTGGAAAGCAGATCCGTTCGATGTTGAAATCGTGCATGCGAATGCACGGGCAAAATTTTTCGAACTGCTGTCATCGGTAACAGATAGTGCTACGCCGGCGCAAAACCGTGTGGTCATGTTTCAAGGGCAAAGCGGCGCCGGGAAAACGCATCTGCTGCGGGCATTGCGCACGCAGTCGCATACGAGTCAGACCGCCTATTTCGGCTATGCGCAAATGACGCCTGATGTCCGTAATTATGCGGATTATTATTTGCGCCGTCTCATCAATTCACTGGAGAAGCCGCACAATCCGTTTGATGCAGCGGAAAATAGCTTTATCCGTATGTCAAATGTTCTCGGCACCGATGCCGAGCTGCTTTCATGGGATGATCTCGCCTATCTGAGAGAAGAAGAGCTTAATCCTGACGACCTCGCAGAGCTGATCGTTGATATTGCCGATGGTATAATTTCCTCGCCCAAGTTCGAAAATCAGGACCTGGATATCAATATTATTCGCAGTCTGCTCTACCTTCAGCGCAACGACCCACGTGTCGATCAACGGGTGCGCCAATATCTTTATGGCCGGCCTCTGAACGAATCGAGCATGAAATCGATATCCGCTCTCGATCCGTCAGACAGCCCTGATCGGGCCTTCGAGATCATCGAAGCGCTGGGACGGATTATGTGGACGACGGAGCGCCGAGCCCTGGTTTTCTGTATTGACCAGGTCGAGGATCTAAGATTTTTTGATGACGCGGAAGAGCGGTTTCAACGCGCTATTCGCGATCTCATCCAAATCGCCAATCGCGTGCCGTCCAGCATAATCGTGATTTCTTGTCTGGATGATTTTTATTTCCAGATGCGCGATTTCTTGCCGCAATCCTTTATCGATCGGATCGAAAAAGCCGGACCGATTCATCTGAAAGAATCCCGCACGATCGAAGAAGCGCGTCTTATTATCGAGAAACGTCTGAATCATATCGTGAACGCGACTGAACATCCGGAACTGTCGGCGGAGCTATCACAGATTTTCGGGGAAAACTTCGTCCAGGACCTGGTAGGTCTTTCTACGCGCCGTTTGCTTGAAGTTGCCGAAATCAGAAGAACGGATTATTGCGCCGGCCGCGATTTCCAGACCGATCGCATCGATATCGAGCCCGAAGTCGACGACCATATCAGCCCTATGCAGCAGAACTGGGAAAGGTTCGTGCTCGACTATCATGCCGAGATACCGGAAGACGATCGAGAGCTTTGTGATCTCCTAATCCAGTCCATGGAATTGGTACCGAAAGAGTTCGGAGACAATGTTGAAATCTCCACTGAACCGGGCAAATGGTTTAACGATCTCGTCGGTGTTGACCTGCATGTGGAACATGGAAATGGCAGCCAGTTCCAGACACGCCTGTTTTTCTGCAACAAGCGTAGTCAGGGCGGCAGCCTTAAGCGGCAGATTGAACATGTTCTCAATTCCTCCGATGGAATTATATCGGTGATTATCCGGGCAGGAGATTTTCCGCCAAATGCCAAGAGTGCGACCGGAAAAATTCTGCGCCGGTATGTGACAAACGGCGGCAGGCGACTTGTTGTCCCCATCTATGAGTGGGAGAGAATGATCACCTATCGTGCCTTCCGTGAAAAGTTTTCGGAGCATCCTGAATATGGCACCTGGGCAGAAACCGCCCAGATTCTGAAAGAGCTGCCATCTATTCGTCAATTGCTCAGGCTTGAAAATACGAGCGCTAAGAGCTTGAACCTGGAAGAATTCGCTGATGGTGAAATGCATCCCCTGAGGGTTGCCAAACAGGCTTCGGAAAAAAGCACTTTGCGGCAAGCGGAAACAGGGAATGTGCACCATCTGAACTTTCCGGACTCAGCAGCCGGAGCCGAACAAGCGGATCAGGACTCATCTTCCCTGAGTAATTTATCTCCAGCAGCCCTTCAATGGGGGCAGGTGGAGACACAATTGGGTGGTGATGATCATCCCGGATCGGGACAGGAGCAAGAGACTTCGGATGCGGAAGTCAGTCCGCAAAACTCGGCCCTTTTGAAAAATCATTTCGCCTCCTATTCGCCGAACCTGAATGTCGGGCGCCAGTTGGGAACGGAAGATGATTCTGTCGAGCTACCGGTGAGCCGTTTAACCCGGCATGCCGCCTTTCTTGGAGGGTCCGGATCGGGGAAAACCACTCTGGCTCTCTCGATGATCGAGAACCTGCTCCTGCGCGGTATTCCGGTCATTCTGATAGATAGAAAAGGCGATCTCTGCAGCTATGCCAACCCGGACGTCTGGCAGGAAAATAACCAGAATAGCTCCCGGGATCTTCGTCAGCGGTTACGGGAACTCATTGATGTTGCGGTCTACACCCCCGGACGCGTTTCGGGGCGACCGATCTCCATTACTTTGCTGCCCAATGGCATTGCCGATCTGCCGTCTCACGAACAGCAGCAGCTTGCCAATGTTTCGGCAGCAGCGCTCGGAGATATGCTTCATCTCGGTAACTCAGCCACCCATCAAAGGCAGGAAGGTATTCTAACCGTTGGATTGCGCATGCTCGGTGAAACGGCAATCCGCGAAGTGACCCTGGCGGATCTAATCGGTCTGCTGGAGGATGACTTCACGGAACTAGTTGATGAGACCCAGCGAATGGACCCTTCTGGCAAGTTGCGCAGGGATCTTGTTGCCCAACTGGATTCTCTGCGGCATCGAAACTGGGCTCTTTTCGAGGGCGGTGGCGAACCTTTGTCCATGGATTCGTTGCTCGGCCTCGGTCAATATGCCAAGGAAGACAAAACGCGACTTTCGGTGGTGTATACGGGTTTCCTCGGTGACAATGAGAATATTCTGTTTTGGGTGGCGCAATTTCTCTCGGAAGCTCTCAGGTTTTGTCAACGCAATCCGAACGAGGAACTTCAGGCGGTTATCATGTTCGATGAGGCTGACCTTTATATTCCTGCAAATTCAAAACCCGCGACCAAAGAACCATTGGAGAGCCTGCTCAAGCGTGCCCGTTCAGCCGGCATCGGGCTGATGTTGGCCACACAGAGCCCGGGTGACCTGGACTACAAGTCGCGGGACCAGATTACATCCTGGTTCATCGGAAAAGTTCGGGAGGACACGGCACTCAAGAAACTCAAAGCCGCTTTCTCCAGTGATACCGGTATTGATCCCGTATCGGCGCTGCCCAATCAGAAAGTGGGCGAGTTTCATTTGATCCAGGAGGGTACGGTGACGCCCATCAAATCCCATATGTCCCTGATCGAAGCACAACAGGTACCTTTCGACAGGATCGAGAAGCTCTCTTCCGTAACTGTAAACCGGCCCAAGAAGCAACTGCTGCTGGATTTGAGTGCTGAAGAAGAGGCAAGAAATAAAGAACTGGAAGAACAGGATCGAGCACCGCTGAAGATCGAGGTGGAATAGGTTCCACCTCGTCGATTTCTGTTAGACAAATTTAGTTTGATAATGAATGCGCAGTATCGTGCACGTCCGGCTTAACTCTCGCGGCAAAGCTGGAAGGCTTTTACCAGGGCTTCTTCCTGATTTTTGAAGGATCCGATTTTCTGTCCGCCTCTCGCCCATTTGTCAATGAACGCATCTGCTTCATTGGATTCAATATCGGAATGCACGCCCAGAGCATGGTAATTTGTCGTATTGCCGGAAATAGAGCGAATTAGAATGGCTTTGTTTCCACCGTAGCTCGCCGTGTAAACTTCGCATCGCTTTGGCAGAAGATCATTCGACTTGGGAACGATTATTGCTGTTTTCTGTTCCCGCGATGTCGTTGTGACAGTGCTCTTTGTATCCGGTTTCGGCTGGCCAAGTGAAGCTGTGCGGGACCGGGACTGGGAAGAGCTGATCTTCGTTTTTGGTTTCGCCTGGGCGTAGAGCTCGGCTTTGCTACAGTGGCTTTTTCTGAATGATTTGGCCACTGATTCAATATCGTTCGAGTATCCCCTGTCTGTCGGCGACCATTTTTTTGTCAGATCCGTATAGGTTACGGGTCTTTTGAATCCCTGCGCCCAGGGAAGCAGCCACTTCTGAACTTTCCGCGTCCGGTTTGCCACGGGGTTCTCGACGCGTTTTCCGGAATACATTTGAATGTGCTGCAAATGGGCAAGTACGCCAGTGCTGACATTTGCAAATTTCTCGCCTGCAACACCGCCTCCGGTCGCACCGAGACCGGCAAAATTGTTCTGATTGAAGGCAACATCGCCTTTACGTCCGTTGGGGGCATGAAAACGGAGCCAGTTTGTCTCAACGATCATTTGGAAAAATGCATAATCCCAGCGAATTCCCAGATTCTGCCCGTGCTGCTGATAATGTTCGGCGATCGTGTTAAATTTCGATCTGAGGTTCTTGTTTCTCTTCTTTAGATACGACATCAGTCGATCCGGTGTCACGCAGATGGGAACCTGATTAGACGCGGATGTGCGAATGGGAGGTGTTTTTGCTGCGTAGGCCAGGGAGCTTACGGAGGTGAAAAACAAGGCAAGGAGAAGTACGGATACACGTTTAACCATGATACACATTACTCAACTCTACTAAACTCGGTTACTTGAAGGAGAGCAGCTGAATTTCGCCTTAACAGGTCTTGGGGATAATCTTCAGTGCTCGAAAACCTACTAAATCTTTTCAAGCTTGCGTTCTTAGAGTTAACAAATCGAAAACTTTGGGCGGCAATGCGGCAAATAATCAAATTACTTTGTTAATTTTAATTATTTGGTTTCTGAGACCCGTAGAGAAGGCGATAACAGCGCGAAAATCCGGCTGATCACTATCGGCCGTTTTGCAAATTTAAAGGACCTTGGATAATTGTCACAATCGGAAAGTAAAAAGTTACAGAACTTATAAAAAGCCTAGCTAATTCAAAGATTTTTCTATTAAAATCCAGGAAAAGATTCGGGCCGCAAGCAAGTTCCGCAGGGGTGGGCTCGAGCAGACAGCAGGCGATAGCTTGATTTTGACCGGCACCAATCTGCTTCGGAGACAGGGATGAGCTTGAAAGACCGACAAATTGGTCTGGGACTGGAACGCTTAGGACTGTTTCCCCTCAATCACCCCATAATTTCCTTCATTTTGTTTGTGGCTATTTCCGCGGCCTGCGTCGTTGGAATTCAGAGATTGAAAGTTGAAGATTCCCTAAGTGAACTTTTCCGGTCCAATACTGCGGAATTCCTTCAGTATGAATCCCTGACTCAACAATTCCCGTCCAGTGAATTCGATGTTCTTGTGGTTGTCGAAGGTGAAAAACTCCTGACCCGATCTTCCCTCGACGCCATTCGAAGCATGATCATCGAACTTCAGTTCGTCGATGGCATGACTGGACTGGTCTCCATGTTCTCCGCTCGCCAGCCGCCTGAGGAAGGTGAAATTCCGCCACCCTTGTTTCCGGACGAGTTTCCGGAAGGTGTTGAATTCGAGCAGTTATTGGAACGCATCCGATCCAATGAGATCATCAAGGGCAAGCTGCTTTCAGATTCAGGTGATCTGGCCCTTGTTGTCATTGCACTTGATCACAAAGTCGTTTCGAGCAAAGGGCTGAGGAAGGTTGTTGGCGAAATTCAGGGTATCGTTGATGCGGAACTCAAAGATACCGGCTTGATCGCCCAGTTGTCGGGCGCCCCGGTCATGCAACTTGAAATTCGCAATGCGGTTGAACGTGACCGGCTGATTTACAATGGCCTCGGATTTCTGATCGGCGCTTTGATCGCCATCCTTTTCTTTCGTCAATTTTCAATGATGGTCATCGCCGCAGCACCACCGGCCATCGCCATTTTGTGGTCCCTCGGAATTCTCGGCTGGATGGATTTCAGGCTAAACCTGTTTCTCAATATAATGTCACCACTGATCATGGTCATGGGCTTCTCGGACACCATGCAGATTACCTTTGCCATGCGCGACCGACTGCTGGCCGGAGACGACAAGAGAACCGCCATTCGCTATGCCATCCTAACCGTGGGGCCGGCCTGTGTGGTTACTGTGATGACGGCGGCGGCGTCATTTATCACCCTGCTTTTTTCCAGCTCCGCCCTGATCCGGACATTTGGCGCTGCAGGGGCACTTTCGACACTCATTGCCTATGTTTCGGTGATCGGCCTGATGCCGCTGTTTGCCATGATCCTGTTACGCGACAATTCGAAAATTGCTACGGGATCCATGCGCCAGGATCGGGCTGTCAACTGGTTGCGATCAATTTGCGGCTGGATCGCCGACAAAATTATCGGTCGTCCCATCTACTACTCGGTACTTGGGATCGGTCTGGTTATCGCCTTCGGCTATGCGCACCTGACACTCGAACCCCGTTACCGGCTGGCGGACCAGGTGCCGGACCGGGAACAGGCCATTGAAGCCAGCAACCGGTTGGATACGAAACTTACGGGTGCAAATCCTATTCATGTGCTGATCGAGCTGCCGAATGAGATGGAACTGTATACTGAGGATGCGCTCTCGATCATTAAGACTGTTCACACGAATGTGGAAAATCAGGAAGGTTTCGGCAATGTCTGGTCCGTTTACACCTTGCAGAAATGGCTCGAAGAGGCCAACAAGCCGGGCATTCCTGTTCTTCAGCAATATGTCGACCTGCTGCCGGAACATCTGACATCGCGGTTTATTGCCGGCAGTCAAAAAGCGGTCGTTGTCACCGGGCGAATTCCCGATATCGATTCGAGCCGTATCTCGCCTCTAATAGATCAACTGGATCAAAAACTCGAAAAAGTACGAAAACAATTTCCGGAAGTTAAGATTTCCGTCACAGGCTTGTCTGCGATCGCGGCGCGCAATAGCGGTTCGATGATTGAACAGCTTAACTTTGGTCTGACGGCGGAAATGGTTTTTGTCGCCATGCTTATCGGTATAGCTTTCCGATCGGTTATGATCGCTTTTATCTGCATAATGCCCGGTCTGTTTCCGATAATTGCCTCGGGTACATTGCTGGCCTTTACGGGCGAAGGATTGCAATTCGCAAGTATCGTCGCTTTGATTGTCGCCTTTGGCCTGGGACTGGACGCGACCATCCACTACCTCAATCGCCTGCGCCTGGAGGATGATCCCAATGAAGATCCTGCCATTGGTATAAAGCGTGCGACTGTGCTTGTTGGACCGGCACTCATTCTGACAACCATTGTGCTGGCCTGCGGTTTAGCGGTGACCATGTTCTCCGATCTTCCCAGCCTGAGACTGTTTGGGCGGCTCTGTGCTGTGACATTAGTGGCTGCACTGGTCGGCGACTTACTGATACTGCCGGCAACCCTGCTGCTCGTACGCAAGATCGAGAGACGGTTCAAGAAGAGAACCGTCCCGGGGGCTGCCTGAATGTTATTACAGGGCTAAACTGTTTCCAACCTGGACAAGGGTCGATCAGTTTTCGAGGAAACCTCTTTTTTCAAGGAGGGGATCAATTTCAGGCAGACGACCTCTGAAATGTTTACAGGCCGCATCCGGAGGTTCGGAACTCCCGGAGGAATAAATGTAGTTTTTTAGACGTGAGGCTGTTTCCGGATCGAATATGTCCCCTGATTCCTCGAACGCCGCGAATGCATCCGCGTCCATGACTTCCGACCACAAATAGCTGTAATAGCCAGCCGCATAACCGGGGCCTGAGAATAAATGCGAGAAATGGCTCAAGCGATGACGCATTGATATTTCCTTTGGCATATCAATGTTTTGCAGGCATTTCTCTTCAATGGCCAATATCTCGGAATCCACCGCAGCGTCGCGTTTGTGAATCTCCAGATCGACGATTGCCGAGGCCAGATATTCGACCGTCGCAAATCCCTGATTAAAGTTACGGGCCTTGAGGATACGTTTGACGAGTTCGTCGGAAATGGGGTGGCCGGTCTGGTAATGCACGGCAAAGCGTTTGAGAATCTCCGGCTGTGATAGCCAGTGCTCGAAAAGCTGCGACGGCAATTCGACGAAATCCCTCGCAACGCGGGTTCCTGCAATTCTCGGATAGGTGACATCAGACATTAGTCCATGCAGAGCGTGACCGAATTCATGAAACAGTGTTCGGGCATCGTCAAAGCTCAGAAGCGACGGCATGCCTTCTCCGCCTTTAACAAAATTCATGACATTGATGATGATCGGCCGTACACGGTTGTTCAAATTTTCCTGGGTCCTGAAGCCGCTCATCCATGCGCCACTACGCTTTGACGGACGGGCAAAATAATCGCCCAGGAACAACCCCACCTGGGCTCCATCGGAATTCGTGACTTCCCATGCCCTGACATCAGGATGATAAAGTTTGACGTCTTCAACTCTGTTGAATTCCAGTCCAAACAGCCGATGCGCTGTATGGAATGCAGCTTCGATCATATTTTCGAGCTGGAAATAGGGTTTGATTTCCGTCTCGCTAATATCGAATTCAGCACTTCGAACCTTTTCTGCATAATAGCGCCAGTCCCAGGGTTCGACCTTGAAATTATCGCCGCTCGTTTCAATCAGATCCTGGAGCTTGTCACGTTCTTCCGTGGCGGTTTTTTTGGCCGGTTCCCAGACAGCATCCAGAAGTCCCGAAACGGCCGTACTCGATTTAGCCATGGAGTCATCGAGCTTGTAGTCGGCATAGTTGCGGTATCCGAGCAGTCTTGCCAGCTCCAGTCTCAGATCCAGAATCTCCCTGATGTTTGCAAGATTGTTGGTCTCGCCATCACCGAGTCCGCGCTCGATCCACGCCTGAAAGGCCTGTTCGCGTAAATCCCGCCGCTCGGAGAATTGCAGAAAAGGCTCGATACTCGAACGCGCCAGAGTAATAACATACTTGCCGTCAAGCCCAATTTCAGCAGCCGTGGTTGCCGCCGCTTCGCGGGCGAATTCAGGTAGACCCCGCAAATCATTTTCTGATTCCAGAACGAGCTGGAAATCTTTTTCGTCGGCTAGAACATTTTGCGTAAACTTTGTTGAAAGGCTTGCCAGGCGGGCGTTGATCTCAGTCATCCTGTCCTTCTCGGCAGACCCTAGTTTGGATCCGGAACGAACAAAGTCGGAATGATAGCGTTCGAGCACCCGTTGCTGTTCCGGGGTCAGGTTGAGGTCGGTCTGGTTCTCAAACAGTTTGTCTATGCGTTCAAAGAGTTTTGGATTGAGGCTGATTTCGCTCGAATGGCG
>CAJHZG010000068.1_pt1 | contig 12989 bp, 12 predicted proteins | sample 9198901 | NCBI WGS metagenome assembly CAJHZG01 (sample SAMEA7708382, study PRJEB35096) | sediment metagenome | biome: marine neritic benthic zone biome [ENVO:01000025]; feature: sediment [ENVO:00002007]; material: shallow marine sediment [ENVO:03000034] sea grass bed [ENVO_01000059] ... | reverse complement strand
GTTCTCCGCAACCGCTTTGAGCATCCGGAGGCCGCGGTCATAGTCCATCGATATCCAGCCCTTCATCATTTTGACCATAAAGAAAAGAAAGAACGGCATGGCGCTGTCCATGGTCCAGGTGACGCGGGTGCCGCCATTTGCCTCTTCGAATGTGAAGCCGGTTTTTGCTTTTGATTTAAAGGGAGTAATGAATTCGAGGTCGTATTCCAGCAATTGTTCTTCATTCCGGATCAGCGTGTTGATTCCCGATCCGATAATCTGCCCGTCCCATCCCATCGAGTGTCCGATCTCGCCGGGATTGCCGGTAATCTCAAGTGGGCAATCCGGCTCCACGATCGTCCAGGGCGACCAGCTGTTCCAGCGGTTGAAATCTTCAATGAGCGGACGCACGGCGTTCAAATCCTTGTCGATGGAGATGCTTCTTTCAACGTGATATTTCATGTCCCTTTGAACCCGTTATTTGTTCTGACTGCCACAATATCCTAGGCGACCTTCGACGAAGACTACAGGCAATTATTTGTTATTTTGTGACGCTTGTGTTTGTGACGCTTGCGACAGTTCCCGGCCCGGGCATTCCCGGCGCTGTGACGGTGCGCCTGTCATCGCGGGCAGGGCGCACATGGCCCCTGTGACCCCCTGTGATCTCTCTGATCTCCGGGGCTATTTACGTCGAAAAAGGCTGATTGCGTCGAAAGGGTTATTTACGTCGAAAAGGTTTATTTGCTTCGAAAAGGGCTATTTGCTTCGGAACGTGCAATTTACTTCTAAAAGTACTATTTGCTTCCAAAGAGTCTGCGCAACCAGGATTGCTTGGCCTTCGGCGAGCTTCCCGACCCGCGCGCATATGCCCCTTCCGTTCGTCCCACATTGGGAATGACGGGCGGAGGTTTCGGCGGTTCCAGCATTTCTTTCAGTTTTCGGGCCACCGGATCGGGATTGCCATCCCAGACAAGGTACTTCTTTTGACTGATCAACGGCAGTTGCGTCAGATCCGGCGAGCCCACAAGGACCACAACGACATTCTTGTCGCCGGTAATTTCCAGTGAGAGGGCGGCATTGACTTCGGCCACCGGCCATTCCTTGTGCACGGATTGCTCGGATAGGACGGCCAGGACGGTGCGCGCGGCCCCGAGGGCCGTGTTGATTTTGCTCGTAAAGCTCTGCCCCCAGGCGATGTGCTCCTCGTCCAGAAAGGCCTTGATGCCAAGGGCTTCACAAGCCTGGTAGATAGGACGGGCAATGTCCTCCTTGTCTTCACTGGCGTGGGAGATGAAGACATCAAAATCGTCCGCCCCAAAGGCGATCTGGCGGACAAATTTCGAGGGATTCATATCCACTTCAATGAGCTTTGCGCAAAGGTTGAGGAATACCGGGTCACCGGCGCCGCGCACCATTTTGATGTAGGCAAGCTGGCCGTAGACAATATTGCGAAAGGCTTTGTCCGGCGAGTTCGAGAGAGCCGCGTTCGATGAGTTGCGATATCTGCGGAAGTGCTCATGGGCCGCATCGTCGAGTCCGAACTTTTTCCAGGCGTGGATCATGGCTCTGACTTTGCGTACCCGCTTGCGGTTGATATTCGTTATTTTGTTTACGGTTACGCCGGTAACGGTCTGGCGCTCGTGCCGGCCCTGCAGGCGAACTTTGTTTGGATTGATGGAAAACCCGCAGTCGGATACGATGCGTTCCAGGGCCGGGCCTGCGATAGTTGTTGTCTGCCCGGTCTTGTCTTGCACGAACGCAACGATACTTGCGGGAATTTTATCAATGTCCGTGGAAAACGTAATATCATCGGCGTACCGGGAATAGTGCATTCTGTTTTGCCGCGCCAGGCGACGGAGTTGCCGGTCGAGTGAAGTTGCGATGAAGTTCGACAAGACCGGTGATGTCGAGCCTCCCTGGGGCAGGCCATTCCTGTGGGTGCAGATCTGGGCGCAGATGGTCGCGGCCGCAGGGCCCAGATGAAAGGGAGCCGCCATGAACAGGCCGCGCACACGCCCGAAATTTATCGTCGGAAAAAAATCCTTCAGATCGATATTCAACACCCACCGCCGGTCATTGTGACCTTCGGCATTGGAGACGACCGAACGGCCCGGAATAAATCCGTGCGCCGCCGGATGCGCGTTGTAAGCTTCCTGCAAGAGGGGTTTCAGGGAATTTTGCAGTTTCTTGACAAGTCCGGTCGGAGCGCTGATCTGGCGCATGCCGCCGGTTCGTTTTGGTATTTCGAACTCCGTGTAGCGATGATCGTCTGCTGCGCGGTACAGGATATAAATCATCTCACCATGGCGGACGCGGAGAAATCTTGCGACATCTTGCGATGTTTGAAGCGGCTTTCCGTCGATCGCCAGATTTGGCGCAGGTTCCTCAGAAACAGTAGGCATTCCATCCCTCGTACTTTACACAATAGGGGGCGGAGCATCCGCCCCCTATTGTAAAGAGACATTTGTTATTCTGCCGCAGGATCGACAGCAGACTTAGAAGGATGGAATGCTAGCAACCAAATTTGGACACTTGGAGACTTATGTCAATCCGGGAGGGATTGTTAGCCAATGCAAGTGACTTATTCGCACCATCGGGACCGTCGCCAGGACTGCAATATATCCCGGTCATTTCAGTGGGTAATCCCGGGTATGAATATTTTGCCTGCGAACGCGGTTCAAAATCATTTTTTGCAATCGCGGGCCGATTCCAGAATTCGGACGATGTCATCCTGGTCTCTCGCTCTTGCATGTTCAAGGGCCGGGAGGCCCTGTCGATCGCCCAGTTTTGTATCCGCACAGTGCTGCAGCAGAAGTTTGACAATCTTCTGATAATTGGGGCCGCCGTTTCCGAGGATGACGGCTTCCAGCAAAGCTGTCCAACCGAGATTATTCACGTGATCAATGGGGGCGTCGGCCTCGATGAGGCGCTCGACGACTTTAGCGTGACCAAGGTGCGCCGCCGCAATAAGGGCTGTGCCATCGTAGGGGCTGGTGATATTCGTGGATTTGGCGCCGAGTGAGAGAACCAGGTCGAGCATCTCAAAATCGTCTGCCACGGCGGCAATGGTTACGATGTCATAGGCACTGTTTTCCAGTGCATCCATGTTGGCCCCGGACCTGGCGAGCACGCGCACGACGTCTTCGCGCGATGCGAACACGGCTACGTGCAGGGGTGTTCGACCCGATCCATCCTGAACTTCCAGATTTCCTCCATCGGCAATGAGCGCTTTAAGGCGGTTCAGGTCACCGCTGTGGGCGGCCTTGTGAAGTCCGCGATAGCTCGCAATATCCGCTGCCGAAGGAGCAACCTGCGCCACCGCCGGTGCAATCCATCCCAGAATTAAGCCAATGGAAATAAGTATTTTAATCCGTCGCACTTGCCAATTCCCCTGCGAACTGAAAAAATTTTCGATCCGGAAACGCCTGCGGTAATCACGGACATTTCCGTTTCGTTGGTCTCGGTCTAAAACCACTTTAGTAATTTTGAATTTGGCTGACAATAAACAGACAATAGGCAATCTCCGCTTTCGGGCGCAAAATGGGAGAATGACGAAATGAAAATTTATTCCCAGTGGATTCGGAATTCTTCACCGGTGAACCGGTTAGCCGACTTCAAACAAGCCCCCCAATCCACTCCGGACCGTTCGAGACGGGCGGTGATAACATCCGGAATAGCTCTCTTGTTGCCGGTTGCGTATTCTTCAACTGCCGCTGCCACAGGTCAAAAGAATGAAGGGATAATCGTTCAACCGGCGACACAGGGTGAAATGGCTTTTATTCAACGGGCTTTTGAGATGCGCCGGAAAGCGATAGACGCCGGCGATCAGGCCTATGGCGCTGTAATCGTGAGAGACAAGACGATTGTTGGCCAGTCGTGGAGCCGTGTTGTCCTCGACAATGACCCCACCGGGCACGCTGAAATGTCGGCCATAAGAGACGCGGCGCGACGATTGAACAGTCGGGATTTGACCGGTACGGTTATGTTTTCGTCTTCCCGTCCGTGTCCCATGTGCGAGGCCGCGGCTTACTGGGCGGGCGTTGTCCGGCTGGTCTATGGTCGCGGGGCTACAAACGGTGGCGCACCGAAGCTGCTTCGATGTTGACAAGGGGCATGCTGTCGAATTTGGTTCATCTGTGTGTTTGATGATGACCCCCTTTTGTAAATCCGATGTCTCAATCGCCGCTTTGTTTCTTGCAAAAAATTCGACATCGTAGTCTGGCTGTTCCCTTTATCGGGTTGGGAAGGCTGCATCAAATTTCGGGACGGAGGCATCGGAAACGCACAGACTTACCGGGGTATGGAAAGCCTGCATAAAAAATCCGGGAACAGGCGATCAGCTCTGTTTTTCCTGATGTCCCAATGAATTCACACAGTAAAACTTCGGATCTGACAGTAAACTCCCGTTAAATCTGCAATCTGAGCGGTTTCTGAGACATTACTGGACGAATCGACCGATTTTGGTGTACATAGAGCTAATGGACTTCAGAGCCACTAATTCCTTCCCATTTGCAGGACATTCTTGCCTGCGGACCTCGTCAGAAAACCTTGCGGACCGGATGTTATCCTGCGGTTCCCCAGTTTTGACAACAGAGCCTTGTCAACAAAGCTTTGTCGGCAGTGCCTTGTCATCTGACTCATAGACACCCGCTGAATTGAAGAGATTATTGCGTCTGAAGCCTGAGTGATTAACACGAAGGCGAGGAATAGAACGTGCCTGAAACAAAGAAGATGCTCGATCCGGATCCAAGGATCTGGGATTTCGAAACCGAATTTGAACTCGGGCAGGACAATGTCCGCCCGTTTGGTCTTGATATACACAATCCTGTTTTTGTCATTTCCAGTGTCGTTATTGCCGGATTTGTCCTGATCGCCCTGGCGAACCAGGAAGCCTCGGCGGAATTTTTCGGCTGGCTGAGACCCTGGCTGACAAGCACGTTCGATTGGTTCCTGGTGTTGTCGGTCAACGCAATTACACTTTTCTGTCTGGCCCTTATCGTACTGCCTGTCGGTTCGGTACGGATCGGCGGCAAGGACGCCACGCCCGACTATTCCTATGCCGGCTGGATAGCGATGATGTTCGCCGCCGGTATCGGCATCGGCCTCCTGTTCTTTGGCGTTCTGGAACCCGTGTATTACAACTTTGCCGAGAACGGAAATGCACGCCCCCTCGGGATTGGCATCGATGAAGCGGGTAACGAATATATCGGCATCGTCGGCACGATACACCATTGGGGCCTCGAGGCCTGGGCCGTGTATGCCGCTGTCGGGCTTGCCCTGGCGATCTTCTGCTATAATCTCGGTCTGCCGCTGACCCTGCGCTCGGCATTCTACCCGATCCTGGGTGAGCGCATCTGGGGTTGGTGGGGTCATACCATCGATACGCTGGCGGTGTTCGCGACCCTGTTCGGGCTGACCACGTCCCTCGGCCTTGGCGCACAGCAGGTCGCGGCCGGTTTGAACGAGGTGTTCGGCATCGAGCCAACCAACACCGTCGTCGTGCTGCTTATCATAGGCATCACGGTCATCGCTCTGGGTTCAGTCCTGATGGGATTGGATGCGGGTGTGAAACGGCTTTCCGAAATCAACATGATCATGGCCGTCGGGCTGTTCGTCTTCGTCATTCTGACAACCGGAATCGTGACCGCGCTCACTCGGTATGTCGAAACAATGGTCGACTATGTGTTGCTCCTCCCGGCATTGTCCAACCCCTTCGGGCGCGAGGATACCAGCTTCTTCCACGGCTGGACGACTTTCTACTGGGCCTGGTGGGTCGCATGGTCGCCTTTCGTCGGCATGTTTATTGCCCGCATTTCCAAGGGCCGCACTGTGCGTGAATTTGTCCTCTGCGCTCTGATTGCTCCAACCGCGGTCTGCGCCCTGTGGATGTCGACATTTGGCGGCGGAGCCATCGACATGTTGAACGCCGGCGGTGCCGAAGGTGTCAAGGCAACCGTGATCGACGCCTACAAGCCGGAAGGTGCGCTGTTCGGGTTCCTGAAGGAACTGCCGCTCTATTCGATTGTCGCGCCGATCTCACTGGTATTGATCGTGATCTTTTTCGTCACCTCGTCTGACTCCGGCTCGCTGGTGATCGATACGATTACGGCCGGTGGCAAAATGGACGCTCCCGTCGTCCAGCGCATATTCTGGTGCACACTGGAAGGGCTGGTGGCGATTGCATTGCTTCTCGGTGGCGGCCTCAGCGCCTTGCAGGGGGCAGCGGTGTCAACCGGCATTCCCTTTACGGTCGTGGTGTTGATAATGTGCTACTGCCTGTGGATCGCCCTCAGGTCGGAGCAGGCAAAACTCTAGCGACCAGATTCTCAAACGGTCACAATAATAAGCGAGCGGCAGATGCCGCTCGCTGTACATATTGTTTCAAATCCCGTGCTCCAGAGCCCATAGCTCAATTCGGCTTATCTTCACAAAGTATTTCTTCGCAAAGTATACCTTCACAAAGTATGGATGGACCGATGAAATTCGATTATCGGATATTTAGTGCGAGGTAGCGCACGGTCTTGTGTTTTTCCGCAAGTCGTGCCTGGCCTACTTCGATGAAGCCCAGTTTTCGGTGAAACGCGTCAGAAACCGGATTTGGCGGATCCCTATTGATTTCGCAGACCAGCCATTCATGATCCGTCTTGCCGGCACGCTCCATCAAATCACGATACAACATTTGCGCCGCACCCGTGCCGCGAAGTTTTGATGAAACGATAATTCTGTCGATATAGACGAATTGATCAAACCTGGCGCTGAACCATTTGAAATTGGTGTTGGCATAATCTGCATCCCCGTCGAAAGCGATGAGCAGGGCAGCATTATCGATACACGTCGCGGAATAGGCTTTGTCAATGAGGCTCTGCCATTGGTCTGCAGACAGATAAGAGGTTTCTTCCGCGTGAGTATTGTTGAGGTCCCATAGCTCTGTCCGGGTCGCAGAACATCTTGTCGAAATCTCCGACATTCGTGAAGAAGCCATTATTCAAACTTTCGCGGGTCCAAAAAATTTTGACACTAGCGGTCTCTTCCGAAATCGGCAATTGGCGCAGGGCGAACTTAACAACAGGCATCTGTTGCACAACTATTGCTGAAGCAACACGACTGCGTTTCTCCACCCCGACCCAGATATGTCTGGTCTGATAGATAGAAGTCGCTGAAAGCGTCCACAAAGTCAGGTGCGACTGATTTCTCTGCCAACTCATCCCTCAGGAGATTATTTTGCCAGGCCTTGAGTTTCGGACGATCACCGAGGAAATCATAACTCGAATGTTTTTCAATAATACTGGCCCGGTGCAGGAGGGGAAGCCACGCTATGTCTACCATTCCAATAGAGTCGCCGCTGAAATAGAGGGATTCTCCGAGTTGTTTTTCTATTCGATCAAAGGCTTTACCCAGTTTTTCACTTCGCTCATTTAAAATTTCTTGGCTGGGACTTCGCTGCGCACTGCATTGGACCAGATAATTCTTGGATGCCAGATAGCTCCAGGCCCTGTTTTTTGCCTTCGTTTCAAGGGAAATGTCCGGCTGTAAGGCTGGATACGCCTCTTCGATATATTCGACGATCGCATCGCTTTCAAACAACGCTTCACCATTGTCGGTAATCAGGATGGGAACTTGGCCGTTCGGCGAAATGTCAAGAAACCATTGGGGTTTGTCACTGAGGCTAATATATTCAATTTCATAGGGAATTTTCTTCGCTTCCAGAAGAGCTGTGACCCTCTGGACGAAGGGGCAGATTTTAAAACTTACGATTTTCATAATTTGTCACCTTGACTCCCAGGGAATTTATTGACGGTCTCTGGATCGAACATATATAGTAAATTTCAATAGTTCAAGAGATATTGAGATAATGAACGAGAATCAAGCCTTATCCATGTTCGCAGCCCTTTCTCAAGAAACGCGATTGCAGATTGTCAGGTATCTCGTTGATTGTGGAGACGAAGGTGCATCGGCTGGGGATGTGGGTACAAAAGTTGGAGCCTCGTCGTCACGGGCTTCATTTCACTTGTCGGCGCTTGAGCAGTCTGGATTGATCGCATCGCAGAGACAGTCGCGCAGCATAATATACAAGGCTGATTTCGAGGCTCTTGGCGGACTTGTTTCCTTTTTGCTCAATGATTGTTGTGGAAGCCATCCTGACATACTCGCCTGCTGCGATATGAAAAACCAATCCTGTTGAGAGTGTTCTCCTTGGGATTCTGATTTGAGGGGGAGGTCACCCATGATATGACGTCCTTGTTGGAATGATATTGGAACAGATATTTGCGGAGCGATTGATGACAAATCAGGGACCCCTGTTGCGCGTGTTTGAAGTCCGAACGAAACCGGGATGCGCCGACCGGCTTCTCCGCAACTTCTCGACGACATCAGCCGAAGTCGTCAAAGGCCAGCCCGGCAACAAAGGTTATTTCTTTGGCAATTGTGTACAGGGAGGCGACAATGTCGTTTGGTTTGTCTCCGTGTGGAAGGATTTGGACGCTGTCAAGGAGCGTTTCGGGGGCGATTGGCAAAGTTCCTATCTCCCTGAAGGTTATGAGGATTTGATCGAGGAGTGCTCAATCCGTCATTTCGATATGGGGTCGGGTTGGCATGTGGAAAATGACTGATGTCCGATCGCCACCCTTTTCATTTGTTGATAGGTCAATCCGAACCATTCACAAAAATTCTGGGATTCTTATGTTAAGATAAGTGGATTCGCCGACAGTAACTGTAATCCAGTTGCGTTCGAATTTTTCAGAATTTGATCTAAAAAGTTCAACGAGGCAGATTGCAATGCAGAACCGCAGCGCATTTGATGACAGAGAATTTTTTCTCGAAAATCCAAAAAGAGAATTCAGATTACGCCCGGCCTTGCCTGGGGAATTTTCAGCAGAAGAGTTCACGGTAGAGCAACTCAATGAAGAAACCGAGATGTTTGTCCTGGTCATGAAGATCACAGGCAATGAACGACTTCGCATTCCCATAACCATGATCGTTGACTCTGAAGTGGATGATCCGAAATTCCAGAGTGACGATTCGACATGCAATGAGCTGCTAAAGGCTATTGCATCGGAAGTTTCATTCCAGGAATTGAAAGAGTACTACCCGACCGATATAGACACGATTCACTAGTTCAGTCTCGCATCTGTGAAAAGCGATCTGCACCGGACGTGTAAAATTCCCCCTCGATGATCCCCGCAATGAAGAGGCGGTTGACTGTCTGGAGCGGCTTTATCGGGACGCGGAAGAAGCCGGGGGATATGTCCGGCGGAAGCCCTGGAGAAACTTGAATATTTGAAAGTCACCGGTCCCTCCGAACAGGTCTTCGGATGGGAGGGCCTGGCGCAAACTAACTTGTTAGGGGAGCGGATAGTTTAGCGCGACACTCTATGCAATCTCACGTGATGCCTCGCGTACCTTGCTCGTCGAACTTTCAATCAGATTGGTGGAATCGGAAATTAATTGAAGATTTTCCGAAACGGTGCCAACACCGTCCGAGGCAATCTGCATATTGGTTGCGATTTCACGCGTTACAGAAGATTGCTCTTCAACGGCCGCGGCAATACTCTCGGAATATTCACTGACTTGGCTAATGATATTCTTGATTGCATCGATTGCGGTTACGGCACTGGATGATGAATCCTGGACAGATTGAATGCGGGCGCTGATATCTTCGGTGGCTTTTGTGGTCTGTGAAGCGAGGCCTTTGACTTCTGATGCAACGACTGCAAATCCCTTGCCGGCATCACCAGCTCTGGCAGCTTCTATGGTTGCGTTGAGAGCCAGCAGGTTTGTCTGGGATGCGATATTTTCGATCAATTCAACGATCTCACCAATGCTCTGCGCCTGATCAGACAAACTACTGACAATGGTTCCAGACTGGTTGGCTTCGTTGACAGCCTCGCTTGAAATCCTGGTGGATTGAGCGACCTGCTGGTTGATTTCTCCGATAGAAGCCACCAGCTCTTCCGCGGCAGATGCGACGGCCTGGACGTTGGAAGATGTTTGTGCCGATGCATCAACGGCATTGTCCGCCTGTTGGGTCAGGTTGTGAACAGCTGATGCAATATCATTCAGATCTTTATCAATTCCAATTTGCACCGTTTCCCGTTGCTGTCGTTCCAGTACCTGCTCGGTTATATCGCTGGCGATTTTAACGACTTTGAAGGGTTGTCCATTTGCATCAACAATAGGGTTGTAGGTCGCTTGAATCCAGATTTCCCGACCGCCTTTCGCTATCCGCCTGAACTCACCGGATTGAAATTTTCCTTCCCGCAACTGATTCCAGAACATGTGATATTCGTCGTTCTCGCGTTCCGAACTTTCAACAAACATTCGATGATGCTTACCCTGTATTTCTTCAGGGCTATATCCCAAAGCCATGCAGAAATTCTGATTGGCTTTGATTATCGTGCCATCGAGTTCGAAGTGAATAACGGCTTGCGACTTGTTTATGGCTTCGATCTGTCCTTCAAACTCTGCGTTGCGGAGTTTGGCTTCAGATATATCCGACGCAATTTTTATGATCTTGACCGGCTGGTTGGCGCGATTGAGAATTGGAATGTAGGTCGCCTGTATCCAGATCTCACTACCGTCCTTGCGGATTCGCATGAATTCGTCTGTTTGGTGTTTACCTCTGGCAAGTGCAGTCCAGAATTCTGAATATTCGCGGCTGTTTCTGTATTCTGACGTGACAAATAGGCTGTGGTTCTTTCCCTTAATTTCAACAAGCGAATAGCCAAGAGCGTTGCAGAAGATTTCATTGGCATAGAGTATCTCACCTTCGAGATTGAACTCGATCAATGCCTGAGATCTGCTAATTGCATCTAGTTTGGCCTTGTCGTCCCTACTCTTGCCAATAATCATCTGAATTTCTCCTGGAATATCTGCACGATATCGCTTTCCAGATATTGGGAAATTATCGTTAATGAAGAATAAATTTCCGACCTGATTATAGTGTCATTTGCCGGTTTTACAGGAGCCCGTGACGCATCGGATTTTGGCGCAAGTAAGTATAGTCAATTCGATCTTTCCGGGAATGTAAACGTTTACTTTTTTTCCACCTATCCCAGCGACAATTGAGTGAAAATTACAATAGAATTGCGTCGGGGAATGCAGGCGTGACATTAGTTGGATATACCATAGTCATGGGTTGGCTTGCCGGACTGGCGGGATATGTTTATTTCGTCTATCAGGAAATATGCCGGTCAACAGACATTGAATTTCCAAAACATTTTTCCGGATTACTTGACGAGTTTATCTCGGTCTGGTCGGAAGTGTTTCATGCTTTGGCCAGAGCTGCTGGTTTTACATTGGAACAGACCAAAGAGATCCCTCAGAAAATATTGAGCGCGGTTCGCACATTCACCAGCAATGATCCTGTACCCGACAGTCAGATCGTAACTGCCGATGCGGTTTCGGATGAATTCACGGAGTATGTACCCGTCAATATGGACGAGACATTGGAGCGACTCCACAAGCATGTGATCAAATCGCAATTCCTGCTTTTAAAAGACATTGTCGAATCTCTCAAATTTCAGCCTGATCAGATCAGGCATTTGGAGATCAATCATATTACAATGTCGATCATCACATCGGTATTTCTGAAATACGGTCTGCGAGCGAGAGATGAGTCCGCTGAATTGCTGCAGAAGCTCGTATTTAACAATCTGAAAGAAGGTCAGAAGAGTGGATCCGGTATCACCCGCGCTGCCGTGGAATATGATAAACGTAAAACACTCTATATTGAGCAATTTGAGAAAATCCTGCATAAACCTGCGATCTCGATTTCAGATTTCGATGCGGTATCGAAAGTTTTAACCGGGAATATTTTCATAGATAAGTTCGGGCATAATTTAAACTCTATGGGGCGAAAAGTTTCAGACCTGATAATGCGCAATTTTGAGCGTCATAAGGAATTCGTGCGCAGCGAACTGGTCGTTCCGCAAGCTCGTTTGGATCCGGAAAGCTGACTTCAGCAATTAATTGGAACTCTGCGTCAGAATGTCCGCTTGTGACCCGGCTCAGAATTTTAATGTTCAATTTCAGAAGCACACGAAACGTCTGAAAGTGGCATCAAGGTAAACCCCGTTTCTCAAATCAGGTTTTTCAAACTCTCTGGATATCGCAATAAAGCCTGTGAAGCACCTCGAGTACGGAGATAACCTCCTCCCCCTTGACTGAACAGTAGATTGTTTGAGCATCTCGGCACGTCTGCACAAATCCAGCATCTCGCAGCCCTTTCAGATGATGCGACTTCGTTGGTTGTGAAAGCCTTGCCGCTCCAGCCAGATTCAATGCGCTCTGGTCACCCTCAAGTAAAATGCAAGGGATTTTTAAGCGAGGGGGCTGTGACAGCATTTCCATAAGGCGTGCTGCTTCAGCAATTTTCGATTCTGAAGCGACAATATCAATTTCTTAAATTAAAGATCTTGAATATTGAAGATCTCTTATATAAATAATAATAGATATACGGTGTTGAACAGGATTTCGATGCCAAACCGTTCGAGTGTAAAAGTTCGAGGTACAAAATGACAACAACCATACTCACTCTCGTCTACATCCTGTTGTTCATGGGAGCTTTATTTCTGATTGTTCGAAAATTTCGTCGGGATCGATTTAAGCAGAACTCGATTTTTCGATCTCTCCATTGATCAAACCGCCCTTGAATTCGGGATAAGGAGAAAACACAGATGAAAAGCAACTCTAAGCTTGTTGAGGCTCTGCAGAAAGCCCTCTCTATGGAACTCGCCGCTGTACATCAGTATCTGCTTCATGCCCACGTTGTTGAAGATTGGGGTCTCGACAATCTCGGCGTCAAAATGCGAGAGGAGATGCAGGAGGAACTCGGTCATGCCGATGCGTACATGCGCCGCATAATGTTTCTTAACGGTGATCCCCAGATGCAGCCTGCTAAAATTCCCAACCGCGCCCAATCGCTCGTTGACCTGTTTCAGGCAGATCTTGAGGATGAGAAGGAAGCCATCAGATTCTATTCCGAAGCTGCCGATCTTGCCGGGAAAAATAGC
>CAJHZG010000141.1_pt1 | contig 13013 bp, 12 predicted proteins | sample 9198901 | NCBI WGS metagenome assembly CAJHZG01 (sample SAMEA7708382, study PRJEB35096) | sediment metagenome | biome: marine neritic benthic zone biome [ENVO:01000025]; feature: sediment [ENVO:00002007]; material: shallow marine sediment [ENVO:03000034] sea grass bed [ENVO_01000059] ... | reverse complement strand
TGCATATTCAGGGTCGTAGTGAAGAACTCCCGTTCTCGGATCAATTGTTGGCATCTTGATTATTCCATTTCTAAAGGCTTACTATTTGTCAGGCCAAGAGGCGGACGACAGTTAATTTGTACCCCAGGCTCATTGCGACAAAGCGGGTACGATCACCATGCGATCCCGTGTACGATCCTGAATGACATTTTCATAGGCTTCCCCCGCTTTTTCGAGCGGGAAGAGTGCCGATTCCTTGATTTGATACGGCTTGTAGGCGCCTGACTCGAACTTAGGGCTAATTTTTTCAAGCATTTGGGCGGAAGCCGTGTGATCATAGTCCGCATTGCTGACGCCGATCAGGCGATGATTACCCCGGTAAAAGGTTCGAAGGTTTAAAGTACAATCCTCAATGAAAGTTGAGATGATTATCTGGCGACCTTCCTTGGCTAGTGTATTGCAGGCAATTTCGAAATACGGGCTGCCCGCCGTATTCATAATGACATCGGCACCACGGCCTTCGGTTTTATCCATGATAGCGGATTTGAGGTCATCAGTTTTCTGCAGGTTGAGGACATCAACCGGTCCGGTACTATGGCCATTATACGAATCTTTTGAGCGCTCTATGACCAGGACATTCGCACCTGCTGCAGTTGCAATTTGGACAGATGCTTCGCCGACTTTCCCGTTAGCTCCGAACACTATGACGGTCTCGCCGGGAACGATATTGGCATCTTCTAATCCGAGCCACGCACAGGTCCAGGCGCATCCCAAGCTTCCAGCTTCCGTCATGGTAAGATTTGCAGGCTTCTCTCTTATTGACGATACTGAAATGTCGAGGTATTCGGCGTGAGCCCCATCCCGCGACAGGCCCAAATCGCCTCCGGTTCCCCAAACCTCTTTTCCAATGTGTTCGGATGGACCTTCGATGACAGTGCCTGCAAAATCTCTTCCAATTGTACGCGGCCAAACGAGATGAGGAAAGGTGCCAAGCAAAGCCTTGACGTCACTTGGGTTCACACCACTTGCGTGCACCTGAACGCGACATTCATCATCAGCGAGTGAAGGTAAGGGGTGTTTACTCAATTCGAATTTCAGATTGTCGGAACTGTTTGATTTTTCCAGAGCACGAACTGCGTGCATAGAGAACTCCTGAAAAGGCCGGCCTATATTCGTCGTCGTTTTATTGGCTGAATACTATTCTTCAACCCAGATCGTGTTGTGTTTGGCCGCTACGGCTTTGCCGATTTCGAAATCAGCGCGTTCTTCCGGAGTCAGGGCGACCATATCCTTGAACATGGCCTCGGTTTCTCCGGGGTTGTAAACCATCAACATGCGAATTCCGTCATCGCCGGCAATCACCTGGTGGGGAACACCGGGTGGGATATGAAACAGCGAGCCTTTGGTGCCTTCAAAGGTTTCCTCTCCAAGAATAAAGGTCGCGCTTCCTTCAAGGACGTAAAATGTCTCGTAATTCTGAGAATGATAGTGCTTTCTTGAGGCGAAACCGGGTGGACATCGTTCCTCACAGATTTCGTAAGCACCTGACGTATCCTCGGCAGTGACCTTTACGAACATATCGTTGACGCGACGGTATAAATTACCGTCATCAGGTCTGACAAGTTTACCATTGTTCATTGTTTCCTCCGCAGAATAGGCTGCAAAACTGATATTTGTTTTGAAACACAAGCTAAAGAATTTATGGGCGGAGGTCGAGAGGGTTTCTAACTATTTTTGGGCCGGATACCTGTTGCCGACAGGCGGGACAAAACAGGCAAAGAGAACAGCCCCCCCAGGATAAACGCAATTGAACCGGATAGAAAAACGAGACCATAGTTCTGGTAGGCGGCAAACAAATTGGTCAGGAATATCCCTCCGGCTGCCGAACCCAGCCCATTTGCGAGAATCATGTTTCTCATAAGTTTGGCAACTGTCGATTCGTGACTCATATCGCGTATCCGGGCGGCTAAAAGTGTTGATACAGCCGGTTGTGAACCAAAAAGAATTGTAGAAAGCACAAGCGAAATTGAAGTCACATCGAGAAAGGGCAATCCAATTCCCAACCCAAGTACTATGAAAGTTGCGACAAGTGCATGAGGAGTGCCAATCAGAAGCGACAGATAGGATGCGCACAGCGGCCCGAAAATGGCGAAAACACCGACGAGCAACCAATGGAGACTACCGATCTCCAGTCCCAGATATAGCTCGCGAGCAATGAAATCGACCCAGAATAGCGTGTGAGGTACAATACCAAAAGAAAACAGAAAACTGGCGGCAAATATCAGAACGTGTTCCGGCTCGACCTTCGAACCAGCGCTGACAGTCTTGATATTACTTTTGGTGTAATGGGCCTGCAGCCCAGACCAGGACCAACGTACGATTAGTCCGGCACACAGTCCGGCAAGCGCGATGCCGATCCAGGCCCACACCAACCCGAAATACAAAAGGATGGGGATTATTCCCGCGGCGAAAAAGATACCAAGGCCAACGCCAATGAAAACATAGCTTGCCGCCGCTGCCCGTCGATCCGTTGGAGCCGAATTGGTTGTAAGCGCCAAGCCCTGGACCATGACAATACCGGTTGAAACTCCGATTAGAAACCTCCAGAAGCCGAGCCATATCAGTCCAAAATCAAGGGCGCTGAGAAAAAGACCGAAGACGGCCAACCAAACTGCAATCTGGATTGCCGTGAACTCTTTCAATGATTTCGGCAGGCTTGTTGAAACCAAAGCTCCAACCAGCGCGCCGACTAGGTTACCGCCACCGATATAACCGGCAGTGACAGCAGTGAACTGCCCCGATTCCACGAGAGCCGGGACCATTGCCGTATAGGAAAAGCGGCCAAGAGCCATGCAGGCAAACATGGCTGCACCACTTCCGATCGCAATTCTGCGCCAATTCTGATCCAAGGTGGAATTCAATTCGACATTCCCGCTGCATCATCGATTCTGACAACAGTTTCAACATAAATCCTCCGACATCACAATGTCCCGTGGAACAGGTTCCGATATTCCGGAAGGCTAATTGGTCGATTTGGATACGGAGAATGTCAGAAAGTGTGGAGGTCGAAAAATCAAGGGCAGACGGGGGAGTCCCTCGGCTGCCCTGAACTTCAGCGTGGAAAGGAAGTTCTGCTGCCCTTCCATCAAAACGCCAAATTAAAGACCTTTGTCCAACAGTGATTTAATCGAACTTTCACTCGTTGAAGCAACAATCCGACCTGCTTCACTTCCTCCTTTAATAAGAACAAGTGTCGAGCGCCTTGGAATATTGTAGGTCTTCGTGATTTTGGATCGACTGAATGTATCCCAGTCGACACGAACGAAAGCAATGTTTTCGTTATAAGCTGGATTGCTCGCACGGAGCTTGGACATAACGCGTTCCTGACGGCGGCAGGTCGTTCACCATTCCGCTGAAAAATCAACGAGAACCGTTTGACCCTTGGCAATCAGGGAGTCTACCAGCCCAGACTTATAATTTAGCGTGTCTGTTCCGGCATGCGCGGGCAGTGCCAGAAAAGCAAAGGTCAGCAGAAATGCTGCTATCCAATTCATTTTTCTCAAGTTCGGACTCCTTTTTCTAGGTTATTTAATTTCATAGTCTAATCGAGCAAGATTTTACAAGGAAACAGACAGATCCTGTAACCAGACTGGCAAGATATCCAGCAGCCAGATTTCAATCATTTTGTGGATGTTTAATAAAATCATCAGTCCAACGCCAATCAGCGCAGCGCTCAATATCCACTTTGATTTTTCCGCGATCTTACGGAACGATTCCTGTCGTTTTTTAATTATTTCCTGGGTTCCGTAGGCAAGGGAAATAATGATTGTAGAAACGCCCAATGCAAAGCTCAGCATGATCAGGCCCGCCCATACAAGAGATTGTCCCTGGGAGGCCAGTGAAATGGCACCTCCAAGAGTTGGTCCGATGCAAGGTGACCAGACGGCTCCCAGAAGCATGCCACCAAGGAAGTGTCCCTTCCAGCTGGATTGGTCAATCCCGCCCAGCTGCTGATCGGCCCGAGATGAAACGCCGGCAGTTACCAGAGCAAATTTTTCGTTCACCTGGGGAACAAGCAGGATTACGCCGAATGCGATCATGATAATTGCAGCGGTAGAGGAAATGTGCCTTTCATCGATTCCCAATGAGGGACCAAGAGCGGCGACGGAAACTCCCAGGGCAACAAAGGAAACGCTTAGGCCAGCGGCCATAGCCAGAGGCGCATATTTGTCGGCCCTCAGCGCTGCAGCAATAATCAGCGGCAACACCGGTAGAACACAAGGATTGATAAGTGTTAACAGTCCTGCGCCATATCCAAACAACAGATCCATGTCTCACATATTCCTGCGAAAATTATTCGGTTATTTCAAACCCGGATACTAAAATTTACTGCTCTCCGATGGATTATTTAATAAATGAAGTACAGCAATATAATATGTCACATTCATCAAAACCTGTTGATGAAGGATTTATTGTATGCGGGTTGGAATTTCAGATTGTAAAACAGGTGATTGCTAATTGTCCGGCCAGATTTGATTTCCGCATCATATGGTTGAAAAGGAAGACCGTTAATCGCCAGTTTATTCAGCGGAGTGTGCCGAGGGTGGGGGACATAAGACAATCAGTCCGTCATCAAGCGTACTGTGCGACGCCAACATTTTGTTAACGAACTCAACTAACCGATCGAACATGAACATAACCCCACTTTGATACCCTTCTAATTTACGTTGCGAATCTTAAGGATAAATTGACAGGAATTTATGTCGTCAATAAGTTCAGATTGTCGATTCAGGTTTCTATTGTGGGGCAAAAATCAAGAAATATCAGGTGCGTAAACGTTAAGAGCTCAATATGCGCAATCCAGTGAGTGCCTAATAAACACCGGCAAGAATCCAACATGAACCCTTCAAAACAGATATCTGAATGGCTGCAGCGCTTTGAGCAACTTCTAAGTTCGCAACGTTTCGAAGAACTGCCGGAAATGTTTTCCGTTCCCTGCTACTGGCGCGATATGCTGAGTTTTACCTGGAATATCGTGACCTTAGAGGGCGTAAGCGCGATCGAAGAAATGCTTCAAGTTACGATCTCTTCAGTCAAACCCCAAAACTGGGAGATGGAGGGGAACGTTTCGGAAGATGACGACTGCTGGGCGTGCTGGCTTCGCTTTGAAACACAAACAGGATCAGGAAAGGGACATATCCGGCTTAAGGACGGAAAGTGTTACTCGCTTCTCACAACCCTGGAACAGCTCAGAGACTATCCGCCGACAATTGGTCAGCTGCGGGAGAGAGGCGTTGAACTCACTGCCGCGAAAGGGCGCAAAACTTACGGGCAACGGCGGCAAAGTCGATCCGAGCGCATTGGGGTCGAAGAACAACCTTACTGCGTCATCATTGGCGGTGGCCAGGGAGGTCTGTCCCTGGCTGCCCGTCTCAAATATCTCAACGTTCCGACTTTGATTGTTGAGAAGAATAACCGTATCGGTGACAGCTGGCGCAATCGCTATGACACCCTGTGTCTTCACGATCCCGTCTGGTTTGACCACATGCCATATATTTCTTTTCCAGAGGGATGGCCCGTGTACACGTCGAAAGACATGATGGGCGACTGGCTCGAAATGTATGCCACGGTTCTCGACCTAGATTGCTGGACCAATGCCTATTGCCGCAATGCCGAATTTGACTCTGATACCGGTTGCTGGAAAATCACGATAGATCAATTGAGCGGAGAGCGGGAATTGTCACCCCGACATCTCGTATTCGCCACCGGCATGTCCGGATATCCTCATATCCCCGAATTCGATGGACAGGAACGTTTCCAGGGTCTGCAGATTCACTCCAGCCAGTACAAAACCGGATCAGATTTCGAAGGCAAGCGCTGTGTCGTCATTGGTTCGAACACGTCAGCACATGATATTTGTATGAATCTCTGGGAGCATGATGTCGAGGTAATCATGATCCAGCGTTCGCCGACAACCGTCGCGCGGGCTCAAACGGTTCTCGATTGTGTCCTTGGATCCCTCTATTCGGAAGCTGCACTTGCGAGCGGCATCGACACAACAACCGCAGACTACACGGCGACAACCGTTCCCTATCGGTTGCTCGAACAGCGGCAAAAACAAGTATGCCTTGAAATGCGGGAACGGGACCGTGATCTTCATGACAAACTGATCGAAGCAGGTTTCCTGCTTGATTTCGGTGAAGATGAAACCGGAATGGTTCTCAAGTCATTTCGACAGGGGGGAGGTTTTTATATTGATGTCGGAGCTTCGGATCTCATTTACTCCGGAGAAGTAAAACTAAAGGCGGGGCGCGAGATATCAAATCTGGAAGCCGATTGTGTCGTGCTGGAAGATGGTGAGACGGTTGCTGCCGATGCTGTTATTTACGCCACGGGTTACACATCGATGAATAAATTCGTCGCCGATATTGTCGGAAATGACGTGGCCAACCAGGTTGGCCGTTGTTGGGGACTGGGATCGGGTACACGCAAGGACCCGGGACCGTGGGAAGGGGAATTGAGGAATATGTGGAAGCCAACCCAGCAGGAAGGACTTTGGTTCCAGGGTGGCAATCTGGCCCAGTGCCGGCATTATTCGCGTTTTCTTGCTCTGCAAATCAAGGCACGGTTCGAACAGTTGCCGACACCGGTATATAATCGAGCGCTGGTTCACCATCCGTTCTGACGGCTAAAGCAATCAAACCAGGTTCAGCCTGACTGTTTGTGCTGATATGTTTAACTCAAATTAACTTCTGTCCGAATTCTGGACAGTTTCTCCATAAGCTAAAATTTAAATTAGTACAGCAAGCGATATTTAATCTGTTTCGGTTAGTCTGTCCCAGCTTATACCTAACGACAGTTGCGTATATGCTCTGTTGAAATGGGGATGAAATGTCAGAAGCTTTGTCATTTGACGGGACAAGAGAAGCCGTTTCAAGGCCAACGATCTGGGCGGATGATTGGTCAAAATTTGCGGTACATGGATTTCTGTCAATCGTGATTATGACGATCTATGGCGTCCAAGTTTGTCCGTTCATCGAAAACATCTCTTATTCAGGTCTGACGCTCAGCTTTCTATCCGTATTCCTGATTGCTGGATGTGTGCGATTTGCGCTGCGCGTACGTATCGAAAAAAAACTGTCTCTCGCACAACAGACGCAAGTTCTGTTCCCCCTGGATTTAGGGTGTTTCATGCTCGTTGGCTTGATCGTGGCGATTATCAACCTCGTTTTATATGAAGCGCCTTTGGACAGCGGGCTAAAAGTTATTTTTGGATTGACGGCCTTGGGATTCTACGCTGCAAGTGACCTCGCGCTCAACCGCGAAAGGCAATTTAGAGAGTATCTCATTCGTTCAGGCCAAAGCGTTGATTTGTCGGATAATTTTGTACCCTATCACAAGAAATTCATTGCCTTTTCCATCGTAAACATTCTGGTCGTGAGTACGGTCATCCTGTTGCTGATATTCAAGGACCTCCAATGGTTGGGAGCGAACAACGTTCCTGTCGCCCAGGTTCATTGGGCAATTTTCGCAGAGATTCTGTTTGTCTTTGTTGTCTGCAGTGCCTACGTGACGCGAATTGTCCTGCAATATGCCAACACAATGTCGAATTCTTTGAATTCCCAGAACAATGTTCTGCGACAGGTCCAAAACGGCCGCACTGATACCAGTGTCCCTGTGGTCAGCAACGATGAATTCGGCCACATGGCTTACTTCACGAATCAGATGATCGCAGCCGCCGCCAAGAGACGCTCGGAACTGTTTTCCGCCCAGGAAGCGACGGTCCTGAGTCTTACCTCACTTGCCGGGGTACGTGACAATGAGACTGGTATGCACATTCTGAGAACACAACATTATGTGCGGGTACTTGCGCAGGGTCTGCGCAGCGTACCGGAATATACCGAGAAACTGACCGACGAACGTATCGACATGTACTTCAGGGCAGCGCCACTTCATGACATTGGCAAGGTCGGTATTCCCGATGCCATTCTCAAGAAGCCAGGCAAGCTGACCGAAGATGAATTCAGTATCATGAAGAACCACACTGTTCTGGGTGTCAAGGCGCTTGAAGAAGCCAAGAAACAGATTGGCAATTCAGAATTTCTTACAACTGCCCATGAAATCGCCCTGACACATCATGAGCGTTGGGACGGGAAGGGATATCCCTACGGATTGCAAGGGGTCGATATTCCATTGTCAGGAAGACTAATGGCCGTCGCCGATGTCTATGACGCTTTGCGTTCAACCCGGGTCTACAAACAGGGGCAGTCTCACTATACGGCTTTGCGAACGATCGCAAAGGGACGCGGTTCACAGTTTGATCCGGATATTATCGAAGCCCTGTATGCTTGTGAGAACGAAATTCAGGAAATATCAGAAAAATTTGCCGACGAAGAGCTTCACCTGGCTTCTCGTCCTCTGTTGGTCTACTCGGCCTAGTGCATATGCTCGTTCGCAAGCAAAATATTCCGGCTAACAGAATCTGTTAAAATTACTATGCCGGCAGGTAATGATCGAGCCAGTCCTTGAGGACTTTGCGCGCTCGGGAGTTTGATTCTGCGAGTGGAAAATGGTCAATTCCCGCCAGCAAAACCAGATCCGTCGGTTGCCCTGCATGTTCGAACAACTCAATGGATTGCTCCGTGGGTGTAACAGAATCGTCTGCAGCGTGAAGCAGCAATAGAGGGCGTGGTGAGATCTCTCCGACGACTTCATTGGCGCGAAAATCTACCATACTCAGGACGGTAACATAGGGAAATTCCATATGCACTTTCCCGGTTAGATTGGCCCGCAAATGTTCTGGAATAGGAACAATATCCCAGCGATTGAACATCAGGGAATTTCCCGTTTTCTGAAAATGTTCTTTCCCTTCCTGCAGGCGGTCAGAAAATCCTTTCCATGACTCGGGAGACTCGTGTTGTTTGCGAAACTTCCGCTCGCCATCACCCCAGCCGCAGGACGAGATTACAGCGGCAATGCGTTTATCCACGCCGCCGGCATAGGCGGCAACGGCTGCGCCGAAACTATGTCCGAGTACGGCGATCCGTTCAGGGTCTATGTCGGATCGCTCGCTGAGATAGCTCACCGCATTTTTTGTGTCTTGAACCTGTTCCATACATATAACATGTCCCGGCTCGCCTTCACTTTCCCCGCATCCTCTAAAATCAAATCTCAGGCAGGCATAGCCCAGGTTTGTCAGGAGATCGGCACAAGTCAGATAGTCATCCATATCCTTGCTGACGCCGAAACCGTGCAATAGTGCGATCACGGCATACGGACCGTCGGAATTGTTGCCCGGAAAATGCAAAACCCCTTTGAGCTTTAGGCCGTCCGAGCTAAAAGTTATTTCTTCGTGCAATTTTTTTCTCATCAAATCAGTTGGTTTCACGACTTTCACGAATAACTTACAGACAGCCAGATGGCTTGTCGAATAAATTGGAATTTTGCCCTTTATGAACCTGCATGAACAGAAACCGGTAGCTTTGCCAAAACATCATCCATTCCGAAAGCTGCTCACAGCAGCCGGGAAAGTAATTCGGACATCCGTTGATTTATATATCGAACTTCTGAAGGTCATGATTCCTGTCCTCATTCTTATTCGGCTGGCTACAGAATTCGGCCTCGTTCAGATTGTCAGTGACTGGCTCGGCCCATTCATGGGGTTGCTAGGTTTGCCGTCGCCTATGGGGCTTGTCTGGGCCACGACAATGATCATCAATCCTTATGCAGGTGCTATTGTATTTCTCGGTCTTTTGCCCGACTATCCTTTGAGCGGAGCCCAGGTAACGGTTCTGGGTGTGTTGATTTTGCTTGCTCATTCCCTGCCCGTAGAGCAGCGGATTGTTCAACGGGCCGGTGGTGGATTTCTCCTGCTTACAGCACTCAGAATTGTCGGCGGCTATCTACTTGCCTACATAATGTTCAGAATTTACGCGGCAGCAGACCTGCTGCAGGAACCCGTGCAAATAATTTACCTGCCGCTGCCCACTTCTGATACGGGGTGGCTGTCCTGGGTTGTTGAATCATCGAAAACGCTCATCGTAATATTTTTCATTATTCTGGGATTGATCGCTATTTTACGATTGATGGATGTCCTTGGAATAACAAAATTTCTCACAAGCTTTCTTGCGCCAGTTCTGTCTTTCATGGGAATAAGCAAACTGGCGTGCAACATGACACTCTCAGGAGCGCTACTAGGGTTGGCATTTGGCGGCGCTCTGATAATCAAGGAAACTCAGTCCGGTAATCTATCTCCTAAAGATATATTTCTCTCCCTTGCATTTTTGTGCCTGTGCCACGGGATTATCGAAGACAGTTTATTTGTTATGGCGCTCGGTGCAGATATTTCCGGAGTGCTGTTTGCCAGGCTGATATTTACACTGGTCATAATGTATCTTCTGGGAAAGATCATTCATGCAATTCCCGATGCGTTATTTGAGCGGTATCTGTTCCGGACCCGCTACTAGGGGAGCATCAAGAGAGTAGAAATTCGGATTGGTGAGATGGTGTGGAGAGCCGGGCGACTGTCAAATGTCTCAGCCGACGGCACGCATTCGAGTGGTCACATTTTCAAAAACGAAATCAATCAGCGCATCTTCTGAAAGAGGCTTCGCGATATAATAGCCCTGAACATAGTCGCATCCAGCACTCCGTACAAAGTCGAACTGCTCAGATGTTTCGACCCCCTCGGCGGTGACATCGAGAGCCATTTCCTTCGCCATTCGTGTGATCGACGACACGATGGCCGTATCTTCCTTGTTCTTATTGATGCCTGAAATAAAGGATCTATCCAGCTTGATCGCGTGAATCGGACATTTGGAGAGATGCATGAGTGACGCATAGCCGGTGCCAAAGTCATCCAGCGAGATATAGACACCTTTTTCCCTTAAACTCATGAACGTGTCGAAGACCGAATCTGTTCGCTTATCCAGCAGGACCTGTTCTGTTATTTCAAGCTCAATATTGCATGCTGGTATCTGTTTCTGGGCAAGCGTACTCATGAGATTATCGAAGTAATTATTGTCTGCCATGAATTCTCGGGCCGCAACATTGATGGCAAATCGGTCAATTTCCAATCCTTCTCTGCGGCACCGGAGAATCAGATTGCAGACATTCTCAAGAACAACTCGGCCAATATCATTAATCAGGCTGGACTGCTCGGCCACGGGTAGAAAGTAACCGGGGCTAAGAAGTCCCATAAGCGGATGGTCCCAGCGAATGAGGGCTTCGACACTGTTGATTCGGTTTGTTTTGAGACAAACTTTCGGTTGGTAGACAACCTTGAGTTGATTGTGTTTTAAGGCTGTCTTCAGTTCATTCTCAATTTTCTTGTCTTCTCGAATTTTTTGTCTGAAGGCTTCTCGGTAAAAAGTAAACTTACCGCGGCCAAGTCGTTTGCTTTCATAAAGTGCAATGTCCGCATTGCTCATGAGATAATCTGCGGTCACCCAGTCATTAGGGGCAATTGCGATTCCAATACTCGTGTCCACAACAGCATTCAATGTCCTTGGCAGGATCGTCTTGTTTATTTCTGAGCGAATTTTGAGTGACAAGGACTCGAGATTTTCGTGACTCTGATAATCGGAGACGATTATCGCAAACTCATCACCACCAAGGCGGGCCACAACATCCTTGTTTCCAACAAGCTCGGCTAACCTTTGTCCGACAACCTTCAAAACCTTGTCGCCTGCAGGGTGCCCCCGCGTATCGTTGATCGATTTAAATTCATCCAGATCGATGAGCATCAGCGCCGGCTGACTTGAAGAAAGCCCGACGACTGCCAGAGCCTGATCAAGACGGCGTCGGAATTCCTCACGATTGACGAGTCCTGTCAAGGTGTCCGTGCTCGCGAGTTCCTTGATCATATCCCGTTCTTTAATCAGGTCGCCGACCTGTGCGGAATCTATAAGTAGCTTTCGCGCCCTTGCGACTCCCATGCCTATGACAATCGTTAACGTCATAAAGCCGACAATTTTCTCAACTTCAGCGCCGATCAGTAGACTGTGAGAAACGAGAAACTCACTGTAAGATTTAGTGATAATAAGATCATCGGAAATGGCCAGTATGAAAAGAACCTGGAAAATCCAACCCAGAGTAATTGTCAGTCCGGCAACAATCACAGAGAGCGGGTCAGTCTTTAAAGCCCTCAATGCAATAAATACAAAGAGGAAAACCACCGAGGTGGCCTTCAGGTTAGAAACAATCGGGATATCGTAGGCGACACTGTAAGTCATGATCAGGCCCAGAAACACCAGGCCGTCAAGTACAGTGAGCGTATTGAAAAAACCAGGATGGATATTACTGCGTCGGGTCGCCTGGAAGCGCGCCATCGAGAAAATGTTGATGATGGTCAGGCAGAGAATCACCCAAGCATTAATTGAATCCCAGCCGTTTTTCAGGCCCGTAATAATGTGTAGACACAGTAGAAATGACGCAATTCCGGCTTGGGCGACAGCGATTGATCGCTCGCCGTTTCGGTCCTTATTTTCAATATAGGACCGTATTTGCTCTGATTTTTGGCCGATGGCTGAACCGGTGCCCACCCTGGTCATTTTCCTACCAACTCAATTGATCTGAGCCAGCAGACTATCTCAATTGCATTGAATTACGGTTCAATCCGCTGCGATAATTCATGTCAAATTTGATTAAAAATTTAAGTATCTCTGATCGTGTAATTGCTAGTTTTTGCCGGAAAAATGCGCAGGTTCTCGTTTGCCACGTGAATCGTAATTCACGATTGACTGTCTTTGAACCGAATAACGGTTATTTGAAACATGGGACGGCTATTTGTCACTATGGTTATTCAAAGGTTAAATTCTCGAAATTCCACTATTGCTCGATAAGGGGAACGTGGGGTGCCGCTGTTTTGGGGATCGTTCCATTCAGTCTCGGGTCGTCCAGTATTCCAAGCTGAATTTTGAACGGGACAAATCCTGCCTGCTGATAGAGAACAAGTGCCCTTGGATGATCAAGTGTGCATGTGTGAACCCAAAGGCGATTGATTGGTTTCGACCAGGCTTGCTTGATTCCATAAT
>CAJHZG010000197.1_pt1 | contig 13108 bp, 9 predicted proteins | sample 9198901 | NCBI WGS metagenome assembly CAJHZG01 (sample SAMEA7708382, study PRJEB35096) | sediment metagenome | biome: marine neritic benthic zone biome [ENVO:01000025]; feature: sediment [ENVO:00002007]; material: shallow marine sediment [ENVO:03000034] sea grass bed [ENVO_01000059] ... | reverse complement strand
GATACTTCAAGGTCCGTCAGATCCAGGATACCGCCAATCATATCGCGGTCGTGTTTTACCACCGAGCCCGCCTGGTGATGGAGATCAATGGTCCCGCGCAGTTCTTCGTGCGCTGAAATCAGGTTCGAATCTTCGGCAATCAGATTTTCGGAACGCCGGAGCATCGACTGAATTAGTTTTTTAATCAGTCCGGATACAGGGGCAAACAGAGTCATCAACGGACGTAAAATTGGGGCCACCATCAGGGCGACACGATCAGGTTGAGAAATCGCGATTGTTTTTGGCAGGACTTCGGCAAAAATTACAACCAGAACGGTCATCACCAGGGTGGCGATAAAAACGCCGGATTGACCGAATGCCGCAAGAAACATGCTGGTTGCCAGGGCCGAGGCAAGTATGTTTACCAGATTATTGCCGATGAGGATCGTGCTGATGAGTTTTTCTCTATCTTCGGTCAGTTGGTTTACCAGCCTGGCCCGCACATTTCCGTCTTTTTCCAGTGTATGCATGCTGGCTTTGGAAGTTGCCGTCAAAGCTGTCTCCGAACCGGAAAACAACCCCGACAATAGAAGCAGAACTCCGATTGAAATGATCACCAATATTAGTTCGACAGTCATGAGACCGGCTTCCTCATTTTCTTTGGTATGTTCTCAAATATGGAATTTGAAGGTTTGCTTGGCATTGCGATTCTGTTCGATTTCATCGGGTGTGACGTTATGCTGACAACTGCTCGTCCAGAAATTCCTCTACAGACTTTTGTGCAACATCACGTGTGATGAATGCTTGTCCTATATCCCTGACGAGAATGAACGTCATCACTCCAACCACAACTTTTTTATCCTGCGACATAAGGTTCAACAGTTCGCTCGTCTTTGGTACGGTTTCACCGGGAATCTGCTTTATTTCTGTGGGTAGACCGATCGATGAAAAATGCTTCGTTACCCGTTCTGTCGCGCTTTGCGGGCAATGCCCGAGTTTTGTCGACAATCGAAATGCCAATATAATTCCAATAGAAATCGCTTCTCCGTGCAGCAGGCGATTTGAATATCCCGCCCATCCTTCGAGTGCATGACCAAAAGTATGCCCGAGATTTAGGAGCGCTCGCTGTCCCTCTTCTCTCTCATCAGCTGCAACAATATCGGCCTTCGCCTGGCACGCTATTTCAATCGCGCGGGCGCGGGCCTCTCCCTGATTTTGGAACACATTTTGCCAATTGTCTTCGAGCCAGTGGAAATATTCTGCATCCATGATCAGGCCGGCTTTTGCCATCTCAACATAACCCGCGTGAAGTTGCCTGTCAGGCAATGTGTTCAAAATGTCTGTATCGGCAATAACCAGGCTCGGCTGATGAAAGGCACCGACAAGGTTTTTACCGAATGATGAATTGATACCCGTTTTGCCTCCAACAGAAGAATCAACTTGGGACAACAAAGTTGTCGGGATCTGAACAAATCTAATGCCTCTTCGAACGACGCTCGCCGCAAAGCCGGCGAGATCTCCAACAACACCACCGCCAAGCGCCAGCAATATGTCGCCGCGCTCTGTTCCCAGTTCCAGGAGTCGTTCAACCATAAGTTGGAACTGATCATAGTTTTTGCTTGATTCCCCGGATGGTATCACAACCGTTCCCAGGAGTTGGTGTGTCTCGCTGATTGACTTTTTCAGTTCCGGTAGGTGCAGAGGTTCGACATTTGTGTCTGTGACAATAACCACTCGGGCAGACGGTGATAGCTCGGAAACAAGTTCGCCGGCATTTGAAATCAAGTCGTTTCCAATGAGTATGTCATACCGCCGACTATCGAGATCTACGCTAACTGTTCTGCGAGTTTTGGTTGCAGAAGCTCCATGACTTTTGCCTGCTTCCGGCATATTCGGTATTCCAGTAATTCGTTATGTCAGATTTTCAAAAACTTCTTCAGTGCGGATACGATTTCGAGCATGATTTTGTCATGCAGCACATTTCTGCTCTGTACGATAATATCTGCTTGCTGGTAAATGGGATATCTCTCATCCATTAAAGATTTCAGAACACGTTTTGGATCTTCGGTCTGTAGAAGAGGCCGGTTATCGCGTCGACTGACACGTTCGAACAAAATATCAAGGTTTGCTTTCAACCAGACGGAAACACCGGACTCGCTAATTTTCTGCCGGGTATCCTCATCCATGTAGGCGCCACCGCCGGTGGCCAAAATGCAGGAACCATCGTCCAGCAGTCTGGCGATAACGCGCTTTTCGCCGTTTCTGAAAACATCTTCGCCATCTTCAGCAAAGATATCACTGATCGATTTACCGGCAGCTTGTTCAATTTCATCATCAGCATCAATGAATGGGATATTCAATTGTTGCGCCAATCGCCGGCCGATTGCCGTTTTTCCAGCCCCCATAAGGCCAACCAGGACGATGGATCGATCGCCAAGTGCCTCTCGAATTGCACTTGCTTCCGCTTTCGAGCATACCTTCTTATTTTTTCTCTGTTTATTGAAAACAAAAGGCATAATCGGCTAACACGGTCTTTTGAAAATATTCATCGATCTGAATAAATTTCTATCTTAAATACAAAGGTTTGGCTATTAAATAACATTCGTGAGTCGATCTGTAAAAATGCATTTAAGAGTTTGGTGAAGTCAGGCCATAATACAGTCAGAATCACGAAAGACATTGCGGACTAAAGGAACATGGTCAGGTAATCCATGCCGAGCTTATTCAGATTTCTTGCTGTTTGCGGAGTCATTGTTGGTCTGGTCATGGGTAGTTTATACGTATTGGCGGAATATTTTGAGCCGGAACCTCGAGAAATCACTAAGCCAATTCGTAATTTGAAACCTAAAACATAAGCTGATTTGCCGTTGATCCAGTGATCAGCATTTCCAATGAGATGGCACATTCAAACTCAGTAATTTTGATGATCCTGGTTCTTGTGCTGGGGAATTCGTACCTGCATTCCGCAAAGGCACAATACAACAATGAATATCCGCACAATAATGAATATCCGCGATCACCGGACAGTTTCGGTCAAAATTCCGTCAGGGGTCCGGATACGCAACCTTTCTCTGAGCCTGTCATCAGAAAATCCTTACCGCCGCTGCAAGGGAATGGCGAGAGTGGGTCGTACGGATCGGGACCCACTATTCAGGGATTGGGAAGAAGCGGATTATCAGCTTCCGAATTCGAAAGTTTTCAGCAGCAATTAGCTCTGCCTGTCAAATCCAGAATACTTAGTGATCTTCTGACCGGCGTAGTTTCGGGAGCGATCCAGGATTCTCTTGGATCATCGGAAGCGAATGAAACGAATTCGGCACGACTGGAATTGTTGCTCCGCTCAGGTCAGTTCCGAAAAATTCTCAGTATGGGCAAATCGAATAATTCTTTGATGAGGTCACCACTTTTCCGGACCTACATTGCCTGGGCATCACTCGCCGTGGGCCAGCATGGGAAGTCGTGTGAATTGGCCAATAACATTCCTGTCCGACCCAATGCACTTCCACGAAAAGCGCTGAGCCAAACACTGTTGCTGAATGCTTATTGCGCAGCACGAAACCGTGATTATAACGGCGCACAACTTTCGCTGGATCTGGCACGAGATCAGGGAGTTCAGATCGACATTCCGCAAACCATACTTGATCGGCTTGCAAGCGGTACGCAAAAGCGCCTGAGTGTGCCCAAGCAGTTCAGGCTGATTGACTACGTCTTCCTGCGATTGACCAATTGGCCACCGCATCCGGCATTGTTTAAATTGGCCGATACGGGATTTATTGTCGCTGTTGCCAATGATCAGGATATCCCTGGGGTCATCCGTCTTGGCGCTGCCGAAGTGGCAGCCAGAAGGCATGCAATGACTCCCCGTGAACTGGAGGAGGCCTATGCCAGAGCCGGAGTTTCGAACATTGAAAAACCGGATCCAGTCAAATTTGGCAAGTCCCGGAATGTCACCGGCCAGGTACGTGCGGAATTAATTTATCGCATCAGAAACACAAATGATCCCGGTCAAAAGGCGCAACTGCTCGCACAATTTATCGACAGTTCCAGGAAGTCGGGATTGTTTTCTATCGGAGCTCGGATTGCGGCAAAAAAAATTGAAACACTGCCTCAAGTACCAGCCATCCTTCGATATTCGGATCCACTTATCGAAGCGCTTGTTGCGGCCCAGAGATATGAGAGAGCGGCGCAATTGATCCTTTTCTCCAATGCCGGGCGAAACAATTTTCAAAGTGGAACGTCGCGTTGGCTGGTGATTATCGATATTGCACAGACGGACAATGTGGTGGCACCAGGGTCGGGAATTCCAATTGCTGAAGATATCGCTCTCAGCAGGCAGATGAATTCTGACCTCCTGCATAAAACCATTACGGTCCTTGATGCGCTGGAGTATAACGTGCCCATCCCCTTGTGGAACCTGGCCAATAATAAACCACAGCCTTCCCGGGGATATCTGCCTGAAACAGGTCATCTCAGTCGTCTCACGGCCGCAGCCAAACAGAATCAGACAGAGCGGACAATCTTGATGGCGATCAGCGCGATAGGTCCAAACGATATCTCAGAAGCACATGTCTTGGTTCTGCAGGACACCATCCGCGCCCTAAAAGCCGTCGGCCTAGAAAGGCAGGCACGACAGGTTGCCGTTTCCGCGTTAATCCAAGACTGGCACAAAATCGGAAATCATTAAGATTTGTTAAGATCTGATGTAATAGCCTATTGATATCGTTGTTTCGCTGGGAAACGCGCTGGAAGCACCAATTTTCATGAAAATCGACCGCAGACAGCAACTGGTGAATTTTCTCAACATGATGCGGGCTGAACGTGGTGCTGCCCAGAATACAGTTGAGGCCTACCGAAGAGACCTAATGGATCTTTTCTCTTTCCTGGAAGACCGAATTAGCAGAGATGACCTGCCGCAACCGGCAGACATAAGAGCTTACTTGGCCCATTTGAATGACGATGGACTCTCTGCTTCATCGCGCGCAAGAAGGCTTTCGGCGATAAAACAATATTATCAGTACCTGCTGTCAGAAGACCTAGTTCAACAAAACCCTTGTGATTTCATCGATGGACCCAAGATGCAACGACGTCTTCCCAAGCACCTGTCATTCGATGAAGTCGACAGATTACTGGCTTGCGCCAGGCATAGAATCGATGGCGCGGAAGGGCGGGAAAAACAGAGAAACTTGCGGTTTCACTGCCTTATGGAGATTTTATATGCCACTGGAATTCGCGTGTCGGAACTGGTTTCCCTTCCCCGGTCGGTTCTTGTCGGGGATGATCGCGTGATTTCCATTAAGGGTAAAGGTGGCCGCGAGAGACTTGTGCCCCTCAACGAACCGGCCAAAATTGCAATTGAAGTCTACTTGTCTGAACAAATGGGCGAAGAATTCGAAAACTCGAAAAAATCAAAAGAATCGGTCTGGCTGTTCCCGTCTCGAAGCAAGGTAGGGCATTTGACCCGGCAACGTTTTGCACAGGAACTTAAACTGGTTGCCACGGAAGCCGGACTGGCTCCAGACCGTGTTTCCCCCCATGTTTTGCGCCATGCTTTTGCAAGCCATTTACTTGAGCGGGGCGCTGATTTACGCTCGGTTCAGCAGCTTTTGGGCCACGCCGACATCTCGACGACGCAAATTTATACCCATATACTCGAAGAAAGACTGAAAAAGATCGTATATGAGCACCATCCCTTGGCAGATAAACAATTAACCCAATCTCTTGGTTGAAGTTGGTGTTAAGTATTGTGCTTGTTTATGGTCTGCAAAGGTTTTAAGACAGCTTTGAGTGCACTATATACAACCCAGGTTAATTGTTGTTACTCTTATTGAAAACAGGCGTAACGCGTTGTGGGAGGCGGAATAATGGCCGGTGCGGGTGAATTAGCTCACATGCGCACTTATCTTGACTTCGAAAAACCCATTGCAGAACTGGAAAGCAAAGTTGCCGAACTGCGTTCGCTTGCCGAAGAAGAAGATAAGATGTCGATCTCCGATGAGATCGCCGGGCTCGAGGTCAAAGCTCACGAAGCTTTGAAATCCATCTATTCGAACCTGTCGCCTTGGCAGAAGACCCAGGTCGCTCGGCATCCTGATCGGCCGCACTTTTCTGACTATGTCGAACAGCTGATTGATGACTTTGTTCCACTTGCGGGAGATCGAAATTTCGGCGAGGATTTTGCCATTGTCGGAGGCCTGGGCAGGTTCGATGGCCGGCCGGTCATGGTTGTGGGGCATGAAAAGGGATCCGACACGGAAAAGCGGATTAAACACAATTTTGGCATGGCCCGGCCCGAAGGTTATCGTAAAGCCGTCAGGCTCATGAACATGGCGAACCGGTTTAAGCTACCGATCATTTCGTTCGTCGACACGGCTGGTGCTTATCCTGGCATCGGCGCCGAAGAACGCGGGCAGGCTGAAGCCATCGCCAGATCGACAGATTGCTGCCTGACCGTTGAAGTCCCGATCATTGCCGCTGTCATCGGTGAGGGGGGATCTGGGGGGGCTGTAGCCATTGCATCGGCCAATAAAGTCTTGATGCTGGAACATGCGATTTACACCGTCGCTTCTCCAGAGGCCGCCGCTTCCATTCTCTGGCGGGATTCATCCCGGGCGAAAGACGCCGCAACGAATATGAAAATTACAGCCCAGGATCTTGAATCCCTGGGCGTGATTGATCGAATTGTTTCCGAGCCCCTTGGTGGTGCCCATCGGGAAAAAGTTCAGGCCATTTTTGAAACAGGTATTGCCGTACAGCAAGTACTTGAAGAATTTGATGGTATGAGTGGACCGGAAATTCGATCTCAACGGCATGACAAATTTTTGCAAATCGGTAAGAATTTGTAAGCCAGACTAGACTAGACGGTCTAAAAATAGACAAATTAAGACACCAAACTGCCCATTCTTGGCCGAATTTTCCTTGTTAATAGTTCGCATTGTGATCAAGTTGTGATTTCACAATGTGTTAACAGTCTTTTAAGAAACAATTAACAAATTCCGCTGCAAGGTGATCCAAGTGCGCAAGGGGCACGGCGTATGATTGGTTTATTCAGAACAAAAAGGCTGATCGTCGCAGGACTCCTGACGACTCTCACTGCATGTGGCGCCCAGTCTACCCTTCCCCACTTAAAACCACTTCCTTCTTATGTACTCGCCAATCTCGCAGAAAAAGGCATGGGTGAGCAGGCACCGATATTTGTTCGCGTATTCAAAAAAGAATCGGAGCTGGAAGTCTGGAAGCAGAAAGAAAACGGCCGGTTTCACCACTTTAAGACATATCCCATTTGCAACTGGTCCGGTAAGCTCGGGCCCAAACTTTACAAGGGTGATAAGCAAGCCCCGGAAGGATTTTATCGCGTTGCCCAACATCAGATGAATCCTAAAAGCAAGTTTCATCTGTCGTTCAATCTGGGTTATCCAAACGCATACGACCGGGCGCACGGGCGAACCGGTGCGCATTTAATGATCCACGGAAACTGCAGCTCTGCGGGTTGTTACGCAATGACCAATGCCCTGATCGAGGAAATTTACAATCTCGCACGTGAATCCTTTAAAGGTGGCCAGAAAACCTTTCGGGTCCATGCATTTCCTTTCCGAATGACCGAAGAGAATATGCGGTTGCACAGAAAATCAAAATGGTATGGTTTCTGGAGGATGCTAAAAGAGGGTTATGATACGTTTGAAAAGTCAAAGATCCCGGCGAAAGTTGATGTTTGTGACCGGCGGTACCTTCTGAATGCAAGTTTTGTCAACGGAATTCCGGGCGGTCGACTAGACCCCAACGCAGCGTGTCCAATTTATCGAAAAGTCCGGCCCGACCTTTACCTGGGTGAACCCAGATTGGAAGTTGCAAAAACCCCCGGGTCTTCGGGATTTGGCCTCCTGACACAACCGGGGTCGCTGAGAAACCTTGCGGTCAAAAATTCCATGAGTGTCAGTCAACCTTAAGTTGCCAATTGCGGTCAGCTCCTTGTTAAGATTGTGGGTAATTTAAAGCCAGAATTTAGTCGTTGGGTATGAGAAAGTTTCTTATCTTTCTGATTATTGTTATCAGCGCCGGTGTATTTTCCTACAACTGGACACCGACGCGACACTATATTCTCGTCGCCCTGGACGCAGTAGATTACATTGACCGAAAAGTCCGAAGACGTCTGGGCATTCCCCTTGCGGGCACGCCCGACCTGGCTAAACTCCGGCAGCGGTTGAAAAGCGAAAACCTGGAATTGGGCAGTGCCGTGTTCATGCGAATATTTAAGCGCGAGCATGAGCTTGAACTCTGGATCAGGCGCGACAAAAAATTCGTCCTGTTCGAAACTTATCCGATCTGTCGTTGGTCCGGCCGGCTGGGGCCAAAATTGAGACAGGGAGACCGGCAGGCGCCTGAAGGCTTCTATACGGTTTCACAAGGACAGCTCAATCCTAACAGCCGCTGGTACAGATCATTTAATCTCGGATATCCAAACCTTCTTGACAGATCTTACGGTCGAACCGGTGATTATTTGATGGTCCACGGAGGCTGTTCCTCAATTGGCTGCTATGCCATGACCAATCCGGTGATTGGGGAGTTGTGGGAATTCATTACCCATGCCTTCAGGGGCGGACAAAAGAGATTCCATGTCCATGTATTTCCTTTCCGAATGACGGAGAATAATCTTGCACTTCATTCCGGGAACAAATGGCACGAGTTCTGGAAAGATTTGAAGGCGGGTTACGATCTCTTCGAAGCGAATCAAATTCCGCCGCGGATCTCTGTATGCAGAAAGAGATACCAGGCCGTGGCCGGTCGTCGGGGCAGCGTCGGCAACCAAACGATCACACGTCAATGTCGCAAGATCAATGTCGGCAGTCTCTAGATTGAATTCCGATTGACTTCGGTTCCCATAAACTACAGAGGCCAGATCCATGCGAGCATCGGGATGGAGACTGCAACGACGAGAATTTCCAGAGGTAATCCCATGCGCCAGTAGTCGCCAAACTTGTAGCCGCCGGGACCCATGATCAGCGTATTGTTCTTGTGTCCGATGGGGGTCAGAAACGCACAGGATACGGCTATTTCAACCGCCCTGAGAAAAGGGTCCGGATTGACGCCGAGCTTGTTGGCGATATCCAGAGCGATCGGCGCTGCGATAACGGTCGTTGCCGTGTTGTTCAGCACATCGGACAAGGTCATCGTAACGATCATCAGGATTGTGAGTACGAACAGGGGAGATTGTCCCTGAGACACAGTAACAATGGACTCAGCAATAAGCTGTGTCCCGCCGGATGCTTCCAACGCCGTTCCGATGGGTATCATCGATCCCAGTAGAACAATTACGGGCCATTCAATAGAATTGTAAATTTCCCTGGCGGGGACGATGTTTAAAAGGACCATCCCCAGCCCCGCCGCAGCCAGCGCAATGGGCAGGTAAAGAATACCGAAACTTGCCAACAGGATGGCGATTGCAAAAATTCCAACAGCGATACCCGCGGTTCTTCTGTTGAAAACTTTCAATCCCCGTTCGGCCAGCGGCAGGCAACCGAGCCAGTCCACGACGTCGGGAAGCCGGTCGTTTTGGCCAAGCAAAAGCAGCACATCACCAGAACGGATGTTGAGCTTGCGAACCCTGTCCCTGAAACTGCGGCCTTGCCGGGAAACACCGAGAAGTGTTACGCCACGCCTGGCGAGTAACCGAACAGACTGGGCCGAACGACCCTCAATTCGTGCTCCTTGCGGGACAACTACTTCGACAAGACTGAGTTCGCTGCCGGAAATCAGTTCATTCTGGGTCTCCTGACCGCTGAATTTGAGCTTCATTTCGCCGACAAAAGACTCGATGGACTTTGGATTGGCTTCCAGAACCAGCACATCGCCCTTGCGAATGGAGTGCAGTCTGGCCGCGCCTGGAAAGCGTTTGCCATTCCGGATCAGTCCGACGACGGCGACATCATGCTCCTCGGCCTTGCTGTCAAGGTCCCGAACAAGTTGATCGAGAATAACCGACTCCTCCGAAACCTCGACCTCCGCGATGTAACCTTCCAATTTGAAAAGATCTTCAGCGGAGTTTTTCTTGGTTCGCTCGGCCGGAATAAGGCGCCATCCGATAGTCGCTATGAAAAGAATTCCGGTGATTGCCGCGACGGCACCGACGGGCGTGAAATCAAACATTTCGAACGGGGCGCCGAGGGCGCTTTCCCGGTAAGATGCGACAATAATATTCGGAGGCGTACCGATTAGGGTCACCAGGCCTCCGAGAATGGTGGCGAATGACAAGGGCATCAATGTCGAAGCCGGACTGCGACCGCTCTTTTTGGCGGCTTCGATATCTACAGGCATTAACAATGCCAGGGCACCGACATTGTTCATGACCGCGGACAAAACGGCCCCGATCCCTGAAATGTATGAAATGTGAAGCGCGAGGGAGCGGCTACCATCAATAACCCATCGGGCAATCAATTCTATCGCACCTGAATTAGAAAGACCGCGGGAAACAATGAGGACAAGGGCGATAATGACCGTGGCCGGATGTCCGAAGCCGGAAAATGCATTGTCGATGGGTACGAGTCCAAAAATCACGGTGACGAGCAGGGCACCAAAAGCAACCAGGTCATAACGCCATCGTCCCCAGATCAACAGACCGAATACAACGACAAGAATTCCGAACAGGATCATCTGGTCAGTCGTCATCAATTCCCCCTCGCAGAAACTTTCAGATGGGTTGCTTAGCGGGATTGGTCACAATAATCCAGTGGAATTCCCCCGAACTGCGAACGATCTCGGACGCAAGGAGTATTAGAAACCAGGCGTTTCGGAATAATTTTTTTAGAAACCGATTAAGAATAGCTCTGAATTTTCGGTTGATCATGAAGCAACGGTCAGAGAGAACATTGTAACTTAATTACGAGATGCTGAAATTAGTTGACCTACTAATTTAGCTGTCCATGACAATGTTTATATTTCTTACCAGACCCACAAGGACACGGCGCATTTCTCCCGACCTTACCCCAGGTTGAGGGGTCATCGGGATTTGTCGCGACGTCCTTAGGCTTGTTGCGTACCGGTCTCTGGATGACTTCGCCGTCCCCTTCGTCATAGAACTCATCTTCTCCGCTCATCGGATTCATGTGATGAGCTTCCATTTGAGGTAGTTCCGCCATTTCCAGAGAAGGCAGTTCTTCATCCGGGGCCAGTTCTACATGGAACAGTTTCCCGGTTGTCGCTTCCCGGAGCTGACCCAGCATGCTTTCGAAGAGAGTAAAGCTTTCCGTCTTATATTCATTGAGCGGATCACGCTGACCGTAGCCCCTGAGCCCGATGACCTGGCGGAGATGCTCCAGAGTGAGGAGATGTTCGCGCCATAGTTGATCAAGCGTTTCAAGGAGAACGGCCTTTTCAATATGACGCATGATTTCCGGTGTGATTTCTACGGCTTTTTTCGCAGCCCTGGCGTCAACGGCCTGAATTAAACGTTCGTGAATTTCTTCGTCGGCGATTCCTTCCTCCTTGGCCCAGTCAACAACAGGCAGGTCGAGGCCGAAAATCTCGAATACCGACTCTTTCAGTTTCTCTGTTTCCCATTCGTCCGCAAATGCTTTTTCCGGAATATTCGTGTCGATAAGTTCGTCGACCACCTGATGGCGCATATCTGTGACGGTTTCGCCGACGTCCTCATTGCTCATCAACTCAATGCGCTGTTCAAAAATGACCTTACGTTGATCATTCATCACATCGTCGAACTTGAGTAAGTTTTTCCGGATGTCAAAATTTCGTGCCTCAACTTTTTGTTGAGCTTTTTCAAGAGCCTTATTGATCCAGGGGTGCATAATCGCTTCACCCTCTTCAAGGCCGAGTTTCTGCAAGACGGAATCCATGCGGTCTGAACCAAAAATCCGCATGAGATCATCTTCCAGTGAAAGAAAGAATTTGGAATGTCCGGGATCACCCTGGCGGCCAGAACGACCCCGTAACTGGTTGTCGATCCGTCGGCTCTCGTGCCGCTCGGTTCCCAGTACATATAGCCCACCTGCAGAGATGGCTTCTTTTTTCCTGATTTCGATTTCTTCCGAAATTTTCTTTGTTTTGTTTTCGCGTTCAGTTTCATCGGTTCCTTCGCCGATTTCCTGTTCAATACGCATATCCAGATTGCCGCCCAGCTGAATATCGGTTCCTCGTCCAGCCATATTGGTGGCGATGGTTACGGCACCCGGAACACCCGCCTGGGCGATGATGATAGCTTCCTGTTCATGATAACGGGCATTGAGGACCTGATGCTTGATCTTGAGCTTTTTCAGAATATCCGCGAGCGTTTCGGATTTTTCAATCGAAGTCGTGCCGACCAGTACGGGTTGCCCCTTCTCCTGACACTCGCGAATCAAATGGACGATGGCATCGTATTTTTCTCTTTCGGTCCGATAAACCTCATCGTCTTCATCCAGACGAGAGACGGGCTCATTGGTGGGTATTTCAAGAACATCAAGACCGTAAATATCCATAAATTCATCGGCTTCGGTCGCAGCCGTACCGGTCATGCCAGCTAGCTTGTCATATAGCCGGAAATAGTTCTGGAATGTAATCGAGGCCAGAGTCTGGTTCTCAGGCTGGATTGTCACATGTTCTTTCGCTTCCAGCGCTTGATGAAGTCCCTCTGAATATCGACGGCCTTCCATCATGCGGCCGGTAAATTCATCAATTATGACGACCTGATCATTTTTGACGATATAGTCTTTGTCGCGTGAAAATACCTTGTGAGCTTTGAGAGCCTGATTGACATGGTGAACAAGGCTGACATTTTCGACGTCATACATCGACTCGCCTTTTAGCAGAGGTGTGCCTGAAAGACGTTTTTCAAGGAATTCATTCCCTGCCTCGGTCAATGTAACGGATCTTGTCTTCTCATCGATTTCGTAATGATCTGGTTCAAGTTCCGGAATAATCGCATCGATCGATATGTAAAGGTCGGACTTGTCCTCGATAGGGCCGGAGATGATCAGGGGCGTGCGCGCTTCGTCAACGAGGATGGAGTCCACTTCGTCAACGATGGAAAAATAGTGTGCTCTCTGGACCATCTCATCGATGCTGTACTTCATATTGTCGCGCAAATAGTCGAAACCGAACTCATTGTTGGTCCCGTAAGTGACATCACACTCGTACTGATGCT
>CAJHZG010000206.1_pt1 | contig 13204 bp, 8 predicted proteins | sample 9198901 | NCBI WGS metagenome assembly CAJHZG01 (sample SAMEA7708382, study PRJEB35096) | sediment metagenome | biome: marine neritic benthic zone biome [ENVO:01000025]; feature: sediment [ENVO:00002007]; material: shallow marine sediment [ENVO:03000034] sea grass bed [ENVO_01000059] ... | reverse complement strand
GTTGATCAGTCCGGCAATTGCCAGTATTGCCGCTGCCTTTCCCGCTTTCGACGGATCTTCAATGGCCTTCCACAGCGCCATGAGTCCCAGATAAAGAAAGAACAGGATCAACACCGAAGTCAGGCGCGCATCCCAGACCCAGTATGTCCCCCACATGGGTTTTCCCCACAGGGATCCGGTCAGCAGGGTGATCAGGGTGAACGCCGCACCGATCGGCAGCGCCGACTTGGCGGCAACGTCCGCAAGGGGATGGCGCCAGATAAGGGATCCGATGCTGGCAATGCCGATAATCGTATAGCCAAGCATCGCCAGCCACGCCGATGGCACGTGCAGATACATAATTTTGACCGTATGACCCTGCTGGTAGTCCGGAGGGACACTGAAAAGGATCATATAAAATCCAACAGCAAACAGAATCAGCACCGCGCCGGTCAACCACGGCAATATCCGGTCTGCAAAATTCAGAAACCGGTTCGGATTGGCCAGCCGGTTCAAACCGTTGCCAATGCGACCGAGAACAGAAGTGGAAGAATCTACGTGTGTCATCTTTGTCTACATATATTTGGGCGCACGCGATATCAATCCTGTTTTGGCGCGACGAAATGGCAACATTGGGGCGTAGCCCTCGAACATACAGTCAATCTCGCAAGCTGCAAATCCACCTGCTTTATCTTACTTAATGTAACGACGGTCTCTCATCAATTTTCCGACATGCCGTTTATCCTTAACCCGATCGGTATCCCTATTGAACATCGGTATCCCTATTGAACGTTGAGACGCAGGCCCGCGGCGGCGGCCAGAGGCGCCAGCACCATCGAGGCCAGGGTTATGGCGCAAAGTATTGAAAATGAGGCCCAAAACGAATTCGGACCGACAATGACCGCATTGATGGCCGAAACACCGAACACAAGCACCGGCACATAGAGGGGCAGGACGATCAGGGCCAGTAGCGGCCCGCCCTGGCGGAGGCCGATGGTCAGGGCCGCGCCAATGGCACCGATAAAACTGATCGCCGGTGTGCCAACAAAAGTGGTTAATGTAAGGACCCAGTAGGCATCGGCATCGAGGTTGAGCAGCAGGCCCAGTCCGGGGGCCAGAAGCGCCAGCGGCAAACTGCTCGATATCCAGTGGGACAGACATTTGGCGAAACAGACGAGCTCCAGCGGCAGGGGGCCGAGCACGATGAGTTCCAGCGATCCGTCTTCGAAATCATTGTGAAAAATCCGATCCAGTGTCAGCAATGCTGAAAGCAGCAACGCCACCCAGAGAAGGCCGGGAGCCAGACGGGCAAGCAGATTCAGATCGGGACCGAGACCCAGGGGCAGAATGGCAATGACAATGAGATAAAATCCCAGTGATGTCACAAGGGCGCCGTTGTTGCGCCAGGCGAGGCTTAAATCGCGCCGGACCAGTGTCAAAAATGCGCTCATGTCGGCAAATATTCCTCGCCCAAAACCAGGTTGTTGTCGAAATCAAGACCGAGGGGAATGTGGGTGGTGGCGATCACCATGCCGCCACTGTCCAGATGGGATTTCATAACATCGGCAAGCAGAGCCTGCGAATCCCGGTCCAGGGCATGGGACGGCTCGTCGAGGAGCCAAAGGTCCCGCCGAGCAATCAGCAATCGCGCGAGACAGAGGCGGCGTTTCTGCCCGGCCGAAAGGAGATTTGACGGGATTTCTCTGAGATCCCACAAATTAAACCGCATAAGGACATCATCCATTTGCGGAGTTTCGTCATTATTGGAACCCGAGCCGATTCCGGAACCGAAAAACTGTCCCCAGAACAGCAAATTTTCTCTGACGGTGAATTGTGACTTGATGCCGTCCTTGTGCCCGACATAGTGGGTCGCCATCTCCCGTTCGTGGTCGATACCACCGATTTTCAGCTTCACGCGACCGCTTTCAGCCGGCAAATAACCCGCCAATATGCGCAAAAGGCTGGTTTTTCCAGATCCATTAGCCCCCTGCAGCAGCAGGCTTCGACCACCTGTCAGCGAAAACGAGAGGTCCCGGAACAGCATCCGGTCGCCGCGAATACAATCCAGGGATTCGACGGCGAGCTCCAGGGCGGGATTTTCAGCTTCTTCGACCAGTATTTTGTTCCATCTTGATTCGCGCAAGTGGGTGTTTCATGGAGTAATTCATGTCACCCGTAGCGCCTATCCGCAATTGCTCGACTAAAAATCCGTCCAACCCCCGAAAATCATGGTGCAGATGAGGTAGGGACATATTGTATAGTTCGCAATCCCGATTTATAAACCTATTGCCTACTATAAACCATGGCCAGCGCAAAAACGGGGCGCTCTAAGGTTAGTGGTAAATTCCGGATCCGGGATCGGATTTACGGATTGGGTATTACCCAGCCGCGACCTGAATTGAGCCCGTCTCCCCCCTGTCGGCACACCGGCAGCGCGGCGATCAGTCTTGTGAGGAGAAGATCCCATGACAAATTCGACCCCGATTTCTGTCGACAGTTTTAAATGTCGATCAACACTGGACGTTAACGGTAAGTCCTATACCTATTTCGATCTCAAGAAAGCCGAAGCGAACGGCCTCAGCGGCATTTCCACGCTTCCGTTTTCATTGAAAATTCTGCTTGAAAACCTGCTTCGCTTCGAAGATGGGAGATCGGTTAAAAAAGAAGATATTCAAGCCATCGCCGACTGGCTGGCAAATCGCCGGTCCGATCACGAAATCGCCTACCGCCCGGCACGGGTGCTGCTGCAGGATTTCACCGGCGTTCCGGCAGTTGTGGACCTGGCGGCAATGCGTGATGCGATGTCCCACATGGGCGGCAATCCGGCCCAGATCAATCCCCTGGTTCCCGTTGACCTGGTTGTGGACCACTCTGTAATGGTCGATTACTTCGGCACCCATGAAGCGTTCAAGAAGAATGTCGAGCGTGAATATCAGCGCAATGGCGAACGATATAAATTCCTGAAATGGGGCCAGGAAGCATTTGACAATTTCCGGGTTGTTCCCCCGGGCACCGGCATTTGTCACCAGGTCAATCTTGAATATCTGTCGCAGACCGTGTGGACCCGTGATGTCAACGAAAACGGCAATGAAGTTACTTATGCTTTCCCCGATACGCTCGTGGGAACGGACAGTCATACGACCATGGTCAACGGTCTTTCGGTTCTCGGATGGGGGGTCGGCGGTATCGAAGCCGAGGCGTCCATGCTCGGGCAACCCATTTCCATGCTTATTCCCGATGTCGTCGGACTCCGGCTGGACGGTTCCCTGCCCGAGGGAACGACGGCCACCGACCTGGTTCTGACAGTTGTTGAAATGCTGCGTGCCAAGGGCGTCGTCGGCAAATTCGTCGAATTCTACGGTCCCGGCCTGTCGAGCCTGTCACTCGAAGACCAGGCGACAATCGCCAACATGGCACCGGAATACGGTGCCACGTGCGGGTTCTTCCCCATCGATTCAGATACACTGGGATATCTGAATGCAACAGGACGGGAAGAAGACCGCATTGCCCTTGTCGAAGCTTACGCCAAAGCCCAGGGCATGTATCGCACGGATGATACGCCGGATCCCCAATTTACCGACACGCTGGGCCTTGACCTCGGATCGGTCGTGCCGTCTCTCGCGGGACCAAAACGTCCCCAGGACCGAGTTAGCCTGGCCGAAGCCGCACCGGCTTTCGACGAAGTCCTCGGATCAGAATTCGGCAAGGAAAACGAAAAAGAAAAGCGTGTCGGCGTTGCCGATGCCAGTCACGATCTCGGTCATGGCGACGTCGTCATTGCCGCCATCACCTCGTGCACCAACACGTCGAACCCCGCCGTCCTGATTGCCGCCGGACTGCTGGCACGCAATGCCCGGGCCAAGGGACTGATGTCGAAACCCTGGGTGAAGACATCGCTGGCGCCCGGCAGCCAGGTCGTGACCGACTATCTCGAGAAGGCCGGACTGCAGGACGATCTCGATGCCCTCGGCTTCGACCTCGTCGGATATGGCTGCACGACCTGCATTGGTAACTCAGGCCCCCTGGCCGAACCGATTTCCAACGCCATTCACGACGATGATCTCGTCGTCTGTGCCGTGCTTTCAGGGAACCGGAACTTTGAAGGCCGGGTCAGCCCCGATGCCCGCGCCAACTATCTCGCTTCACCGCCACTGGTTGTGGCCTATGCTATCGCCGGGTCGATGAAGGTGGATATTACCAAGGATTCGCTGGGGAATGACCAGGACGGAAACCCTGTTTACCTGTCCGATATCTGGCCGACCTCGAAGGAAGTATCCGACCTGATCCGGACCTCCATTTCCCGGGAAATGTTCCAGTCGCGCTATGGTCAGGTGACAACCGGCGACCAGCAATGGCAGGACATCAAGGTCGAAGGCGGACTGACCTATGAATGGGGTATGGGATCGACTTATGTTCAGAACCCGCCTTATTTCGAGGACATGAAGATGGAGCCGGAGCCGGTCACCGATATCATCGACGCGAAGATTCTTGGCTTGTTTCTCGACTCGATCACCACCGACCATATTTCTCCCGCCGGCCCGATCAAAGCCGACAGCCCTGCCGGAAGCTATCTCAGCGGTCATCAGATCTCGCCACTGGAATACAATTCCTACGGTGCCCGCCGGGGCAACCATCTGGTCATGATGCGGGGAACCTTTGCCAACATTCGGATCAAGAACCAGATGCTGGAAGATATCGAAGGGGGATATACAACCCATTATCCCTCGGGCGAACAGATGCCGATTTACGATGCGGCGATGCGCTACAAGGAAGAAAATGTCCCCCTCGTCGTTTTCGCCGGCAAGGAGTATGGAACCGGATCATCCCGGGACTGGGCAGCGAAAGGAACACGCCTTCTGGGTGTCCGCGCCGTCGTCGCCGAATCCTTTGAACGTATCCACCGGTCAAATCTCGTTGGCATGGGTGTCATGCCGCTGGTGTTCGAGGAAGGAACATCCTGGCAGTCGCTTGGAATTACCGGTCAGGAAACCGTGACCATTCGCGGTCTCGAGAAGGACCTGGAACCCCGGCAGATGCTTGATGCCCAGATCACCTATACTGACGGATCTCAGAAAACGGTTCCCCTCCTCTCGCGTATCGATACGCTGGATGAGCTGGACTATTTCTATCACGGAGGAATCCTCCACTATGTGCTGAGAAACCTGGCACAAGCCGCCTGATTCAGAGGCTTCGTATCAGGCCTTACACAAGAATACGGTGCATGTACAAAGAAGGTTTCTTCGGGTATGTGCACCGAAAACTGCTGGTTACTGCAGGGCTCACTGACTCGTGACTTGGTTTTGATTGCACTCTGCACAAACATTTGGCAGAGATAGGACATGCACAGGCAAATGCTCAAATTCTGTACCACATCCAATCTACCGAAATCAAAAACGTCAGGTCATCACATGCGGCAAATATCTTATCCCGGATCATTCGCGTTATTGTTTGTATGGTCTCTCGGAATTGGACTCCTGTCGAGTTCGCTTCTGGCTGAAGCCCAGGAATCTGCGAAACCCAAGGCCGTGATTGAACTGTTCACCAGCCAGGGCTGCTCGTCCTGCCCGCCGGCGGACAAGCTTCTTGGCAAACTTGCCAAGCGTGACGATGTTATCGCCCTGACCCTCCCGGTTGACTACTGGGATTATCTTGGCTGGAAGGACACACTGGCCAAACCGCAATATTCCAAGCGGCAAAGATCCTATGCTCAGGCCCGCGGCGACCGTCAGGTCTACACACCGCAAGTCGTGATCAATGGCAGAACCCATGCGGTCGGCAGCCGTAAAGGCGCAGTGAATGCCGCCATCAAAAAAGTAACGAAGCAACTTTCCAAGTCATTTGTTGCGGTAAAAATCAGTGTCAAAGACGACAAGATTATTGTTGATCTGGGAGAGGCACCACGCGGATTAAAGCGTCACAAGGGGACGTTATGGATGGCGACAATCACCAACAGCGTACCCGTTAAGATCAAACGCGGTGAAAATCACGGTCGCAATATCACCTATTCGAATGTGGTGAAATCACTCAAACCGATCGGTGAATGGAACGGTTCAAATCAGAAACTGGTGTTCAACAAAAAGGATTTCATGGAGAAGGGCGCAGATGGATGCACCGTTTTTCTTCAGCAGGGTAAATCCGGACAGATCATTGGAGCCGCCGAGCTCAAATCCTGGCTGTAGCCGATCGGCAAATCTAGTCAGAAAATTCCATGACTGAACCAATTGTGAAAGCGCCTGACATGTTCGGGCGCTTTTGTTTTGCATGCCTGAGATCTATGGGGGACTCAGGATTTGGAACACTTAGAGACCCGTTAGAATTAACCTGTTCAGGCGTTCGGAAAACTGCGCCGGATCCTCGGGAAGGGCGCCTTCCAGTATCCGTGCCTCGTCAAGAAGCAGCCAGGCAAGATCCTTGAATTTTTCATCGTTGTTTTCATTGGACCATGATGTCAGCGCTTCAACAAAACGATGGTTGGGATTGATCTCGATAATCGGTGCCTGGTTTGATCCCCGATCCTGCATCGTCAGCAGTTTATCCAGTCCCCGGTCCGGCCCGCCTTCCGGGGCCACCAGGCAGGCGGGGCTGTCGACCAGACGCGTCGACATTTTCACATCACTCACCGCCTCACCGAATTCCGATTTCAGCCGACCGATGAGAGCCGCCGCAAGCGCGGTCTTGTCCGGACTTTCTTCCTGCTCACTTGCCCCCTCTTTCAAAGGAATTGAGGAGATGTCCGCATCACCCTGGGTAATTGATTTGAAGGGCTTGCCTTCATAGCCAAGTGCCGTTGTCACCCAGAAATTGTCGACCGCATCGGACAACAGCAATACTTCGACGTCGCGTTGCTTAAAACCCTCAAGTTGCGGACTGACGGCCAGTTGCGCCGGCGAGTCCCCTGTCAGATAGTAAATCGCGGTTTGATTTTCGCGCATGTCTTCGACATAGGATTTGAGGGATCGTAGTCCGTCACCGCTGGTGCTTTTGAAGCGGGCGAGTTCGTAAAGAGCGTCCCGACGTTCTGAATCTTCATAGAGACCTTCCTTGAGAACAGCCCCGAAAACGTCCCAGAATTCTTCGTAACCCTCGTTGTTCTTTTCAGCAAACTTCGTGAGTTCGTTCAGCACACGGCCGGTAACCGCCTTGCGAATGGACTGCACGATTGGATTATTCTGCAGCATTTCCCGCGAAATGTTCAGGGGCATGTCTTCAGAGTCGATGACACCGCGCACGAATCTGAGATAGGCGGGCATCAGCTCCGCGTCATCGGTAATATAGACACGCTTGACATAGAGCCTGACTTTTCCCGATCTCTGGGGATCGAAAAGATCAAACGGCCGCATCGTCGGGACAAACAGCAGTACGGTATATTCATGACGGCCTTCGGCCCGATAGTGGATCGTCACCGCCGGATCGTCAAAAGCGACGGAAACATGCCGATAGAACTGGGTGTAATCTCCTTCGGTAATTTCACTTTTCGGTCGCGTCCAGAGCGCACTGGCCGAATTGAGCTTTTTCGGTTCCGCAATCTCGCCATCTTCACCAGCCGTTGTGGAAATCAGCATGACCGGGAACGGGATGTGATCGGAATATTGGTGCACGATACGCTCAATCTCGACCGCTTCGAGGAAGGACTGAGCCTCTTCCTTCAGCTTGAGGCGGATTTCCGTTCCGCGGGTAGGCGCATCGGAGTCCGAAGGCGTTACCGAAAAATTTCCGGATCCGTCGGACTGCCATACAAATCGCTCCGACTGCCCGGCCCTGGAACTCGTGACTTCGATGGTGTCAGCCACCATGAACGCCGAATAGAACCCGACCCCGAACTGCCCGATCAGCGCGTTGCTGTCCTCATCCTGTTTCAGTTGTTCGACAAAAGCCTTAGTACCCGAACGCGCTATCGTTCCCAGGTTTTCGATCAGTTCCTGGCGATCCATGCCGATCCCATTGTCAGAAATGGTGAGGACCTTCGTATCCGCGTCGGCGGTGATTTTTATCTGCAGTTCGCTGTCTTCACCGAGGAGATCCGGTTCTGTGATGGCGGCGTATCGCAGTTTGTCACAAGCATCGGAAGCGTTGGAAATCAGTTCACGCAGAAATATTTCCTTCTCCGTATAAACAGAATGAACCATGAGTTCGAGAAGTCTGCTGACTTCCGCCTGGAACTCGAAACGGGTTTCACCAACTTCTTCAGTCTGAGTTTCGTCGTTCACGTTACCTAATTCCCTATGTGTCCCAATATCTGAACTGTTCTTGTTTCGACGGAGCAATATGAGCCAACGGCCCTCAAAATCAAGAGGGCCGGCAACAAAAACCGGTGACTGCAAATATCGTAATGTCGGAAATTTTCAATCGAGCGGGGGCCAAAAAGGGCGGCCCGATCCGAAGAGAAGACCTCGGGGGGCTGGGGGGCTGAGAAGTCCGAAGCCTAGAGAGGACCGGGCCAAAGAGGCAATAGGGTTAAACTGACAGCCCAATTAGGCACGTGCTAGGCTGATTCTTGGCGATTCTGTGACTTTTGTTGCAATATATTACAAATGTGAATTGTTAGAAATCCCACCATAAATCGTTGATTATTATACGTTAACTTACACTGGAAAAAGCATTCAAAGCTCGAGCAGCTCATCCATTCCTTTCCAAAAGAAATTGTTCGACAAGCCTTCCTAGTAACCGTCCACAGTGAAATTTGTCCCCGGAGAATTACCGGTTCCGCCCTGTAAATGATTAATATTGCGAAATTTTTGCGACACACGGCTTGCAATCTCCGGTCAAGCTCGCAAAGATGGAACGTGCAAACAAATCAGGGAGGCGCTATGAGCGAAATCGAACCCATACCCTTTGTTCCTGCAGGTTCCTATCCCGGCTTGTCAGGCAAACATGAATACAAGGGGTCGAAAAATAAGAAACTCCTGCCCATCACATTTAATCGCGACGAATTATTCCAAATATTAAATATCTATGGCCGCAATGTCTCCCTGGGAGACTGGCGTGACTATGCAATTGATATGCTTAGAGATCGGGCCGTATTTTCCATATTCCGTCGTGCCAGCGAAACGCCAATCTATCGCATTGAAAAGAATCCGAAACTTGCCCGTAAACAGGGCATGTACAGTGTCATCACGCCGACCGGCCTGATCCTGAAACGGGGTCACGATCTCGGCAAGGTCCTGCGCGTCATCGACAGGAAGATCAAGCTGGTTGAATATTAGCATTCGGTGATTGCATAAAACCGACGGGAAGACTGCGCTCTGACGGTTCCATGGCTCAGGCGGTTCCATGGCTCGGGCGGCGATCACAATTTCTTCTGCATGTAGACGACATCGAGCCATTTGTCATGCTTGAAACCGATATCTTTCAGTGTTCCCGCATGTTCAAAGCCGAATGATTTGTGCAATCCGATCGATCCCAGATTGGCGGAATCTCCGATGACTGCAACGAGATGCCTGAAGCCTTTTTCCCTGGCCGTTGAAATTAATTTCTCCAGCAATACATTCCCGATTCCCCGGCGCTGATGGTCGGCGGAGACATAGACCGAGACCTCGAGGGCATAACGATAGGCGGGCCGGTGGTGAAACGGGGCGGCGTAGGAATAACCCAGGATACTCCGTGAATTTTCTGACCCGTTTTCAGCGACGAACCAGAAACCGCCACTGGACTGAACGCTCAGATGTCGCGCCTGCATCTCCTGCAGGTCCGGAGGATCGATCTCAAAGCTTCCCGTGCCTTCGAGAACAGCGACACGAGAGATCTCGGTAATCGCTGTAAAATCCTCTGTTACGGCTGAACGGATATGAATTGGCTGCCGGGCGTTTGGAATATCTGCCTCCAGTCACACTTAGACTAAAGAAAATACAGCACGCAAAAAATAAGGGCCTGTCAAAGACAGGCCCCATTTAATTCCGAATTGCTGCTGTTGTCTATTCGCGAGATCCGAACAGCGACAGGAGCATGAGGAACAGGTTGATAAAGTCGAGATAGAGACGCAGCGCGCCGCCAATCGCCTTACGACCTGCAACAGCCGTGCTGTCACCCTCGTAATACATTTCCTTGATCTGCTGGGTGTCGTATGCGGTGAGACCGGCAAATACAAGCACACCAATAACCGAAACCGCAAACTGCAGCGCCGAGGAAGCCAGGAAAATGTTCACCAGGGACGCGATGATAATTCCGATCAGTCCCATGATCAGGAAAGATCCCCAACCGCTTAAATCTTTGCGTGTGGTGTAACCGTACAGGCTGAGACCGCCGAAAGCCGCTGCCGAGATAAAGAACACCCGCGTCATGCTTTGCCCCGTATAGACGAGGAAAATCGATGACAGGGACAGCCCCATCAGCGCTGCAAAGATCCAGAACGATGTCTGGGCGCCGGATACACTCATTTTATGCAGGCGGGCCGACAGGAAAAATACCATTCCCAGAGGCGCCAGCATGACGACCCATTTCAGCGGGCTGACATAGATCAGCTGCGCAAAAGCCGGATTGGACGATGCGTAAACAAACGTCAGATAAGCCACAATTCCGGTTATCGCGACCCCCGCGGCCATGTAGTTGTAGACCTGAAGCATGTAGGCGCGAAGACCCTCATCAATGGCCTGAGTGGCGGCACCCGCTTGATTTTGATAAGTTCTCTGATTGTCAAAGTCTGCCATTTGGCGAAGTCCTCTCAAACAACAACTAGGATTAGCGAAAAATCTAATTTCACACTTTGCCCAGATATGGGGCATGAATGGCCGATTTACAAGAAAAATCGTCGATTTTTTAAAACCATTCCAATTTAACACTACCGTAGTTTACCGGGGATAAACAAGCCGTCCGCGTACTAATTTTTGATAGCATGTATCTATCAAAAGTTAATAATATTTAATATTAATGAATTGAATTTCCGCCGTTACCCGCGGTTTCTCAGCTTTGAAGACGTCGTTGCACCGAGAACCCGCCATGTTCCCGTCGCTCCAAAGAACAAAACGAGCACAACAGCCAGAGTGACGGCCTGAATAATCGCAGCGAAAGAGAAGACAAAGTTCAGCTCCATGATCCGGGTCAGAATGATCCAGGCCGCAAAAATCCCGAAGACCATCGCCAGGAGCGAAGTCGAGAGGGCCAATATCAGATATTCCGCGAAATGCGCCGCGACGATCCGCCGGCGTACGGCCCCGAGGGATTTCAGGATCAGGGCTTCATAGATCCGTTTTTGCTGTGCCGTCACCAGGGCGCCGGCCAGGACAAGGACACCGGCAATCAGGGTCAGGCTTCCGGCGGCGCGTATGGCGAGCATGATTTTTTCAAAAACGCTGATCACTGCATTAATTGCATCCTGCACCCTGATCGAGGTGACGTTGGGAAATTGCTGCGACATTTCCTGGATGGCGTCCGCCTCTTTGGAAAAATCCACATCCGGCGGCAGTTTCAATGTCGCCAGCCGTCGGGCCGGGGCGGGCTGCAATGTATTGGGGGAAAAAACCATGACGAAGTTTATGGACAGGGATTCCCATTCGACGGTTCTGAAATTTGCAATCTTCGCCTGAATATTTCTCCCCAGTACATTGACCGTGACCGTGTCGCCGATTTTTAATCCAAGTCCGCGTCCTATTTCATCGGCGAATGAGACCAGATATTCACCCTTATGATCCGGCGGCCACCATTCCCCCTGCGTGATCCTGGACCCTTTGGGCGGCTCGGCTTCATATGACAGGCCGCGGTCCCCCCGCAGAACCCAGCTCACGTCGGGTGTGGCTTTTATGTCTTCCGCTGAACGGCCATTGAGTTGAGTGATACGCCCGCGCAGCATTGGCGCGCTGTCAACCTGGACACCTGGCAACCGTTCCTGAAACAGGGAAGAAAACCGGGACCATTCCGTCTTGGAGATGTTGAGAATAAAATAGTCGGGCGCATTTTCCGGCAGGCTTGTTTCGAGTTCCGACGTCATCGAACGATCGACAAGGGATACGGTAATAAGGAGGCTCAGACCGGCCCCGAGAGACAGCACGACCGAACGGGTGAGCGAACCCGGACCGCTGAGATTGGCAAGCGCCAGCTTAAGCTCCGGCTGTCTGGGTTTCGGTAATGTTGCGAACAGCTTTTTCAACAGCATGCTGTAAACAAGGAAACAGACAAACAGGGCGGGCAGACCGACACAGAAATAGAACGCGATCTGACGCGAATCCGACGTCGAGATCGCGACGGCGGCAAGTACGAGCGCCAGCAGCACGGTGATGCCGATATCGAAAAGATGCGGGCGTTTGCTTTGCTCGGAAATATCGTCGCGCATCAGGACTTGCGGTTTTACCTCCCGTGCCCGCCCAAGCGGCCAGACAACGAACAGCAGAGCGACAAGCAGCCCGTAAAAGCCTGCAAGAGCGAGGGCTGCGGGCTGGATCTGGATGGCGATGTCGAATGGCAGCAAATCTTTGAACAAGGCCGCCAGCACCGGCGGCACGACCGCGGCAATGAACAGGCCGATCAGGATTCCGGCACCGGCGAGTATGGAGATCTGCATCAGGTACACGCCGTAGACATCCCGGGTCGAGGCGCCGAGGCATTTGAACGTCGCCATCGTCGTCTTCTTGCGTTCGACGAAATTGCTGACCGCATTGGCCACTCCGACACCGCCGACAAGCAGGGCGGTTAACCCGACGAGGGTCAGGAACTGGGATAGCCGGTTAATGGCACGATTGACATTCGGGGACGGGTTCGTCCGGTCGCGAACGGAAAAACCGGAGTCGCTGTAGTTGGTTTTAATCTCCTCGCGAAACGCCTGCAGTTTGTTCACGTCGTCGGCATACTGATCCGGAAAACGAATGCGATAACGCCACCGCGCCAGGCTGCCAGGAGCCAGTAACCCCGTCGGCTGCAGCGTATCGATTGTCGCCAGAACGCGCGGTCCGAGACTGGCCGGACCCGTCAGTCGATCCGGTTCTTTTTCAATCACACCCAGAATGGGGAGCTGGGCTTCTCCCAGCTTCAGCTGATCACCCACCGACAAATCAAGCCGTTCAAGAACCATCGGCTCGACAAGTACTCCCGGTTCGCCACCTAGTTTATTTGACAGGGATTCACCGCTCCTCAGGCGAACAGTTCCGAACAGCGGATAAGCGATATCCACCGCTTTCAAATCGACGAGTGAATTTTTCCTGCCGTCCGCAGTCCGGACCATGGCGCGCATGGTCATGACCTCGCTGACGGTTCCCTGACTGTTGAGAAAATTGCGTTCCTGTTCGTTCGCCCGGCGGTG